>JADMIO011280001.1_pt1 | contig 100475 bp, 88 predicted proteins | sample 8958161 | NCBI WGS metagenome assembly JADMIO01 (sample SAMN16585339, study PRJNA669376) | soil metagenome | isolation source: Crop rotation soil | place: USA: Cullars Rotation, Alabama | collected 2011 | reverse complement strand
CCGCGACTTCAAGTCACGTGAATTCCAAGCTTCGGATCCCACTGTGCTGGAAATAGGCGAACAGGGTGCTCGTGTAGAGGCCGTTCCGCCCAAAACGGCGGACGATCCGATCGGTTCGCCCGAGCCGATACGCGCCGACGACCTCCCGTGTCACTCGGTTCCAGATGAAGAGATGTTGATAGTAGGAGTCGAAGCGATCGAGGTCTTCGGCGTTTCCGGTGCCCTCATTCACCCCGCGGAAAGTCAGCTCCCGCAGCCGGGCGATTTCATGGAGCACGGAGGGGATCTGCTTCGCCCGTGCGCAGTAAACCTGCATGTCGCCTGATTCGACGAGCAGGGTTCGAGAGGGCAGGTCTTTAATCTCCTTCTCGAGCAGGTGTGGCGAAACGGGCGGCGCGAGAGCTTCGAGTCTCCGCTCCGCGGCGTCAGCAGCGGCCGATAGAGCTTCCGGAGCCGGGGGTTCCGTCTTCGCGGGTTCTTCGGGATCCGCTGCGGCATCATCGGCATTTTGCTGCGGGGTGTGATTCGTGTTGCCGAGGATATACGTCCGCATGCGCAGATAGGCGATCAGCTCCTCATCCGACTCGAAGCCTTCCAGCTTTTCGAAGGGAATCATGTTCCCGAAAATGAGATTGATCTGTTTGCCCCGCTTGTTCAGGAACTCGCGCGGCAAGAGCGAAGTTCGGAGGAGGGGATGAATGACTCCGGCGACCTGGAATGGCCAGTTATTCCGACCACGGACATAGATCGGAACGACCGGCGCGCACGCTTTGCGGATGATCCGTCCGACAGTCGGGCTCCAAGTCGGATCGGAGACTTGGCGGTCCCGCATCTGCCAGTGCGAAACCGTTCCTGATGGAAAGATGCAGAGCAGCCCCCCGTGCCGGATCCAATTGATGCTCTCCCGCAGAGGCTGGAGGTTGAGACGTGTCGATTGCTCTCGATTGAAGGGGTCGACATAGATGCAAAACTCCTCCGTTTCCGGGAGCCGCCGCAGAATGAAATTCGCGAGAAACCGGATATCAGGCCGGATGCCGAGAAGAATTTCGAGGAGGATCGTTGCTTCGATTCCGCCGAAGGGGTGGTTCGCAACGAGGACCGCCGGTCCTTCGCGCGGGATCCGTTCCAGCGACGATCCGTGAACGCTCCAGGTGACGCCCATGATTGAATGGGCCTTCTTGACGACGTCGAGCGCCGAAACGGGGGAAGGGTGAGCGGGTGAAGGCGCGGCGATCCGGAGTTCGGAGAAGACCTGGTTCCGCAGATTTTGAAATTGCGCGAGTCCGAAGAGGTGTTCGATCGGATTAAGGACGACTCGTGAGAGAGCGCGCAGTGCGGGTCGGTCCTCGCCAACCAGATCCACGGCGAACGGGTTGTAGTCGGCCGCCCTCTTCATCGAAAAAGCCCATCATTGCTCGAAGTCTGCTGTTCCACCCGATTCTCGATAATAAACCCAACAAAACCTCGGTGTTGTAGTTCAGTATTGCCCGTTGAGACAAGGCTTACCAAGCTTACTATAATTCTCAGCCTTGCGAATGCCGATACTGTAGACGAGGCGGGCGAGTGCCGCGAGGGTTGATTAACAAAATCAGTGCCGGCTAGAGTGAGGGCAAGGTTTTGAAATCGGGGGTTTTATGAACAGTCTGGAATTTATCTCCATGTCCTTGGAGCTCGAACGCGCCGGTTTGCACTGGGAGCCCGAAATCGGGGACGAAGTCACCGAGCGTGAATCACTGGAGCGGGTCGCAATCCTCGTCGACCCCCAAGGTCTCGGGCCTGAAGAGCTGCGCGGTTCCTTCGTTTGGCTGCCTTCCGTAGAACAGCTCATTGACCAAATTATGATGCGGGGCGGGGTGCTGTATCACGTCGGCTTGGTCGAGGAGGCGATGCGCGAGGACCCCTGTTACGAAGCGGTCGTGAAGACACCGACGGACGTGATCGAAGTCGCCTCTCCGAATCTCAGAATCGCGTTGGGTCAGACGCTCTGCCATCTTTTGTCGAACCATCTCCGAGAGATGGTTCACTGACCGGCGGAGGGAGGTCGGCATTGGCTGAGACTCCTAAATCCGTCCGGGGCGCGTCCGGATCCGGGGTGCCTGCGGCGGCCCGAGCGGCGGCTTTTCGAGCGCGCGATTTTTTCCGCCGATGACGAATATAAAATTTCGCTCCGACGAGCACGGCCAGCAGCAGCGTCACCAGCGCGATGTAATAGTGGGATTGGTGGACTAGGTGGCTGATGATTTCCGGAGTCAGCTGGCCGCCGAGAACGTGACCGATCGCGACGACCACGGAAACCGAAACCACCGCTGCGATTGCGTCGGCGATGAGAAATTCCAGAAAAGGGATATGCAGCGCACCTGCGGTGAGAAATGTCGCCGTGCGCACAGGGAAGAGATGGCGGCCGATGAAGATATAGGTGAGGCGTTTCTTCCGAAGACCTTCGCGGATCAAGAGGACGCGCTCCTCAGTGATTGAGGGGAAAAGCGGAGAATCGGTGCCGGCCTTGAGAATCCGTTGGCCGAAAAAATAGCCGAACGCATAAACCATCTGATCCGCGAGCAGCACACCGACATAGCACGTGAGAAGGATTGCCTGAGGTGCGACGAGGCCCTGCTGCCAGGCGACGCCCCCCAGAATCAGCGGGATATCTTCCGGAATCGGAAAGCCAAAGCCGCCGAGAACGAGAAGCGAGAAGACGGTGACGTGAACGTTGAATCCGTTGTCAATCGTTAGCCATTCGACATATTGCGACGGAGCCGGCACTCGGGAACTCTCCAGGGTTCAGCTGGATGGTCTCGATTCATCAGAAACGACCACCGCCAGCAATTTTTGACTTTGATCCTGAGTTAATCGAACCGTACTCGGACTGTCAAGCGCGGGCTGCGCCTGCGAGTACGGCGCGTGCGGGAGATCAGGCCGCCGCACCGCGCAATTCGTGAGACCGGTCCGCTGACTCAGTCGACCGCGATATAGCGATTCAGCACCCCACGCTGATCCGCGGTGATGGTCTGCTGCTGCACCAAATTCCCGCTGCTGTTTTCAACAGGCGCGGGGAACATCACGTTTCCGATCAGTGCCGCGTTCGAGAGGCATCCGGATCGATCGGCGCAGGTCGGAGTATCCGGGAGCGGATCCTCGCCGACGACTCGGGAGCCCGAGATCTCGACCGGATGGAAAAGCCCGAGGAAGTGCGCGCCTTCGTGCGCCATCGTTTCCGCCATCACCCGAACGTCCTGATCGCTGAAGCGGCCATCGGTGCCGCGCGATCCGATGATTGAGACCGCGACGCCGCTCCGCTGAGACGGAACTGCCGGTCCCGGGATACCGCCCGCAATCCCGAGGATCTCGCCTTCAAAGCCGCTTACGTCGCCGACGATGAAAAAGTTGAGCGCCGGCGAAGGAGCGCTCTGGGAATTGGTCAGATAGAGTGCATCGCCGTTGAACGGATTGTTGACGACATCGGAGCCCGTAACATTGAATTTGTTGATGCTGACGGAGATGCCTCCGCCGTTCCGATAGATGCTCGTGAATTGAGAGAGAGCCGCGTTTACGGCGGAGACGTTGGCGCTCTCCTGAGCGATGCTGCCGACGAAAAAGACGTTGACGATGAGGGATCCGTTATTGAGATCTCCGTCCGGCTTGCTGAGGACGCGGAGCCGCATCGTTTCACCTGCAGCCCCCGAAGCCGTGAGGCTGACCGTAAACTTCTCGCTCGTTCGGACCGCGGGATCCTGCCGCCGTGAGGGAATGCTCGCCGGCGCGACGAAGGGTTGGGCTTCCGGGAAGAGCAGAGACTGGCCGTTCGGGCTCAGGTAGTCGTTGCCGCTCTGATCGGAGATCTGATTGAAGACGAATTCCCCGCCGCCCCCGACCAAAGAAGCGATCACGCCGAATTTGGTGGTGTTGCCGGGAACGGTGATTGAAAACACCCCGGTGCCGCCTTCGCTGGTCGCCGTCGACGCCGTGAAATCGGAGGTGCCGGAGCTGCTGCTGGAACTCGAGCTCGAACTGCTGGAGCTTGAACTACTGGAGCTTGAACTGCTCGACCCGCTGGAACTGGAAGTCGTTCCGGAGCTGCTCGAACTGCTTGTTCCTTCATCATCGTCTCCGTCACCGGCCGAACAGCCGATGACAATCAACGCGAGCAGCCAAACGCTGAGGAACAAAAGGTGCTTCCGGCCCAAATTCATATGCAGTCTCCCGAACATTCGATGACTCCAAACGCTATACCGTTCGTCGGAATTCTGCTACCCCGGAAATTGATCGTTTATTTTGGTCGCCGGTGATTCGGGTCGGAAAAGGATCGCGGACGCTACCCGCCGGACTGCTGCTGATGATCGCGGGCAGCACGGTCGAGCAAGCTCGCGATGGCGCGGAGACTTTCCACGCGAGCGTTCATGTCCGTGTTCGGTCGGGACTCCGCGTAGAGCACCCCAACCCGATGATTGCCGGCACCGATAGGAATGCCGATGCCCCACCCGGGCGCGCCGTAGATGCTCGCCTGCGAGGTTACCATCCGCCCCTCCTGAAACGCGCGAATGTCGGGGGAGAGATCGGGCCGGCTCGCATCGATCGGCCGTTCGATGTCTTCCGCGCGTTTCGGAAAGGGTTTTCCGAGACTCATCTTCCCCTGCAGCTTCGTGGCGCGGCGGTTCGGAAACAGCAGCAACGCGCGTTCGCACCGTTCGCCGAAGACGAGTGCTTCCATTGCCGCGGTGAGAACCGCCGTCAGTGAATGCTGTTCGTCCACGGCCTTCTCCAGCTGCTGCACATAGACCGAAACCGCCCGGGGCGAGATCGGTGTTTCGATGGGCGGGCGGTTGGTCTTGCCGGATGCTCTTCTCGCGGGGAGATTTGCGTCGGAACGCGGCGTATCGACGATCCCGAGTGCCGCGCAGCGGCGGTTTGCATGTTCCGTAATTGCGACGAGGAGCTGCTCGATCCGTTCGGGCGCGAATCCCGCCCGCCGCCCGAGCTCCTGCACCCGCGATTGAATCGTGCCGGTCGAGTTCGGATTGCAGATTCCTTCCACGACCTGTGCGGCGGTGGTCACGACGGGAACGAGCCAGTGACTCTGCTTGTCGATTCTCGGACGGGTGCTGCCCGCGCGTTCCAAGCCGGCCTGGGCGATCTGCCGCAGGGCCGCGCGGTAGTACTCAGGGATGGCAAGGTGCTGCAGCACGATCATGCTGAGGCCGATCGGCGAGATCCCGACGACTTCAAAGATCCCCTGGGACAGCTGCCGTTTCCGCAGCCGGGCGCGTTCGAGCGCCGCCTCGAGTGCCTTCGGGAAATAGTAGGCGAGAACCACCGGCCCAACCGAATAGAGCATTCCGGCGATATACGCATCATCGCGCCCGTCAGTGCTCCCGGTCTGCTGGGCGAGCTGCTCACTGAGTGCCGCGATCATGATCGACCGGCGAAGCGCATCCACGAAATGGCTAGCGAGAGTCAAACCGTCGCCGTAGCGGTGCACGAGGATGTGCCGCCCGCAAAGGTCGGTCAGCGACCGCATGCCGAGATGGATGATCGCCTGCGAGAGCGTGTAGCGATTCCCGCGATCGTGATCGTCGAGATGGTTCGCCGCGTGGATCACGCGGGCGGTCAGAGTGGGTTCGTTGCGAATCACGTCGACGAGCCGGTCGATCGGGGTGTCCGGAGCTTCGGTCAAGCGGAGCACCTCGGTGAGAACGCTCGCCGCGATTGGGAAATCGCCGCCTGGGAGGAGCGCGCGCTCGAGCTTCGCGATGATCGGATTACTCGGCGGTTGTGAATGGTCAGTGATGGTTCGCATAGTTCCGCCGGTCAGTAGTTCCGCCTCGAGAGCAGAGAGTTGAGCGTCGCTTCGCGGATCCCCGAGATGATCTCATCAGGCGCGAACGGCTTCGAAATAAAACTGGTTGCGCCGCGTTCGAACGCGCGCTGCTTGTCTTCGTCGAACACGCATGCGCTCACGACGATAAGGGGCATCTCCGCGTACTGCGGGTTGCTGTGGTTTCTCAAGAATTGCAGGAGTTCGAGCCCGGATTCTCCGGGCAGCGCGAGGTCGACCAGAGCGACGTCGAGGATGATCTTCGTCGAAAGCTGCTTCGCCTGAGAGACGCTGCTCGCCACGTACGGAGTTCCGTGTGCGCTGCGAATGATTGCCGAGATGACTTCGGCGGTGGCCGGGTGGTCTTCGAGGACGAGAATGTTGAGCCCTTCAAGCTGCGGCGTTCGGGTCTCCCGATCTTCTTCCTGCACGACCGTTTCGCCGGGCGCCGATGGTGCGCTCGGAAGCATGACGCGGAAAGTCGAGCCCAGTCCCGGACTGCTCGAAACCGAAATGACGCCGCCGTTCAGCTCGAGGAGCTGCTTCGTGAGCACGAGGCCGATTCCGGTTCCCGTCTGGCTTCGCGCATAGGCGTTCTCGAGACGTTCGTACCGTTCGAACAGCCGATCGACCTGTTCCGGAGAAATTCCGACTCCGCTGTCGGTGACTTCAATCTGGATCTTGTCTGCGATGCGCGTCGCAGCAAGGTTCACATGACCGCCCGACGGCGTGTATTTCACCGCGTTCGAGAGGAGGTTGATCAGCACCTGGCGAACGTGCCGCGGGTCCACCCAGATCGCCGCGTTTCTGAGATCGGCGGTAACGGGAACGCAGCGCAGCCGCACGTTCTTGTTGGTCGCGGTCTGCGTCATGAGTTTTGCTACCTGATCGAGCAGCGGGGCGAGCGAGACGGATTCCGGAGCGACGTCTTCCTTTCCGGCTTCGATCTTCGAAACGTTGAGAACGTTGTCGATCAGTTCGCGAAGATGTTCGGCGGCCTTGGTCACCGCTTCGAGCGCCTGTTTCTGTTCGTTCGTCACACTCCCGAACAGACCGTCCGAGACGATTTTCGAATAGCCGACGATCGCGGTGAGCGGTGTTCGAAACTCGTGGCTGAGGTTCGCGACGAATTCGCTCTTCGCGCGGTTCGCTTGGTCGGCGCGCGCCATCTGAATCGCCAAGTCTGCGGTGCGCGCTTCGACGAGCTGTTCAAGTTTGCTGGTATAGGTCGAAAGTGTTTCCCGAGATTCGGCGTTCGAGAGTGCGACCGCAGCCGCCTGAAGGCATTGCGTGAGGAGGTCCATGTGCTGCGGGGGAAGTTCGTTTCGTGAGCGCAGACCGAGGAGAACGAGGCCGAGCACCTGCTGTTCGATGGCGACGGCGCTGCAATGCACGGACGCGATGCCCGGGCGGAGGAGAAAGTTCAGATTTGGGTCCTGGCGCACGACTGCGTCCGGCAGAGAGATCATCGTTCCGAGCGATACGGCCTGCTCAAGAAGGCTTCCTTCGAGCGGGATCGCCTTATCCCGCGCGTCGGGAAGTCCGAAGCTGCCCGCGGCAACGAGCGCCGATCTCGTCGCATCCGCCCGGAGGACGAGCACGTACTCGACCTTCAACCGGAAGGCCATTTCGCGTGCCAGCGATTGGCAGATCTTTTCGACCCCTGCGCCGCCCGCGATGAGTTTGGTCAGTTCGCTGAGAATCTCCAGGCGGTTTTCGCACTGGTTGATGTGCGCGCCCAGTCGCACACGCTCCGCCGTGATAGCGGCGTAATACGAAAGCTCGGTGAGGCACGCTTCCGTCTTGGGAGAGAGCTGGCCTTTCGTGTGAATCGCAAGCCAGCCGACCCGCATGCCGAGCGAGAATACCGAAAAGTAGCGGTACGCCGGCGTCTCAATCATCATCTCGCTGCCTTCGCTCGGCAGGCGGATTTGCGAGACGGCGGCCGACATCGGCGACCCGGGCGGCGGAACTCCCGGGGTGCATGTCGTCGCCATCAGTTGAAGCGAGCTCAGCGAGGAATCTTTCCCGGCGTCGAGGTAGAGCGAGGCTTCCCGAACTTCACGCTGCTGCGCGGCGAGTTCCACGATCGTCTGGCACAGCTCGGTCGCGGAGTCGTCCCCGGATTCGAGAAGCGGAACGATGCGCGCCGCAAATTCGGCGCGGACGGCGCGGGGCGTGTCCTTCGAGAACCCAGCCGCTGCCGGGGCCTTGAAGAGGCCGACCACATCCACGTTCTTCTTCGTCTCTGAGGACATATGAGGGAAATTACGGGTTTACCCCATAAGAATCGGCATTTTTCGCATTTAGGGTGAGCATTCCTTGGAGGTGGGGGAATCCCCGAAAAAGCGAGAAAAGCGCAGGAAAATCAAGCGCTTGAGAAATGTCGAGATTTCGAGATTTCCCTTGCCTCATTCGGTGGGGCTCGAATACAAGCGAAAAGGCGTGCCGGATTGTGAATCGGCGCCGGGTCCGTCGTACGAGGAGAGCCGTCATGAAGGAACATCAAATGCTTCGAAACTTCACCCTTGTTTGCCTCGTTTTGGGATCCACAACCTTCGCCGCCGCGGACCCCGCGGACCAGTGCGCTTCCGTGAAAGATCTCCTCGCGAAGGCCCAGCCGGCGAAGGCGCTTGCCGAAGCGACGGCGATCCGCGATCTCGCACTCGACAAATTCGTCGACGCGCTCCGCGCGCTCATTCCGGACAAAGTCGGCACCTTTGCGATGGAGAAAAATGATTCCTCCATCGCTGCTTCCATTCCCGGCAAGCGGAACACGGGGAACTTCGTTTCGTATCGCGCCGACGGCCTGCCGATGATGAACGTGATGATCGGCTCGGGCGCGATCCCCGGTGGAGGGGGACTGGAGTGCTCCGGAAAAGCCCCGAACCCGAATGTGGAAGGCCCCGTGAAGGTAAACGAGCGCGATGCCTTCACAAGAAAGCAGATAGCGGGGCGATTCAGCGCCTCGCTTTGCCTGAAGGGCGGCAGTGTCGGAGTGACCTCCGACTCGGCAACCAAAGAGCAGCTCCTGCAGTTTCTGAAGGACTTTCCAGCCGCGAACATTGCGAAAATTGAAGAGCTGATCGCTCCGCTCGCCGAACAGCGGAGTTAGCAGTCAGTCGAGAGAACCGCTTGAACACTTCGTGCCGAGCATCCGCATTCTTTGCTGCTTTCGCGGTGATGCTCGCGTGCGGCCGCGCGAACGCGCAGGTTCCCGGCACCGCGAAAGGGACATTCTCCGTGGACGGCAAGGCGGTCTCAGTCGCCTTCGCCGAGATGACGAGTGTTGAAAATCTGTTCGACAGTTCGAAGAAAGATATCGTCGTCGCGGTGAGCGACAAGCCCCTCGGCGAGACGATGCCCGACGATGAAGTGACCCAGCAGCTCCGCGCCCGTGAGGGAGCGTTCGCGGTTTTCCGGCTGCGCATCGCGGACAAGACGCTGGTAAACGCCGGCGTGAACATGCCCGGGATAGACGGACTGCTCCTCTTGCCCGGAGCCTGGTTCGAATTCGAAGCGGCGAAAGATGGAGCGGGCAAACTCAAACTTGTGCCGCCGAAAACGTGGGACGGACACAGCTACGCATGCGATCTTGAATTCGCCGCGAAAGCCGCCGCGCCGAGAAAGCCCGCCGAGGAGCCGCCGCCGCCCCCGCCGAGTATCGCCCCGACACCGACCCTTCCGCCCGCGAGCACATCGTCGATCGAACCGAAGCGCGCCGCGAAGTTGATGGTTGCAGCGATGATGAACCGCGACGATCACCAGGCCATCGGACTCATCAAATCGGGAGTCGATCCGAATCTCCGGGATGAGTACGGAGTTTCGATGCTGAGCTGGGCGGTCATGACCTGCCAGCCGAAGATCGTGGAAGCGCTGGTGAGAGCGCATGCGGACGTGTCCTACGAACGAGCGCCCGGGATGACCATCTTGCAGGAAGCAGGCGCGTGCCCGGAAGCCGCGAAGCTCCTCAAAGCGGCCGGGGCGAAATAGGCGACATGTTCGCTTCTTCGGTGAGCGGGATCCGGGGACGCTCACGCCGACGCCTACGGTCACGGAGGGTGAAGTTTCTCACGGTTGAAGGAGTCCACTCAATTCGCCAATGAGGGCGCGAAACCGCGGCGAAGCGTGTTCTCGGTAACGCTTCGCGGATAGACGAATTGCATCAGGTAATCGGGTCCTCCGGCCTTCGAGCCGACGCCGGACATTTTCATGCCGCCGAACGGCTGCCGGTTCACGAGAGCGCCCGTGCTGCCGCGGTTCAGATAGAGATTTCCGACCTCGAAATGGCGCCGCGCATATTCCAGATTGCGCGGATTGCGGCTGTAAACCGCGCCCGTAAGACCATACTGCGAGCGGTTCGCGGCTGCGATCGCCGCCGGAAAATCGGGTTCGTGCACGACGGCGAGCACCGGACCGAAGATCTCTTCCGTCAGAATGCGGTGATTCTCCGGCACGCCCGCAACGAGCGTCGGCCGCACGAAGAATCCCTCCGACAGATTCGCTGCCGCCCCGCCTTCAATCACCGTGGTGCATTCACCCTTCGCCTGTTCGATGAACGCCTGGATTCGCTTGAACGCCGTCTCGTCGATCACCGGACCGAGGAATGCCCCCGGATCGCTCGCCGGCAGGAGCTGCAGATCGCGCACCGCCTCGCCCAGCCGCGCGACGAGCCGCTCATAGACCGACCGGACTGCGATGACGCGCGAGCAGGCGGAGCATTTCTGGCCGGCATATCCGAATGCCGACTGGAGGATTCCCTTGACGGCTTCATCGAGGTCGGCATCGTCATCGACCACAATCGCATTCTTGCCTCCCATCTCCGTGATGACGCGCTTCACGTGAAGCGCCTGCGATGAGCTTTCTGCCGCCCGGCGGGTGATCTCGAGTCCCACGGCCATCGAACCGGTGAAGACGATGGTCGAAACCAGCGGATGCGACACCAGCACCGGCCCGATCTCCTCGCCGATGCCGGGAAGGAAGGCCGCGGCGCGCGGCGGAATCCCTGCCGCATGAAAGCAGTCGAAGAGCAGGCTCGCGATCCACGAGGTCTGTTCGGCGGGTTTAAGCACCACCGTATTCCCCGCGACGAGCGCCGCAGAAAACATGCCGCAGGGAATCGCGAACGGGAAATTCCAGGGGGCGATCACCGCCGTTACGCCGCGAGCCTCATAGAAGTAGCGATTGTCTTCCCCGACGAGCTGCCCGGGATATTGCACGACGAGACGCTGCTCCGCCTCGAGCGCGTAATAGTTCAGAAAATCGATCGCCTCGGCGACATCCCCGTCAGCTTCCGCCCAAGGCTTTCCCGCCTCCACGATAATTGCCGCTGTAATCTCCTCACGCCGGCGCTCGATTACCTCCGCCGTTCGGCGAAGAAGCTGTGCCCGCTCTTGGACGCTCGTCTGCGACCAAGTCGGCAGATAGTCGTGGAGATCCGCGATCGCCTGCTCGGTAAGTGTGACGTCCGTGAGTTCTACGCGCGCGACGAACAGGGATTTCCGCTCCGGGGAGACGCTCGAAATGCTCTTCACGAGGGGTGCCTCCGCTCCGCACGCGAACGGCCGCGCGATCTTCGGAGCGATCATCAGCTCGGAGCGGAGCCGATCGAGTGCTTGAGCGATCTTGCGCCGTTCCGTCTCGAGGCTGAAATCGCTGAGCGGTGCGTTGCGAAAGGTAATCCGGTCGGCAGGAACGCAGTGTTCGTCGCCGCGGTCTGTGGAGTCGAATTGCGGGCGGCGGAGCAGAGTCTCTTTCTCGGCCCGGTCGTGAAAACTCAGACGCAGAAAGCCTTCGTTCGACGTGTTCTCGAGAAGACGCCGGACGAAGTACGCCATTCCCGGAAGCAGTTCGCCGACCGGGGAGTATTCGCGGACGAGAAATCCGCGGGCGGAAAAGGCGTCGACGATCGGATCGCCCATGCCGTAAAGCGCCTGGAGCTCGAAATGCGTCTTCGGAACGCCCATGAGCTCCGCCGCCTTCACCGCATGTGAGAGTGAGCGAATGTTGTGCGAGGCGAACGCCGGAAGAAAAGAATCCGTGTTCTCGAGAAGCTTCCGGCTCAGCCGTTCGTAAACGGCATCGGTGTTCTGTTTCTTCTGCCAAACCGGAATCGGCCAGCCCGCAAGCCGTGACGTGATCGTTTCCGTATCCCAGTAGGCGCCCTTCACCAAGCGAACCGCGATCGGAGTGCCGCGCCGGCGAACCCATTCGAGGAGGGCTTGAAGGTCGCTTTCGGTCCGACGCAGGTACGCCTGGAGCACGATGCCGCAGCGTTCGTAGTTTTTGAATTCGTCCGTTTCGAGCAGAGTTTGAAAGGCGCGGAGTGTGATCGAAGTGAGAGAGCTGTCCTCCATGTCGACGTAGACGAATCCGCCGAACGATTTCGCGCGGACGAGAATTTCACCCAGCCGCTCGCGAAGCAGTTTCTCCGAAAGGTGGTGATTTAAAGGCCGGATCTGAGAGTAAAGCGAAGAGGGTTTCACCGAGATGTTGAGCGGAGTGCTTTCTCCGCGATGCCCGGCGATGAGCGGTGCGGCCTCTTTCCAGCCGGGGAGTTCCTTCCCGAGAATGTCCAACAGATGGAGATAGCGGTTCAGATACTCCCGCGCTTCGACCTCGCTCACCGCCGCTTCACCGAGGAGGTCGACGGTGAAAGCCAGCCCTTTTTTCCGCATCTTGCGAAGCGTCTTCAACGCCGCTTCGGGATTCGCGCCGACGATGAAGAGATGCGCCATCCGTTCGACTTGATCGCGGATCAACTTGCCCATCACGGCGGACGAAATCGACTCGGGGCGCATTCCCACGACCGTGCGAAGCACCGGCGGGATCTTCTCCCGGTGTGCCTGAAAATATTCGGTTACGTGCTTGATGACCGAAGCAGCGTCCGGAAGTGAAGGCAGGACATCGACGAAGCGAAAGAGGCTGACTTTGAATTCCTCATCCTCCATCCCCCAACTGAGGAACTTTTCGGTGTAAAAGCGCGGATCGAAATAGCCGGGGCTGTTCTCCTCGAGCGAGGAGAAGATCCCGCGGCCAAACTCCGCGATTTCCGATTCAAGGTGGTCTTCAGTGAACGAACTGGTCATTTCCAAATCTTTACCCGATATGATGGTTTGGACGCAGGCACAATCGATATCGTTCCGCGCCGACGGTTCATAGCACATGAAATCGAGTGTGCGACCGGGAGCACCCGGGCAGGTGAGGAGTGATTCCGGACTCAAGGTGCACGAAAACCCGTCGCTGAACCCGCGGCAGCTATGATATTATGGGACGCTGATACGGCGGGCCTCCCGCCTCCGCAGTGGGTCACCCTCCATTCCGAGGGCGACATGCAGAAAGGACTCCGAGCCAGAATGACGGTCCACACATGAGCCCTGAAGAGATAGAATACGGGTCGAGACGGCGCAGAAAGGAATTCACTCCGTGGGTAGTCGCCGGAGATGTGGTCGGCCTCACGACGGTGATCGTCTCGACGCTTGCCCTGATCCTCGGTGAAACCACGCCGATCTTCCACTGGCTAAAGGGTGCTCACCCCGGCGTCGAATTCATTTTTCAATACGTCGCACTGCCGTTCTTTCCCGTCGTCCAACGCTTTCTCCCGAACGCGGGATCCGATTGGATGACCAACATCCTCTTAGGATTGTGCGTCGCGCTGATGGCCGCACTCCTCTACGGCTTCATCGCCTACATGCTGGTGAAAACCGTTTGCCGATCGTTGAAAAGACGGGGGTGAGGCGGGTCGATTACCCTGGCAACAAATTCTACCCGCGCCGATTCGCGCATTCCCGATCATTTTTCCCCTTGCTTCCGATCGGCAGTGAAAATGTACGAACGCCCGCACCCGATTTCAAACTCCGAACCGCACCGCTCAACTTCAAAACTCCAAACCAAAAAATCAAAACAGGGGGGGGAAAGTTTTCCATCTATGAGATCTGTCAAGACGCCTCATACGGGGAGAGAAAAGCGACACAAGGAAATTCCCACCCATCTATTCGAGCATCGGTGCAAGACCTAGCCCATTATTGAAATGCGAGGAGCCGAAAGGTCGTTGCCCTTACACAATGTCGAGCAAAAGCCCATGGAAAACCCGAGCGCACGACATTTCGTCTCTCCTCGTATCAAGCGTCTTTCGATCAACTGGGTCCTAAGCGGCTAGGCGAAGGTTCTCGAGCTCAAACTCCCGCATCTGGTGATAGAGCCTTCGAATCCAACGATTGGCGATTGCAGCCACACAGACATTGGAATGCTTCCCTGTCGCGGAAAGGCGCGCTGCCACGGATCGCCAGTGAGGATCGAGACGCCTGAGAAGATGGGCTGCCTGCATGATGGCGCATTTGAGCTGGGGATTGCCTGCCTTGATGAGCCCGGACTCAGCCTGCCTTTCTCCGCTTGAGGCATTTCGAGGAGTAAGTCCGCAGAACCGAGCGAGCTGCTTGCCGTTTCGAAAGCGTGTGACCGTTCCGATTTCAGCACGAAGCAGGGTCGCGATCACGACTCCGATTCCTCGCTGCTTCATGAGCCAGGAACAAAGTCCATCTTCGTTTGCCCAAGCGGTGAGTCGCTCCTCCGTCTTCTGAATGCATTCCTCTGCGTAGGCAAGCTCCGCTATTGAACGCTCCATAACCCAGCGACTGTGCTCCGGTAGATTCGTTATGGCATCCACTAACCAAGCTCGAGACTTTTTAGCTTTTAGGTTGAAACGCTCAGGCGTTCGAATACGAAAATGTCTCAACGTGGCTCGGATACGCAGCTTGAGGCTCTTGCGACGCTCTACCCCCTGGCAACGAAAGCGAACGAGCTGTCGCAGGTCCCGGATTCGCTCCGGCGCTAACCACACCTCCGGCAGGTATCCAACCCGACACAAGTCTGCCAACAGCTCCGCATCTGCCTTATCCGACTTATCCGGGTTGCTCTTCATCCGGTTCACGTATCCTGGGTGACACAACCGGATATCCCAACCACTCGCGGCTCGAAGCGAATCCACGAACGCCGCCGCCCCACAACTAACCTCCACCGCTCCAACTGACACCTCACCAAACCGCCGAGCATAATCGAGTACCTCGGACACGCTGTTCTTCAGGCTGCGATTCCCGAGCTTCCTGCCGTCCTCTGACAATACACAGACCCTTACACTCCGCAGGTGATAGTCGATTCCTAACGTGTTTTTTGCTACCATTAACCCGCCTCCTATGATTGCGCTTTCACACCAAAATCATATCGCGGCGCGTCGAAGATTCAACTCTTCGACGCGCCTGGAGGCTTCTCATACAAACACAGTTGTCCGCAGGCAGCGTGTCCTACCCAACACGCGTGAGCCTGCGGCCGGCTGTGGGAAACTTTCGGTGGCGGGGCGGGATGAAAAAATATTTTCGAAATAGACCAAAAGAGCATCGTTCCCCCTTGACGGGTTTTCGCCACCACCTCACCCAAATCGAAACACACCTTCGAGAACAATCCTCTCGCGCGCAAATTCGCCGAGCACCAACCGACGTACCTGACCCTCGGAGGGTAAGTCTCGAAGCACCGTGATCTTGCGACACGCCGCAAATTCCAGGACCGATTTTTCCCCATGTTACACTCCGTGGAGATAATTCAGGAGCGGTAACCATGAATCAAAAACTTTCATCTCTCTCGGACAAAGAACTCCTCGAACAGCTGCAGAAGCTCGTGCGAAGCGAGAAGGAAACCACCGAACAGATCATCCGCCACCTCGCGGAAGTGGAAGAAAGAAAACTCTACGCAGCGCAAGGCTACAGTTCACTGTATGACTACGCGACGAGAGCGCTCGGCTATTCGTCGTCGGCTGCAATGCGGCGAATTAAAGCGGCGCGAATAGGGACCAAGCTCCCGGAGGTTTTCGACTGTCTTGAGAGAGGTGAGCTGACTTTGTCGACCGTAGAAGTCTTGTCCGGGCTCGCCGAGAAGAAGGATCCGGCGCTGCTCCTGGAACAGTTCCGAGGGAAGTCGCGGGAAGAAGCAGAGGAGATCGCGGCTACTCTCCAACCCGTGGCGAGAACTGCGTTCCGTGACCGGATAAAGTTGGTCACGGTCGAGCCAAGAACGGCGGAACCGACCGTCCTCACCCTCGGAGCTTCGGACGATCCCGAGGAGAATGGTAGGTACTTCCGATCGGCAGTAACCGCCGAAGTCGAAAGACCGGAGAAGAAATTCTCGATCCAGTTCGTGGCGGACTCGGAATTCATGGAGCTGCTTGAAAGGGCGAAACAGATTTCGTTCCGTGGTTCGCGGGATGATGTCGCGCTCGAGAACGTCCTCGGCGGTGCTCTCCGGGAGTTCCTCGCGAAACGGTGTCCGAAGGAGCGGGAGCGAAGACGGGCAGAGCGGAAGGCTCGGCGAGAGAAGCTGCGCGCACAAAAGTCCGCGATCGAGAGCGCGAAGAATATCCCGTCCACCACCGAAATTCCGGTGAACCAAGCTCCGAAGGCGGAAAGAATCGAGCAGGTTACTCAAACGGAGAAGCCGGGCCGGGCCATTCCGATCGCGATTCGGGATCAAGTTCTCAAGCGCGATGAGTATCGGTGCTCGTACAGGAGTCCTGATGGTGTCGCCTGTTCTTGCCGAGTGAATCTGCAGATTGATCACATCGTGCCGTTCTCATGCGGCGGGTCTGCGGAGCCGGAGAATCTGCGGGTGTTGTGCGCGACGCATAATTCTTTTGCGGCGTATCAGTCGTTCGGGAAGGGATATGTCGAATCGCGGATTGCGTGGCGGAGGGAGAGTTAGTTTTGTTTCTTTTTTTGAATTTCCTTCCCCCGCCACCAGAGGTTTACAACAGCTTACCCACCGGTGTCGCGTGGCGCGGGAGGAACGCGCCGCCGGTGGATAAACTGTTGAAAACCTCTCCCCCCCCTTGATTTGGATTTTTCTAAGAGTCCGCAGCTCTGATCGTGCTCACACATGGTTTCACTACCGATCGGAAGTAAAGGGAGAGACGATCGGGAATTCAGGAGGCAGTATCGAGGGAAGCGTTCGGGCAGCGCTAGCTGCTCGTGGGCTTTTTTGTCTTTCGGTACAGCTCGTCGATCTCCTTCTCGAAGCGCTGCTGCACCAGTTTTCGCTTTACCTTCATGGTCGGAGTGAGCAGGCTGTTCTCGAGAGAAAAATCCTCGTCGAGGATGAGGAAGTTCTTCACGGTCTCGAAGCTCGCGAGATTCTTGTTCATCTCCTGAATGTGGCCGGTGATTGCTTGTTTGATCTCATCGAGCCGTTCCGGCGTCGGTGCGGTGCGGAGCGTCACCAGTGCGACGCAGAACGGCCTTCCATCTCCGACCAGCACTGCCTGCGAGATGAACTCGTTCGTTCGGAGCTGCTCCTCGATCGCCTGCGGCGGGATCTTCTTCCCGCCGGAGGTGACGATGATGTCCTTCTTCCTGCCGATGATCGTCAAGTACCCATCGTCATCGATGCTGCCCAGATCCCCGGTGTGAAACCAGCCGGACTCGTCCCAGCACTGTTTTGTTGCCGTCGGACGCTTCCAGTAGCCGAGCGAGATGTTCGGGCCGCGAAAACAGATCTCCCCGTCGGGCTCGAGCCGCTGCTCGATATCTTTCGCGAGCACGGGCCCGACCGTCCCGATCTTGTTCCGCGAAACCGGGTTCGAATTCGTTGCGACGCACGTTTCGGTGAGGCCGTATCCCTCACAGATCGAAATTTCGAGCATCTCGAAGAATCGCCCGATCGCGATCGGCAGCTTGGCGCCGCCCGAAACCGCGAAACGGAAATTGGGGCCGAACAGCGAGTCGCGGATCGAACGCCGAACGGGCGCCGTCGAGCGGAACAGCAGCCGCTGAGCCGAGGTTGAGAGGCGCTTCGTCGCCCGGTCGGTGTAACTCCGTTCTGCAACCCGCAGCGCCATTCGCAGCAGACGGCCCGCAAGCGAGCTCCGGTCGGCGCGTGAGCGGATCGCCTCTTCCATCTTTTCGAGAAATCGCGGCACGATCGGCACGACGTGTGCTCCGAGATCGCGCATATCGGCGAGCAGCGCCCGTGGTTCGAGACGCGAATGCTCCGTCGAATACACCGCCGGAAAGAGCACCGTCACCGGGGTGAGAAAGCCGATCATCCCCATCAACCGCGCGAACGAGTGAGCAAGCGGCAGAAAGAGGAATACCGTCGAATCTTCCTTCACGATGCCCGCTTCGTACACCTGGCGCACGTTCGCCAAATGATTCCGGTGCGTCTGCATCACACCCTTCGGCGGGCCCGTCGTTCCCGACGTATAGACGAGAGTCGCGAGATCTTCCGGAGCAATGGTCCCGAAATCGGGCACAGTTTCCCCCGCCGGCTTCGCAGCAGCGTCCCCAGCGAGGGGTGCGACCCCTGCGAGGGGTGCGGCCCCTGCGAGGGGTGCGGCCCCCGCGAGGGGTGCGGCCCCCGCGAGGGGAACGACTCCCGCTAGGATCTCCTCCCATTGCGTGATGAGCGGGTGAGGGGAGACCTTCTCAAAAGCGATGATTTTTTGAAGCGATACCCCGGCCTCGAGCGCCGCGCGGTCTTCGGTCCCCGGAATGTCCCAGGAGCGGTCGATTATCCGGAGCAGCTTCGAAACCTGTTCGGTGTTCTCCGCGAACACGACGTCGGCACCGGAATCGAACAGGATGTAGGCGACCTCTTCATCCGAGAGCGAGTGGTAGACGGCGACCGTGACGATCCCGAGCGAGAGCATCGCCATGTCCGCTTCCATCCACTCCGGTCGGGTGTTGGAGATGATCGCGGCCTTCCGCCCGCCCGTTCGAGGAGGAAGCGTCAGGCCTCGGAAGTACTCCATGACCGCAGTGACGCGGCGCCCGACCTCGCGGTAAGTGCGGCTCTCCTGAGTTCGGCGTGCGCCGCCCTGCTCCGCATCGGGCGCTCGGATCGTCTGGGTGTAAACGACACGGTCCGGGAAACGCGCAGCGGCGGCGAAAAACGCCTCGGGGATACTCCGGAATCGATCGGTGTGAAACGGCATTTCAAGAAAAGACTCAGTAGCTTACACGGAAACGAGAATACCAAAGCACATCTCGGGCTAAAGGGTGAAGAACACATCTGAATTCGCCACGAAAATCCCCGTTAACTTGACAAATCTGCTGCATCTTTTATACTCCCGACTCTTTGCAAAAGAGAGATCCTTAGCCCGAGTTCGCGGCGCGCTGGACTGGCCGGTGTCGCTGCCAAAGTTCTCTAAGGAAGATGCAGTTTCGGCATGCAGAGATTTAGTGTTCGCTCATTGGTGTTCATCTGCGGGCTGCTCGCCGCCCTCGGAATCGAGCGCGCGCGGTTCCAGAAGCCTGCGGTCTCGGCGTCCTCCGCTCTGTTAGCCTCCACTGTGCCGGCCTCCACTGTGCCTGCCTCCACGGTGCCAGCCTCAACCGTGCCAGTCTCTGCTCCTCTGGTCTCTGCTCCATTATCCTCTGCTCCACTGGCCGCTGAGCCGGCTCCTCCGGCGCCGCCGATCGAGAACATTCAACCGGCCCATTCCGAACGACCGCCCGCCGATCAGCCCTCGAGTCGGGCGATGCCTGAGAACGTAATCCACTACGAAGTGAAGGAACCGGCTCCGCCTCCTCCTCCTCCTACCCGTGAAGAGGTGCTTCAGGCAGTCCAACAGGCCGCGCGCGAGGGGAGCACCCGCTCGCTCGAACGGCTGAACGGGAAAGCCCTGTCTCAGATGCCCGAATACCGGACGGACATTCTTCCCATCTTGAAGAACGAATCCCTGACGGTTCTCTTGCGGCGTTTTTCAGAATCCGATTGGGTCGATTGGCCGCGCTCATCATTCATCCTCGAAGGGAGCCCGACACCCGCCCGAACATACGTCAATGACGTCTTCATCGTGAACGAAGACCTCGGTCGCTTTCTCGAAACGATGGCGCTTCTTTTCCATGTGAGCTACTCCGCCGCAACCGAAGGCAAGATCCTCCAGCCGGAAGCGGCGTTGGAGCGGGTCTTTGCACAGGCCGACCGGCTCCTCGCCTATCGGACCCCGAAGGCGATCCCCGCGCGAAACATGCTCGACCCGGAAGCGCTGAGCAATCCTTTCGTGATCGACCGGCTCAAACAGGTTCGAAGCGGTCTCGTGCTGCGCTACCTGCGTGCGCACCCGAAGGAATACATGCTCCAGTTCGAGCTCCTCTCCAGACTGCCGAACGAATCCGTGAACTCCGAAGTGAACGAAGCACTCGCGAATCTGCTTCACCGGTTTTCCCTCGAGGCGAGTCCGACGCTGAGAAAGGATCTGCTCGAGCAGGTCCTCAGCGCGCATGCCGTAGCGGAACGTGCACGTGCGGACGGTCGCGTCAGCCGCGCGCTTGCGCACCTGTTCTTGATGGGTGTCGTCGACGCGCTCGAGGCAAACGACGCGCGGCGCGCCGATATTTATCTGGATGAATCATACAACTTGAATCCCCATCTGCCGGCGCAGGACGTCGTCGCGGATGCCATCCGCCAGGTAAACGCAAAGGCTCTCGAGAAGGGGAAGGAGCCCGCTCCGGCTGCCGCCCCCGAAAAGGGTGCTAAGAAGGCGAAGGAGCAGGACGCGGACAGTCCGCTGCAGCTTCTCGCGTCGTCCGTCGGTGAGGGGATCAAGCCGAAGAGCAGCTTCATCGAGCAGGCGGTCAAGCTTCTGTTTTATCTGTTGATAGCGCTGCTTCTCGGCGGCGGTGCATTCCTCTTCTTCCTCTATCGCCGCGGCTTGAAAACATCCGGCGAAGACATCGATGTCTCGCTTCGAGATCCGGTGGATATCTCCATTACCTCGGGAACCGAAATCCCGTTCAGCTCCGAGCGAAATGTCGGAAATTCGTCGACGCGCAGTCCGCTGCGCGCGGCTGCGTCGAGCGTGTAACGGTGAAAGACTCTTCCGCGGATGAATCGGCGAACTCCTGCGGGCAAAAGCGCATCCTCGCCTTCTTCAACGATCGGGAAGATATTCTTTCCGCCGCGGACGCCTTTCGCCGACTGCTCGATGCGCCGGAGTCCTCTTCGGAATCGATCTGCTTCCCGCCGCGCGGAAGAAAGCCCGTGCTTCGCGCCTTGGGGGAGCTGCTCGGCGGAGAGCACGATGCCGCGCTCTATTCGCTCGAAAACTCTCCCGAGTCCGCTCTCGTCGAACGGGCCGCGCAGCTCTTTCCGGGATTTCTGCTCATTCACGATTATTCGTTCGAGGAGCTCGCGCTCAATCGGCTGCAGGACACGGACGCACTTCAGCAGGAGCTCTTGAACCGATTCGGAAGCAAGGAAGAGGCGCTCGCGTCAGCGCACATCCGCCACTGGGGCTCTGAAGGGCTTCGACAGCTTGGTGCCTGGAAGAGCAAAGCAGGCGATTACGGTGATTCTCCGCTCATCGTCTCTTGCCCGTCGCTGCTTCGCTTCTTCCCGGGCGCGGTCCACTGTCCGGTCCCCGTTCAACTCGAAGGGGATCCGGGCCTGCGGGAGGAGTCGCGTGAAGCGCTGGGAATCGCTTCGCATGAATTCGTGATCGGTTGCGCAGCTCGGAACGGCCATGCGGGAAGAGGCCCGCTCGTCCGAACGGTCTGCGAGGAGCTCAGGCGTGCCGGCCAGCCGATCCGACTGCTCCGGCTCATCGCGCCGGGAGACACGGCAAGCGGCGAGCATGATGATTTTGAGATCACCCGCCCAGCCGGCTCGTTGGCCGAACTGTCCGCGACATTGCGCGCCCTCGACTCATTCTCCGGACTGCACGTCTCAGAGTTCCACGGACTTCCGGCTCCAGCGCTCTTTGCTCTTGCTGCGGGGATTCCGACGCTCGTCTCTTCGGTCGGCGGCGGCAGATCGCTTCCGAATTCTTCCGTGCTCCACATCCGGCCCGGCTTCGGCGAAACGCGAGAAACTGGGGAAGTCATCAGGGAGCTCATCGAAAATAGATCGCTCCGCACGGCGCTCGCCGGAGCCGGGGTAGAGTACATCGCGCGGAATCATGCTCCTGCTTTGGTTCGAAGCCGATTGACGGAGATCGTTCAAGCTCACCTGCCGAAGCTCCTCGTCGCGGGCGAGATGAAGCGGGAAGATTACCGCCGGTCCCGAAGGGAGCTGGTAAACTCCCGCCGAGATTTATTCGCGACGGCCGGGAAGGAGTTGACGAACACGGTCCCCGATGCTCTCTTTCAGGCGGCAAACGATCTCGCGTGTTGAAGAGACGGCAATATGACGCAGCTCCGAAAGTTGGCAGTAGTGCTCCCGCGATACGGGGCGGAATTGGGTGGCGGCGCCGAGACGCTGATTCGCGATCTCATTCTCCGTGTGAACGGTCTTGCACGCCATCGCGGCTCGGAAGACCGGACGAAATTCCCGCTCCTCTGCGGGATCGAGCAGATTGAAGTCTGGACGACCTGCGCGCGGGACCATCGAACATGGGAGAATTTCAATCCCCCGGGAGTGACGCAGGAGGACGGCATCGCCGTTCATCGATTTCCGGTGGATGAGCGAAATCTCGATATCTTCATCCGGCGTGAGATGGATATCGCCGCCGGACGCCCGCTTCATCCGGAAGAGCAGCTCGACTGGCTCGCAGCGGGAGTCAATTCTCGGGCGCTTTACGCGCACATCGCGCGCGCCGGCAAGGAATTCGATGCGCTTCTCTTCGGACCATATCTTTTTCCGACGACGTTTTGGGGCGGGCTGATCTATCCGGAGAAGTCGCTGCTCCTTCCTTGTCTCCATAACGAGCCGTACGCGTACCAGGATGTTTTCGGCGTCCTCTTCCGGAGCGTGCGGGGGATCATCTGCAATGCTCCTGCCGAAGCGCGGCTCATCGCGGATGTCTTCAGTGCGGCGCAGGTCGGAGCGAAATCGGCCGTGGTCGGACTGGGGTTCGATCCAGATTGCCTCGAGGGGAAATCCGCAACCGCGCCGTATCTCCTCTACTCGGGAAGGAAAGAGGAGGGGAAAAATCTTCACCGTCTCATCCAATGGTTTGCGCCGCTCCGCGTCCGGTTCCCCGAGCTCCAGCTGATCCTCATCGGCTCGGGCGAGATCGGATTCATGAAGGAGCTTCCGCCCGGAGTCGTCGATCGGGGATTCGTCTCGTCGGAGGAAAAGCGCCGTCTGATGGCCGGCGCCGTCGCACTCTGCCAGCCGTCGGTAAACGAGTCATTCTCCATCGTGCTTATGGAGTCCTGGCTGCAGAAGACGCCGGTGCTCGTGCACGGAGATTGTGACGTGACGAGAGAGCACGCGGTGATCTCGAACGGCGGCCTCTATTTTTCGAACGCCGAGGAATTCGTTACCGTCGGAGAGAGGCTTCTTTCGGACCCGATGCTCGGCAGAGCGCTCGGTGAGAACGGCTACCGCTATGTGACGGAGCACTACTCATGGTCCGCGGTACTCGAGCGGTTCGATGAGGCGCTCGCGCTCTTCGGCTTCTCGGCTGGGCAGGCTCGCGCGGCGCGTTCGGAGGAGGCAGCGTCTCTCCGATGACGAAGAAGCAAGCTGCTCCGGAGCAAGCCGCGCGGCGGGTCGCCGAGCTCACGGAGCTCATTCGGGCGGCGAATGCAGCGTATTACCAGAGCGATGCTCCCGTGATGTCCGACGCGGAGTATGATCGGCTGTTCCGCGAGCTCGAACTTCTCGAAGGGGAGCATCCGGAGCTGGCTGCTCCCGATTCCCCGACGGTTCGGGTCGGCGGCGAACCGGTCCTCGCTACTTTCGCTCCCGTGAAACACCGTGAGCCGATGCTTTCGCTGGCGAATGCGCTCGACGAAGAAGAGTTCCGCGAATTTCATGCCCGCCTCCTGAAGGCGCTGGAAGATCCTGCGACAGCCCCGGTCTATGCGGCGGAGTACAAGTACGACGGACTCGCCGTCGAACTCGTCTATGAACGCGGCGCGCTCAAAGTTGCATCCACCCGCGGTGACGGCGTCACGGGCGAAAACATCACGGAGAACATCAAGACGGTAAAAAGCATCCCGCAGCATCTCTCCGGTTCGGTGCCGGCCCGGCTCGAAGTTCGCGGCGAGGTGGTGATGCGCGCCAAAGAATTCCAGGCACTCAACGAACAACGCATCGCCGCCGGCGAAGCACCCTTTGCGAATCCTCGAAACGCGGCTGCGGGGAGCGCGCGCCAGCTCGATGCTTCCGTCACCGCGAGCCGGCCGCTCGATTTCTTCGCCTACTCGCTCCATTCTCCCGAGCCCCTCCGTTTCGGCAAAACTCAGGTCGACTCGCTCGCCTCGATGATGGGTGTTCTCCATGAGCTCGGATTTCAGATCTGCGAGGAGCTGCTCGTCACGGATGACATCGACCGAATCTTCGAACGCTATCGCTCTCTCGCCGAACGCCGTGATTCGCTGCCGTTCGAAATCGACGGACTCGTTGTCAAAGCGGACTCGCTGGCGATTCAGGCGCAGCTCGGAATGCGCGCTCGGACACCGCGTTGGGCCGTGGCCCTGAAATTTGCGCCGCGTGAAGAGTATACCAAGCTGCTGGATATCTCCGTCCAAGTTGGGCGCACCGGAGTGCTCACTCCCGTCGCTGAACTCGAGCCGGTGCGAGTCGGAGGCGTTGTCGTAAAGCGCGCCACGCTCCACAATCAAGAGGAGATCGACCGCAAGGATGTGCGGATCGGCGACACGGTCGTCGTTCGAAGGCAGGGGGATGTCATCCCCGCCGTCGTCGCCGTGGTTACGGAAAAGCGGGACGGTACGGAGCGGAAGTTCACGCTGCCGACCGAATGCCCGGAGTGCGGCTCTCCGGTGGCGAAGGTCAAAGAGGGCGACACGGCAGTCCGGTGTTCGAACCCGAGCTGTCCAGCTCAGCTGCTGAACCGGCTGAGGCATTTCGTCGCGCGCCGGGCGTTCGACATCGACAGCCTGGGAGAGAAGCTGCTCGAGCAGCTCCTCGACAAGGAGCTGGTTCGCTCGCCCGCGGATCTCTTTTCGCTCACCGCGGAAAATCTGCTTTCCCTCGAGCGGATGGGGGAGAAATCCGTGGGCAATATTCTCGCGGCGATCGAGGGGAGCAAGAAGATATCGCTCGGACGGTTTCTCCATGCGCTCGGTATTCGGCATGTCGGAGAGCAGACCGCGCAGGCCCTCGCTGCTGCGGCGGGATCGATTGAGCGGCTTCGCTCGATGAGTCAGGAGTCGCTCCAGGAGATCCCCGATGTCGGCGGAACGGTCGCAGCGAGCATCTATGAATTCTTTCGCGATCCGATAGAAGGCGCCGTTTTGGATCGCCTGCTTGCCGCGGGCGTTCATCCCGAGAAATCGGAGATTCAGGCCACGGGAGAGGCGTTCCGCGATCAGATTGTCGTTCTCACCGGAACGTTGACGGAGTTGAGCCGAGACGAAGCCGCGGAGAAAATCCGCCGACAGGGAGGCGTGGTCTCCGGTTCCGTGAGTGCGAAGACGACGCTGGTCGTCGCCGGTGAAAAAGCCGGATCAAAGCTGAAAAAAGCGGAAGAGCTCGGAATTCCGGTGATCGATGAAAGCGAATTCATGCGGAGGCTCGCAGCCGCAGAATAGCGGCGTTGTCCAAAGGTGTCTTCAGCGGAGGAGTGGGTGATGGACTCGATTGAAGCGGCAAAGGCGAAGTTTCCCCGACAGCCCGGACGCATCTGTCTCAATCACTGCCGGGTGTCGCCGCTCTACCGTCCGGCTGCTGAGCGCGAGGCGGCTTATGCACTCGGCATGGCGGACGGGGGCATCGAATATTTCTTTACCCAGCTCGACATCATGCCGCGGCTCCGCGCCGGATTCGGCAAACTCCTCAATACCACGAGCGAGAATATCACCTTCACGAAGAGCTGTGCTGAGGGTCTCAATTTCGTTGCTCAGGGATTTGGTTTTCGGAAGGGCGACGAGGTTGTGAGCTTCGCGAACGAATTTCCTTCGAATCATTTCCCGTGGCGCGTTGCCGAAGAGAAGAAGGGAGTGATCTTGCGGCTGCTGCCCAATCGAAATACCCTCGGTGCGAAATTCGACGGACGGATTTGCGCCTGGTCGATGGACGATCTCGAGCGTTTGGTTACGCCGCAAACCCGCATCGTGGCTCTCAGCCACGTGCAGTTTACGAGCGGGTTTGCCTGCGATCTCCTCGAAGTCGGAGCATTCTGCCGCGAGCGGGGAATCTATTTCGTCGTTGATGCCGCTCAGAGTCTCGGGGCGATGCCGATCGATGTTGAGGCGATGAATATCGCCGCTCTTGCAAGCTCCGGCTGGAAGTGGCTGATGGGCCCCTTCGGCTCGGCGATGCTCTACACCTCTCCCGAATTCAGAAGAGAGCTCGAGCTCGTGTTCCCCGGGCCGGCGAGCATGGAGCAGCCGGGCCCGGATTATCTCGATCTGACTTGGAGGCCGCTCAACTCAGGAGCAAAATTCGAAATGAGCGCGGTCCCTCTTTCTCTCGCTGCGGCTCTCTCGACCTGCGTCGAAGAGTTGTTCTTGAAAGTTCGCATGGACGAAGTTTGGCGCGAGATTCTCCGGCTGCAGGATCTCCTGCTCGCCCAACTTGAAGGGGCCGACATTACGCCGGCGCGCTTCTCTGAAAAATATCGCTCTCCGATCCTCTCGCTGCTCACGACGAAGTCCGTTGACGACGTGCAGAAGCGGCTCCTCGAGAAAGGCATCGTCGCGTCGGCGCGGGATCAGTACCTGCGGCTATCGCCGCATTTCTATAATACCGATGAAGAGATGACTCGGGCCGGAACCGAGCTCGTGAAAATCTTGCGGGGGTAGTGCGGGGAGTAGGTTGGGGAACAGCCCGCCGTTTGGGGGGAGGGAGTGCCCGCGACGTGCTCGGCCTCTTGCGGCGCCACCCCTTTTCTCGGAACTTTTTGTGCGGGAGGTATCGGCGGAGGTGGCGACCCGGAAGGTGAGCACAAAAATTTCCGAGAAAAGCCCGCCCCTCCGCCCCCCTGCGCGCGTCGCGGGCACTCCCTCCCCCCAAAGGGCTCGGTCCCAGGTAATTCGAGGAGACTCAGTCACCATTTCCTGGGTTCGCGAAATATTCACGTTCGTTCCACCGCCGGCAGGGTTCCGCGCTATTGCGGCGCTTGTGGCATTGGCACCGGGCGAAGAACTCCGGATGTGAAATTCGTGCCGCCGGGAACGAGCCCGGCCTGATGGGTAGCGGTCCAAGTCGGAGTTCCCTGAGGATTCCGGATCGCATTTTCGAAAGAGAGAATGATTCGGCTGGGCGGTGTTCCTGCCACGTTGAAATTGCCCACTGCAGCGAATCCTCCACCGCGGTCCTGCGATGCGCGGGAGATCTGCATTCGCCGCAACTCGCCATTCGGTCCCGGCGGTATTCCGGCTTCGGCGGTGGCATACATCGCGATGAAGTCCGATGAGATCTCTCTTCTGTTCGTCGAGATGAAATACAGGTGGAGCCCATCTCTCCTCAGCTGAGTTACCGAGAGCGCGCCGTGGTCGCGAGCGAGCGCATCGAGAGATTCGGCGCTCATCTGAGCAGGAAGTATGGACTGCAGGCCATCTCTCAATCGACGGATCTCGGCACCGATCGCGCTCCGTGCCGTCAGATGATCTTCGATTCGTATCTCGCCCTGATAACTCAATTTGAATCCAACCCGCATCGGAGGATCTCCACCCAAGGAGATCGATCCGGCGATGCCGGCTCCGCCGAGAGCGGATCCTTCTGCATTGTGCGCAAGGAGGATCTGATTGGGATCGATTCCAGCGGGGAGGTTGAGAGCGCCCGCAAGGGCCCTCTTAATCTCCGTAAGCTGATCGGTCGTCCCATAACGTCGAAGCTCCGTTGTGTGATCCCGGAAAAACGCGCTGATGCTCGGATGAATGTCCGTCCTTGTTTCAGCGCCGTTCGCCAAGGCGACCAGCGGAGGGAGAGAAAGCTCGGAATGCCGCGTGGCCGCCGGCCCGGGCACTTCCAGCCCCGGAAGATGCGTTGATCCGATATCCGGTTGTTGAACAGGACTCGCTGAGTCTGTAATCCGAACCATAGCCTCCTTGCCAATTTTCCGATCGATCAGGTCGATACCGAACAGTGAAGTTCGCGTCGATGTCGAGCACACGGGCGACTCGCAGCGAACAAAAAAGATATGAGCGAGGAAACGCGTTGGGTGATGTTTGGAATACGCGCCGATGCCGCCAATCAGTGACGCATGAGGTGACGTCAGAGAACCATCAGCTCTCGGTGAGCGTCCGATGAGATTTGCCCGCTCCGGAAATCGATCTGGTGTGACTGCAAGCAAGGCGAATCCGAGCTTGAAGTTCGTGCCGTGAACACCTGAGAGCGAGAGACCGGGTGCTCCTCGTGTTGGCGCTAATGGTAGCGCTTCTCGATTGGATCGGTATATCTTGAGCTCTACGCTGGAGATATACCGAGGGAAAACCCATGAAATCGAGAATGCTCCTCCTGCTCACGCTCCTCATCTTCGCGTGTGTCCGATGCCCCTCTGCCTTCGCTGAAACCTATTCGGTAAAGATCGGTGCCGTTCTTCCGTTCACCGGAGAGCTCGCTTACGTCGGTCAAGATATTCGAGAGGGAATAGAACTTGCGATCGCCGAAAGAGGGAAGCAACAGCCGAGCATAGAGGTGATTTGGGAAGACGGGAAATTCGCGCCGAAGGAATCTGTCAATGCGGCACAAAAATTGATCTCGAATGACAAAGTCGATTTCATCGTCAGCTTGTGGGACACAGCCGATGTGATTGCTCCCGTCACGGAGCGAGCGAAGGTTATTCAGCTCAGCATTCGTTGGAACCCGGACGTGGCAGCCAAATTTAAATATACCTTCACCTTCGAAAGCCTTTACCAAACCTTCGCGGCTGATCAGATAAAGCTCATCAAGATGCAGAATCTGAAGACGGCGGTTTTCTTTCACGAGCAAACTCAGGCAGGGATCCGTGAACGAGAGAGTTTTCTCAAGAACGCGAAGGAAGCAGGAATCGATGTACTCGGGGTTGAGTCCTTTCAAACCGGTGAAACAGATTTTCGCACTCCCATCACAAAGCTGGTAAATAAGAATCCGGATATCTTCGTTAACGAAGGCTTCCCACCCGCATCCGAAATTCTTATCAAGCAGCTTCGAACTCTCCGTCCCGACATGCGGCACCTCGGTTTCTACGAAGTGATCTCGGACAAGGCTTTGATCGAAAACCAACCCTTCGTTTCACAAATCGGCTTTCTTCCCGATTTCTCCGCGCGCTTTGAAAAGAAATACGGACACCCGTTTAAGATTCGCGCTCCCCATGGTTATGAGATTGTGCGGATGATCTCTTGGGCCTACGGAGAGCCTGCCCCGGAGGCAAAGCCCAATATCGATCAGATTCGCGACAAGCTCGGCACGTTAAAGGATTTTGACAGCGTACTCGGGAAGTTGTCTGTCAACTCCACGAGAAATATCGAACATCCGAACACGTTCAAGATTGTCCGGCAGGGAAAGCTGGAACCCTATCCGTAGGAGAGCTCTCCAAAGTGGAGAGAGCGCTGTGAATGAACGAGCAGCACAGGGTGAGAGAAAACGCTCCGGTAACCTTTGATAGGCCTTTGAAGCATCTCTCTTGCACCCTGTGGCTCGCCCCCGCTCTACTTCTCCCACCGCCGGATCGCGGCGATGAGGGAGCACCAGAGAGTCCGGCGATCACTTCCCGTCTCCAGGAAGTAGATGCCGAAGCCGGTGCCGTCCGCGGCGTTCTCGGACGCTACGACGACTGACCGCCTCCAGTTGAGGTCGGCGTAGGCTTCGAGTGCGTCCGCGAGACGCATCGAACCGAGGGTGGCGCTCGCCACCTCGAGGAGAACCGTGCCGATCCCCCCTTGGTGGTGAACGATCTCGAGCACCACGGCACCGCCATTCTGGACAGGGCGGAGCTGGAGATTGTGTCCGCGGCGGTGGAGTTCTTCCACCACCACGGACCGCCAGCCCACCTCACCGGCGGGCGGGTTGAAGCCGTGCGTGAGCACGGCTTCCGAGAAGAGCAGCAGCACGAGCTGCAGCTCCACCAAGCACTCGACCTCCGAGGCGGGGATCTCCCCCTCCTCGAAAGCGTCGAACACGTGGCGTTGCAGCTGCGCGAGCAGCTGCCGGGTTGCCTGGTCCATTTCCGCCTCCTTGTGTCAGAGGGTGCCGACCCAGCGACGCGCGTCGCTGCCGAATCGGCGAAACGGGACCACAGAACCGACCAGTCGTCTGTTCCATGGACCCGTCGCGCCAGCTCGTCGAAGAGGACGGAGGAAAGGGTGCCAGATGCTTCTAGAAAGCAACGCTATCCCCACCCTGCTGCTGCTCGGCAAAGTTTCCTTTGAGAGCGCAGAAGAGAACACGTCACTCAGGCCATTCTCCGAGAGAACGATCGGCTCGGAAGATATAGTGGGGGGCCTTTCGAAGTTGGTTGCACTTTATGCTGACGGTCGGTGATTTGCTGTCAAGCAGCATTCTTCCCGCAATGGAGCCGTTCGAAATTCGTGACGGTTCTCGTTTTCGAAATGCCTGGGCCCCCCTCGCTCTCCCAAATTACCACCGTTTTGAAATGATTCGGACATTTCCGGATCTGGTCGTCGCCCATAATCCACATAAGCTCTCTGGGCGACCCGACTGGTCGCGGACCATCCCCATCGTTCGGGCGAGCGTACGATCTTTGACGCGCCAATCCATCGTAGACGCGGAACTCGCTTTCTCGTTCCAAGCGGTGCGCTTCGAACGGGAAAGAGTTGCAGAAACATTTTTTAACAGGTTTTTGAAAGGAGCGGATCATGACAGCCGATCAAATGAGGGCCACTGCGAGGCGGCTCGTCCAGCTGATGGAAGCTCACAGCGGCGACGCGGAGCTCCAAGAAATCGCGAAGGAGCTCGTAGGCGCATGCATGGAAACGCTGAAGGTCGCAATTAACGACGAGAAGAAAATTGCGTTGGACGTCTTGGATCTTCTCGGACCATTCGCCGAGGCAGCAATTCCCGTGCTTCAGGTTCTGTTGACGCATTCCTTCGCATGGATTCGAAAAGGATCCGTGCAGGTCTTAGGAAAAATCGGATCCGCGGCCCGGGCTTCTTTGCCATTGTTGTTTGACAGGCTCGAGGAGAAAGATGAGCTCATCAGAGGGGCGGCGGTCATGGCCATCGTTCAGATCGAGCAGGACGAAAAGGCGTATGAGGTCCTATGCCGCGCAATGAAGGACCCGTCAGAATGGGTCCGATTTCAGGCGGCGAGAAGCTTCGGCTATCTTCGCGCCGCGATACGGACCAAGACAGTGGACACCCTGCTGAAGGGTCTCGACGATAGCGATCACTATGTTAGGGAGGAGGCTGCGAAGTCCCTCGGCAAATTCGGCACCGATGCCTCACAGGCAGTGCCGCGGCTGATACAGGGGCTCGCAGATCCCGATAGGAAGGTTCGTTTCGAGTGCACGGACGCACTTCGACAGATTGGCCCAGCGGCCAAAACGGCGATTCCCGCGCTGATTGCTCTCCGGAGCGTAACCGATCCGTCGACGCCGCTCTGGGACTTCATCCCATTGGCAATAAAAGAGCTCGAAAGCGCCGAATGATCAATCCGCGGAAGAGTTGCAAAAGGTTTTTCCCTGCGACTCTTCCCGATTCTTCGACTCGCGGGCAGCCCTTCCTCTACGCGGAAGGAAAGTTCGTAGACACGCTCATGGATAACCGCTTCTGATGGCGAGGCACTGCAATTCTTCGCGAAGCCTGAATTCCTTTTGCATCAGAGTCTTCGCCAGTTCTCCGCTATTGTTTCGCGAGCATTTCTGTCAGAATGAACCCCGTACGAGATCCGAAACGAGATCCGAAAAAGGATATATCGCGCATGCCGCTTCCCGGAATGCTTGGGCTTGAACTTGTTAAATCGAGATCGGGGATCGTCAAGGGAGTTAGAAGACATCCCGCAAAGACACCAGCTGAGCCTGACCCTGCAAGCACCAGATGATTTTCTTGATACGCGCAATGCTTATTCCGATCTGCTTCGGATTTGTCCTTCTGGTCTATGCTTTCGTCGTTGGCTTAAGACAAGGCTACGGGTGGCAAGAGATGGATTGGGATAAGGACGGCCACACATCCATTTTCGATGTGTTGGCCGCAGGCGACATTGGAAAACGCGAAGCTAAATGGCAAGACAGAAGTTGCTTCGAATACTTTGAATATAAGGACGGTCGTAGGATCAAAACGGATTGTCGCCCTCTCCAAGAAAGTTCTCTATGACTTGATCTGGAGTTGATCCACTTGTTTGGGTCGACCTGGTGCGGGGTTCATCGTGAGCTGAGATTTGTAGAAACTTTTCAGAAGCCTTCTGATCGGAATCGATCCTGAGCTCCGCTTCAGTCAAAAGGAACCCCGTACCAGATCGAAAAAATGACTTCTTATTGCCTACTGAAGCTGATATTCGCGATGTTGTTACGCATGGAACTTGGGTTGTGAAATGACGAGACGGCGGTTCAGAAGTAATAACTACTTAAGTTTCCAAATTCTTGTATTTAGTTTTCTGTTTGTCTGCTTAGAGGCGTCTGCGGAGGAAACGGTCCGAAGCGAATTTGTGGAATTTGGCTTTTCCATCCAACTTCCTCTGAACCAGAAGATTCGAGTTTTAAGTAATATAGGACACGAACCTGCAATGCTCCTGCTGGAAGATGGAAATAAAGAGATCGCAAGGATTGAAATAGGAGATTTACATTCGCGACCGAAGAACCATGCGGAGAATTTCGTCAAAGAGATCCAAGTCAAAGAACTAAAACATGAATTTTATGTTTCTCGGAGGAATCCTCCGCAGTTTGATCCGATCATGGCCCGAAATATAGTCGTGTTTTTCCCCCAGCAGCGAATTTGGCCTAGCTACGTGAAAATTGTGACTTCGGGGCTCTCTGACGCAGAGTTTGAGGCGATCGAGAAAACCATTCTTTCCTTAACGTCCTTGCCTGAACTTCCACGAGGATACTCCAAGTACGGGCCCCCCAAGCAATGGTCCAACTTTTGACGGGATCCCCATGATCAAATTCCCATGATCCCGGGAGGATTTTTGGGATAAAGGCAATCGTCGGCCACTTACTAACGACGAGGTCGCGGAAGTGCCGCAGTCAAAGCAGTCGCTCAGTTTCTATGTGGGCCGCAATGCAGGGCGCTTTTGATGCCGATTTTCCACGATATTAAGATAATAAAAATCTGCGTTTGTGGGCGAGTTCGATGATCGCGGTGTCCTTCGGTGTCTTCACGGACGCATGGAGAGCTTCTGACCTTCCGGTGCAGAAAACCTCCATGCGTCCGCGAACTCGCCGCTCAATTTCTCGAGACGACGTCGGTGTACTGGAGCGGCGTCAGATCGACGACGGTACGACGGGTCGCCTGCATCGGCGCCACGTCGTAGTACTCCAGGCCGTGCAACAGTTCGGCGGCGCTCTGAACTCGCTCGTTCAGGCCGCGCCGCATGGTCTTTTCGACCAGTGCGCCGAGCCCCTTCGGGATCCGGGGGCAGATGGTGCACGGGTTCGGCCCGTCGTGCTTGTCCCGCCACGTGAGCATGGTGAACGTGGACTGGCGGGCCTCGGGCGGGGCGCTGTCCTCGCCGGTGAGCATCTCGTAGAGCGAGCAACCGAGCGAGTAGACGTCGCTCATAGGCTCCGCCTCACCCATTGCCTGCTCCGGCGGCATGTACGACGGGGTGCCGACGACGGCGTCGGGGAACAGATCTCCGTCATCCAGGCTGAGGGCCACCCCCCAGTCGATGACCTTCGCACCATCCGGTGCGATGAGAATGTTCGCCGGCTTGATGTCGCGGTGCACGAACCGATGTTCGTGCGCGAACACCAGGCATGCCGCGGCGTCTTCAGCGATGCGGAGTGCCAGCGGCAGGTCCATCCCCTTTTTGAGCGTCTTCAAGGCATCCTCACCGTCGATGAGCTCGGTGAGGATCAGTGCGCCGTCCGCGTACGGCTGCGAGGGATGGATCTGCAGCATGTGCGGGGCGGACTGCAGTTCACGGAGCGCCCGTTCTTCGGCGCGCAGACGAATGGCGGACCGGACGTCGCAGACGAGTTCCGGTCGGATCAGCTTCAAGGCGAGATCTTCGTTGGTTTGCAGGTCGTGAACGGCGAACACCGTTGACATTCCACCTTGTCCGAGCTGACGCAGTTCCTGCCATCGGTCCCTGATGAGGGGCTTATCGGCAACAGCTACGGCAGCGGAGGACTCGGCATGGTTCGGCGTCGTCACGACGGTGGGCTCGGGACCACTCGCGTCCATGATTGCCTCCTTTCAGGGCGATTCCGAATCGAACCTTCTTCTTCTCTCCATGCGACCGCATGCAGCAAAGCCCGAGCAGAAAGGGAGGAGGCGGCCAGAAGAGACGAACAGAAGAGGCGAACGGAAGAGGCAGGCTGAGGTACACGCGGTTGCGAATGTGAATTTCCCGAGGCAGGACGGAGAATGATCGATAATCCTACAAGTCCACTGGAAATCATCACCCCTCGCTTGAGGGTAATCAACCCCTGGAAATGCTCAGCTATTCGGGACCATGATCGCCGACAGGAACCTTCTCCATGAAATCAAGCAGAAATTGGACAATGTGTCCGAAACCGAACTGGTTCGTTCGTTTCAACGCATGCGCTTTCGCGGCACACCGCCGATAGTGATCCTTTCCACATCGGGTTCCGAATTCCTCAAACCGCTTTGTTCAGCCGCCGGCTCGGCGAGGCTGCGCAAGTCGGTGTGAACACAAAAAGGTTTTGTGTCCGGCTTTCCCTCACTCTCCGAGGGTCTCTCCATGTCCCATGCAAATGGCGATGGGACCCACGAGAAGGATCGTGGATCTCACCTGAACCGCAAAGGGGCGATCGACATTCTGCGAAGCCTGGACGGATCCGAGGGCTTACTGCAGCAAATTATCAGCCTGTCGGGCGAACACGTGGAAGTTCTCTTCCGCGTCCTCGACGGATTGCTTCTCGAAGATGAGCAGGCAACTCGCGACATTCTCAGGTTCCTGCTTGATCGCCGAGAGATGACATCCTGCATCGGAACTTCGCTGAACGAGATCATTTCGTTCGCCGATCCGCTTCGGCGGTCGAGTGTCCGAAAAGGTCTTCACGAGTTTCCGGCGCAGTCCGAAGAGGAGCTCGTCAATCCGGATGTCCTCTCCGAAGCACAGGTGCTCCGGCGGTGGCTGAGGATTTATGGACGGTATCTCGAGTTCTAACCGGTCGATGGAAAGGAGTGAGTGTTCACATCGACCGACCGCTTCAGCCCACGAAATGGCGAAATTTTGCCCGATTTCATTCGATGAAAAGGAGAGATATCGAACACAAGGACAACAATTTCGAACAAGCGACGAACAAATCTTCATTTCTGCGGCGTTGAGGATCTCATCATTTGAAACTCGCCTGCTCTTGTGAGAAAAGAGGTGCCCGACGTCTTTCTCAGCCCTGATTTTCCTGAAGAAAACCGCCCGCACGGTTTGCAGCAGAGCAGTTTATCGTCTGCAAACTGTGTCGAGGTCAGCCCGTTTTCCCTGAGGTTCAGAAGGAGAAGCTCGTGAAAGAGTCGCGTCCGAAGCTCATGATCCTCGTCGTGATCATGATCGTGGCAGTTTTCGCATTCGTCTCTGCCGTGGACTATTTCTTCGGCATCAATAACATCCCCTTCACGATTCTCGTCGGCTGGATGCTGTACAAGATCGTGAAACGTGAAGTCGCCCCGGTCCGCGCGCGAAAGACCGGCGGCTTCGCGCTGTTCAATGACCGTGGTGAACCCTGTGTCCTTCTCGGTGAGCCTCGGGGAAATGCCGAAGGCGACTGGTACATCATTCTCCGCGATCCGGCATCGCGGAACGAAGTGCTTCTTTGCGCGCGGCCCGGAGAGCTGCTTCTCCAGGTACGCACCGGCGACGAGGTCGAATGGGGTCTCCTCACCGCGAAGAGCATCGACAAAATGATCGACCTCGGAATTCTGCACAAGCCTGGTCGCGACGGCGGCGGGGACACGCCAGACCGGCCGAACGACCCGGTCACTCCGAAGCAGGAAGATCCGCCGCGCTCCTGGATCGATACCTTCCTGTACGTGCTCGCGGCGTGAGCTGAGACCTCACCATCCGCGTTTCGTGTTCCCTTCGCTCCTCTCTCTGTGGAAGGTTTGCCCCGGCTGACCTTCCACAGGAGATTGATTCTTCTGCTCCGTTTCGGAGCGCGCTTTCTCCGCGGCGAGTTCCTGTTCGGTTTTTTGCAGCTCCCGTTTCACCTGTTTCTCTTCGCGTATGAGCTCGAGTTCGTGCTGCTTTTGCCGGAGCTCCTTCTTCGCCTCGTTGACGCGGTCCTCTTCCTGCTGCTTTTCTCGCGCGCGCTTCAGTTCCTCTTCCGTCGCGCGGAGCTGTTCGGCGGCCTTCTTCTTCTCCTCTTCGACCTTCTGCAGCTCGTCTACCGTCTGTTCTTTCGACTGCAGCTGTTTCAGTTCTTCCTGCTTCTTTGCAGCCTCCTTTTCGATCGCTTCCTTTTCTGCCTTCGTCCGTTCGAGCTGCTTCTGCGGATCGTCGCTCCGCGGGGTGAATGTGTCGGCCATGGTTCCTGCTCCTTGTCTTTTCGTTCCAAGTCGGTTCGCCGCGGGCTGCGGCAGATCGCCCTGAGCCCGCCGTTTTACGAGAAAATCGTGCATCTCACCGGCCGTGCGGCGCTTCAACCCTTCGATGCTGAACTCCATCTCGCTCCCATTCAAATGCGGTACTTCGAGACGCCGGAGGCCGAACAGCCGATCGGCGAGCGTTCCTTTGACGGCGAGCTCATCCCACATCGAATTCGGCAGGCGCTTGAGCTCGGAATGGAAGACGCCGCTCGCGAGAACGAGGTCGCCTCCTTCGAGATAGTAGTGCACCGTCACATAGGCGACGAATTCGTAAATCAGCTTGCCGAGCACCGCGAGCGCTGCGAGAAGAATCGCCGCGACGCCGATCAGTGAGAACGTCTTCGGCTCGAGGTGATGGACGCGGGAGCCGAGTCGATCGAGCACTGCAAGCACGGCGATCACTGCCGCAAGTGCGAACGCATACGACAGCGCACCTCGGAAGATGCTCCGTTTAGAAATCGGAAACGACTTTGTGAGGTCCGTGCGTTCCGAATCCTGATTGTGGGTGGGTCTGTCCATCGGATTCTTCTCATGCTCGGAAGTATTCCCAACTGCTAACTGAGCCGTCGCCAGCTGGGATATGACTGCGCATAGGTCCCGGAGCTCTGCCGGCCCTTAAAATCCCGGCATGAATGCAAATCTTTCGAATTCCACGCCACCCCCCGAGTTTGAGAGACGCCGGTGGCTTGCACTCGGCGTCGGAGCGCTCCTCTTCCTCTGCTGCCTCTGGATCGGTGTCCGCGTTTTCCTGAGCGCGAAAAAAATCGTGGCCAAGCAGCCGGACACCCAGACGTCGGAAAGAAGCGACGCGCGGGAAGGACGCGCCGGCAAAAAGGACGAAGAGAAGGAAGACAAGGGAAACAAGGAAGACAAGAAGGACGAGGAGAAGGGCGGCAGCTCACCGACGCTCGACGCGAAGAGAAAATCCCAGCACAACGAGGGCTCCGAGGAGAAGCAGAGGCAGGCGGATGACCAAAAGGGCGGTGCGCGCGAGGAGAAACAGCAGAACGGACAAAAGCAGAATAGCGGCTCGAAAAAGCGCGAAGAACCCACACCGGAGGAGATAGAACTGGAGCGTCAACGGCAGGAAGGTCTCGAACGCGCGAAACGATCCGCGCTGCTCAGCCGATCGATCTCGGAGGCGCGTGAGGAAGCTCGTCAGAAAGAGGAGTCGGAAAGTCCGATGCCCACTCCGTAACAGTGTCTTTGCAGCTTGAGCGGCTCGGAGCGCGGGGCGAAGCGATTCTTCAACAAATTGTTATGAGATTGAGAGAATGCTTCGAATCAGGGGGGGTATAACCTTTCTGAACGAACGATTCGGGAAGGACACCCATGGCACACAAAGTCGGTTTTCTTTTGGTTTTTGTCGCTGCAGCCTCTGCCGGATGCGGGATTCGGAACCCTCAGCCTGAGATCGCGAAACCCGTGAATGTGGTTCATACGGTTCAGTACGAAGGCGAGACTCTCGGCAGAATCTCGGAATGGTACACCGGAAGCTTCAGCAAATGGAAACTGATTGCAGGAAAGAATCCAAAGCTGTCGCCCACCAACTTGCAGCTCGGACAAAAAATCGTCATCCCCGCGTCTTTGGTGATGCGGCGGGCCGAAATGCCGAAAAGCAGACTGCCGGAACCGGTAAAGACGGTGAAATCAGACTCTTCACAATCGGCCTCTCTGCAACCGGAGGTTCCGCAGCTGTCCGCTCCGCAACTCCTGCCTTCGCAATCGGCGGCTCCGCAAGTGGCGGCACCGCAGGTAGTGACTCCCGAAGTGGTGACTCCGCAACCGGCAGAAGAAAAAGCGTCCGCGCAAGGCAGTTCCCCGGAAAGCATCGTCTGCCGCGCCCAGCAGTGCTCCCGTTCCGGCCGACTCACCCAAGGCGATCCAGAGCAAAACTCGAATTTAACCGACGCGAAAAATTCCTCTCTTGAGGCCGCGGCCAAACTGTCCAACGGAGTGTAGCGGCTTCGAACAGCGAGCTATTGACTCGTTGGCGTTTCGATTGGGGAAGAGATTAGAAGCGGATGAGATCCGTCAGCGCGCGTTCAATCCAGCTCACCTGCGGGAGCGCGGCTTCTTCGAGCGGCGGCGCATGCGGGATGGGGACGAACTTGCCGCCGATTCGCTTCACCGGCGCGTCGAGCCAGGTGAAGGCATGCTCGGTGATGTGGGCTGAGATTTCTGCACCGAACCCCATGAAGAGCACGTCCTCGTGCACGATGAGCACCCGGTTCGTCTTCTTCACACTTTGAAGAATCGTTTCGAGGTCGAGCGGGACGATCGTGCGGAGGTCGATCACCTCGACGGTGTATCCTTCGCGATTGAGAGATTCCGCCGCGACGAGCGACTTCTGAACCATTGCACCCCAGGTGATGACGGTTGCGTGCTCGCCACGCCGAACGACTTTTGCTTTGCCGAGCGGAATGAGATCGTCCTTCCCGCCGCGCTGGCCCTTCGCGTACACCTGCCGGTAGAGACCCTTGTGCTCGAGAAAGAGCACGGGATTCGTGCCGCGGATTGCGGCCTTGAGCATTCCCTTTGCGTCCCACGCGTTCGAAGGGAGCGCGACTATCAGCCCGGGGAAGTGTCCGAACGTCGCTTCGAGATTTTGCGAGTGATAGAGCCCGCCGTGGATGTACCCGCCGATAGCGACCCGGATCACCGCCGGAGAGGAGAACGTGCCGTTCGAGCGATAGTGCATCATCGCGAGCTCGTTCCGGATATCGTTCATCGCCGGCCAGATGTAGTCGCCGAACTGAATCTCGACGACCGGTTTCATGCCGACGGTTGCCATTCCGACCGCCGTGCCGACGATCGATGCCTCTGCGAGCGGAGAATTGAAAACGCGTTTGTCGGTGTGTTTCGCGGTCAACCCGGCGGTCACCGTGAAGACCCCGCCTTTTCCATAGGCAACATCCTGCCCGTAGACGACCACCTCGGGATTTCGAGTGAGCTCTTCGTCGAGCGCGGCGTTTATCGCGTCGACGAGGAAGACGGAGGTCTCATCGCTCGCACGGGCGGATGGTACGGCCTCAACCGCGGTGAGGGCCGGGTCGGGCGCGTGGAGCACGAATTTTTCGAGCGTGTCAGCCTTTGTAGGCTCCTGCTTTTCCGCCCACTCCGCTGCTTCTTCGACCTCCTTCTGGACTTCGGCGGCGATTCGAGCCAGCTCCTCAGCGGAGGCAATGCGTTTCGCGATGAGATACTTCTCCATCAGCGGCAGCGGGTCACGCGTCGTATCCGATCGCAGCTCTTCTTCGGTGCGGTACTTGCGCTGGTTGTCGGAGATAGAGTGGCTTTGCAGCCGGACTACGTTTGCGACGATCAGTGAGGGTCCCTTGCCGCTCCTCGCACGCCGCGTCGCTTTCGCGAGAACATTATACGAGGAGGCGAAGTTCACGCCGTCGACCTCTTCCACCGCGATCCCTTTGAAACCGGAGGCGACCTCCGCGACGCTCGCACCGGCGATCTGTTCCTGGATGTGCACCGAGATGGCGTATTGGTTGTCTTGGATGAGGAAGACAATCGGCAGAGATTTTCTCGCCGCCCAGTTCAATGCTTCGTAGTAGCAGCCTTGCGCGGTCGTGCCCTCACCCGAGGAAACGTAAACGATTTCGTCGTTCCCCCGATACTGCGCCGCATGTGCTGCGCCCACCGCTTGGAGGAATTGCGTCCCGGTCGGTGAGCTCTGCTGTACGATGCGAAGCGGGGCGTGGCCATAGTGGTTCGGCATCATCCGCCCGCCGGAGGTGGGATCGTCCGCGCGATTAATTACGGCGAGCAAGAGTTCCTTTGCGGTGACTCCGTAGCCGGTGCAGAATCCCATGTCGCGATAGTAGGGATAGGCCCAGTCGTGACCGGGCCGGAGAGCGAGAGCCGCTGCGACGGTGACGGCTTCATGACCGGCGCAGCCGATCTGGAAATGGCATTTGTTCTGTTTGTAGAGAATGATCGCGCGATCGTCGACCTTCCTCGCGAGCAGCATCATGCGATAGGCATGGCGAAGCCTTTCTTTCGTGAGTTCGCCTTCTTTCGCTTGCCTGCTTCTGCTCATGTGCATAGTGCCGTTCCCATATGATTCTGCGGCGATGCCGCGAAACACATACGGCACGCGAGGCTTTAGCCGAGCCAGCAAAATCTAGGGCTTCGCCAATCTCACAAAACTGTCTTCAGTCCAAATGAGCTTGCTTCCTTCTTGGCGGAGCCATAGGTCGAGCCTATCGTAGCTAGGATGCCCGGTCAGCCCGTTATTTTCCCAAAAAATACCGAATAACTGTTCGATTCGCCTAAGACGGCAGAAGCTTTGACGAGAGAGACATGGAAAACATCGGGAGGGCAAGGAAACGAGCCGTGAGCTCGAGCGCTCGGGTGCTTTCAATGCGCCGGGAAGAGCAGGTGCAGCGCTGAATCCGCCACCAGGATCCACACCACCACGTTGAGCAAACCATACGTGAGTTGCTTCATCCGCGGGATCCGAGACATCTCGCGGACGCCGGAGAGGAAGTAAAAGACGCTCGCAACGCCGGCGAGCGAGAGCCAGCTCAAGCCGGGAAGGAGGAGCGCAGAACCGAAAACGAAAAACGGAACGAGCGAGTAAACGACGAGCTTCGCGGCCTTCTCGAACGAGATCTCACCGTCGAACATGGGTGCCGATCGGCGGGCAAGGTAAACCGCAGCAAAGAAGAACAGCACGGTGAATCCGTATCCGATGAGCGCCTTAGTCAGTGCGACGACGATCGGTGTCTCTCCGAAAACGCCGTGGCCGACGAAGCCGCAGATCGGCGGAATGGCGGCGAGGAAGAAAACATAGTGCTCGAAGACCTGCTGATAGCTCTTCGAATCGTATTTGAGGACCTGCCAGCAGTGGTTGGGGCCGAGTGCCAGGCTTCGTCCGATATCTACGAACTCCTGCACGGAAAACTTGGGTTTCAACGGAACCGGCTTATCCAGACCGGTGAAGTTGCGGACGATGGTCGAGGGAAGGTCGGATTTCACGGAAGCCGTTTTCTAAAGAAATGCTCTGAACGTTATTCGCGGACGGGGCCGGAGGGTGACTTCTGCCGCTTATCGCCTTGGGAGGTGTGATTTTATCGCTTCCGCCAGACGTTCGGCAATCTTGCGGTGCCCCGAAGGGCGGAGATGCACGTCGTATGAATAGTCGTCCGCCGGTTCGAGGTCCCGGACCGCATTTACGATGATTAAGGAAGACGATCCGCCGTGCTCGCGACTATCCTTTTCGGCTAGGGCTTGCAGCATGGCGGATGGTCCCGGGGGACGTGTGCAGCTATCAAAAACCAGCACCTTCGTCGCAGGATTTGGCAAGCCGTGATGCGCCAGGATCTGATAGACGTCGTCGGCGGCCTGTGAAGCGCGTTCGGCCTGCTTCGTGCGTTCTTGCATTTCCAGTGCCAAGGCCGAGGGTTCAAGTCCGATCCATCGCCGCAGCACCGTGCCGAGGAACATGCTGAATTTTCCGAATGAGTACCCCGCTCCCCGCATGTTCAACTTCGTGAGCTCCTCATAGAGATCGCGATCCATGATCGGGAGTTTGAAGTCATTTCGCACATATTCGCGGTTCTCCGCGTCATCGTTGGCGCAATACTGGAGAACGAGCATTTCGGGGACCGAGGAGCGGGGCAGATTGTTGAACAGCAGCAGCTCCCGCGCAGTCCCGTATGACGGAACCGCCGCCGTAAGAATGGGTCTCCCGAGCAAATTTTCGAGGACCGCTGGGAATGATTCGTCCAACCGGACTCCCCACCCGGAGGCATAGGAATCGCCGAGCACGACAATCGGCGCGTCTTCGGAGGCGGCCCTATCGGCGCGGAGGCCCTGCGGATTGATGGCCCAGGTCGTATCAAATTCCCAATTGCGAAATCGACAAGCGCCGGGGCGAAGAACGTACGACAATTGTGCGCTGTGTTCGGCGCAGTCTGCATGAAACTGCAGGACCCGGGTGAGGTGGCTCCAGGAGAACGCCCGTGCCTCCATTCGCATCTGCTCGCCGATGACCGGGGACCGCCAGAAGAGGAGGCCGGAGAAGAGCTCAACCAGTCCGATGGTCACCAAGCAGGAGATGCTGAGCCACCCCAGGAGAAACCCATTTTCCTTTCTTCGAGGCGGCTGAGAGCGAAATGGCAAGGAGAATAGACCTTCGTTCGTGAATTCACGCTGAAGATGCCCCAGTTCGTGCCGCCTCTCAACCGCGCGTTCGGGTTGGCCGCGGGCCATGCCGACACCGCCGCGGGGTCTTCGGGGCCCGGCAGCCGGCCTGCAAGGGGAGGAAAGATGTGCTATATGTCCCTCCCCATTTTTAGCGGCTTCGGCCGGAGGAACGCATGAGACGGATCTATCTTGACGGAAATGCCGGTGCCCGGCTTCGCCCCTCCGCGGCGGAGGCGCTGAGCCTCGTTTCCGAGGTTCAAAATCCGTCGAGCGTCCACCACGCCGGAAGGGGGGCTCGGGCGCTGCTCCGAAACGCCCGGCGGGAAATTCTGCGGCTGCTCGGGGTTCCTCAGACCTCGGCCGAGTATCGGCTGATCTTCACGTCCGGCGGAACCGAGGCCTGCAATCTCATGATCCGCGGGTTCCTCGGTCCGCTGCCGATTTTGGGAAAGTTTCCGGGGCGAATCGTCAGCTCCTCGATCGAGCATCCGGCGGTACTCGAAACGCTCGATGAGCTCCGCTCGTGCGGCTGGCAGGTGGTGCTCGTCGATCCCCGCCGCGACGGGTCGATCGATCCGGACGAATTCGTGGCCGCCGCCGCGCGGGACACCGCGCTCGTTGCGCTGATGGCGGCGAACAATGAGACCGGTGTTATTCAGCCGATTGAGGAGGTCTCACGAAAGCTCCGGCTCGAAGGATACCGCGGGCCGATCGTCTGCGATTTCATTCAGATGTTCGGAAAGGGGACGGCCGATGCGGCAGCGCGCCTCTTCGACGCCGGCGTCGACGCGATCTCGCTCTCCGCTCACAAAGTCGGTGCCCCTGCGGGGACAGGCGCCCTGGTGGTTCATTCCGGAGCGCATTCGAGCTGCCTCCTTCTGCACCCGCTGCTTCGCGGCGGATTTCAAGAGGACGGTCATCGACCGGGCACCGAGAACCTGTTCGGTGCGGTCGCGTGGGGACTCGTTTGCCGCGATGCCAATCGGGTGCAGGCCGGCGAGGCGGCGCGTGTGTCGGCACTCCGTGACGAGCTCTGGCGCGAGCTCGCCGAGATCGAAGATGTCGAAAGAATCGGGACCGACGAGAGCGCGCGGATCCTGCCGAACACCTTGATGGTCCGCTTTCAGGGCTGCCGGGGAGATGATCTCGTCGTCGCGCTCGATGTGGCCGGGGTGATGGTGTCGACCGGTTCCGCCTGTGCTTCGGGGAAACAAGGCGTATCGCACGTGATCGAAGCGATGGGATATGTCCCGGAACAAGCGCGGGAGGTCCTCCGCTTCAGCCTCGATTGGGCGACGAGCGAAGACGATATCCGCAGTGCAGCGGAATGCGTGCGGACGGTGGTTCAGCGCGCGCGGAGAGCGAGCAGCGAATCAGCGATCGCCGAATTACTGTCGGCGCAGCGGGCGCCCGGACGAGAAGCAAACGACAGCAGCAGAAACGTCTGACGCGTATGAGCGAAACACAGCCTCAGTCTCAGCGGGAAACGGTCGTCGTCGCGATGAGCGGCGGTGTCGACTCCTGCGCCGCCGCGCTGCTCCTCTGCGATCAGGGGTACTCGGTCGTCGGCGTTTCGATGCAGGTCTGGGATTACCGGAAGAACGGCGGGAACGCGGGGCGTGCAACGTGCTGCGCGCCGTCGGATTTCGAAGATGCGCGCGAGATCGCAGACAGTCGCGGATTTCCTTTTTATGTCTTCGATTTCGAGGACTCTTTTTATGACACCGTGATTAAACCGTTCGTTCGCGCGTACGTCGACGGGAAAACCCCGAATCCGTGCCTGGACTGCAATCGGAAAGTAAAATTTCACCAGCTTCGACGAAGAGCGGAGCAGTTCGGAGCGGTAAAGGTGGCGACCGGGCATTACGCCCAGATTCGCGAGAAAAATTCCGGGCGCCTGGGCTTGTTCACCGCGCGCGATGCCGCGAAGGATCAAAGTTATTTTCTGTATGAGCTGTCGCAGAACGATCTCCGAACGACGCTCTTCCCCGTCGGAGCGATGACCAAACCGGAGGTGCGGGAGCTGCTTCGCGAGCGGGACTTCCACATCGCGTCGAAAGGGGAGAGCCAAGACATCTGTTTTGTCGGTTCCACCGTGCCGGAGTTCATCGAACAGGAGACCGGCCAGCCGCCTGCGCCGGGACGGATCGTCGATTCCGAAGGGAAGGTGCTCGGCGAACACGGAGGGATTTATCGGTTCACCGTCGGCCAGCGCCGCGGACTTCGCGTCAGCAGCGCTGAGCCGATGTACGTGCTCGACATCAATCCTGCGGAGAACTTGGTCACTATCGGCCGCAAAGAGGAGCTCGCCTCGGAAGGATTTCTCGTCGAGGGAGTGAATTGGATCGACGGCGAGACGCCGGGCGGTACGGTTCGTTCGCTCGTAAAGCTCCGCTATCGGCACCCGGGCGTGTTGTGCGATGTGACTCCGCGTTCACCGAATACGGCGGAAGTGCGATTCGTTGACGAGTGGACGGCGGTGAGCCCCGGGCAGGCTGCCGTCTTTTACGCGCCGGAAGCGGAAACGGACGGAAGCCGCGAGGTCTTCGGCGGCGGGCGAATCGAGAAACTCGGACGGAGCCGCTCCCAATGAGTGAGCCTCCGCTGAATGAGCCTCCTTTGCGGATTGCATTCGAGACCCTGGGCTGCCGGAGCAACCATGCGGATACGGTGGATCTGCAGTCGTCCGCGGCCGAGCACGGCGCGGTGCCGTGCAGCTTCGATTCTGTCGCCGATGTCTATGTCATCAATACCTGCACCGTTACCGACGATGCGGATCGCACCGCACTCCGCCTGATTCGTCAGGCGAAGGCCAAGTCAGCTTCCGCGAGGATCGTCGTTACGGGATGCATGGCGGAGGTCGATGCGCCGCGCATCCTGGCTTTGGAGATGGCAGACGCAGTGGTCGGACCCGGCGACCGGACAGCGGTGCTCGAAGCGATTCTCGGGAAGCATGCGCCCGGTTCGCATTCTGAGAAGGCGCCTTCCGTCCAAGAACCGCTCTCGCCGGAGTTGACCGGCCCGGGAGAATTTCTCGGCGAGGTGAAGAGCCGCTCGCGATTTCACCTCCGCGTTCAGGAAGGGTGCGAGAACTCCTGCACCTTCTGCATCATCCCGCGGGCGCGCGGCAGCCTGGTTTCACGTCCCCGAGAGACCGTCCTTGAAGATCTGCACCGGCTCGTCGATTTGGGCTATCGTGAGGTGGTGCTGACGGGCACGCATCTCGGCGGCTACGGCGAAGACTGCGGCAGCTCGCTCCGAGAACTCCTTGAATTTCTTGCTGAAAAGTCGCCGCTCCGGCGGCTCCGAATGAGTTCGCTCGACCCGAACGACGTGAGCTTCGAGATCATCGACCTCGTTTCGGCAAGCGACGCTTTTTGCAATCATCTCCATATCTGTATACAAGCATTCTCCGATGCTACTTTGAAGCGGATGAACCGTCGGTACCGTCTTCGGAGTGTCGTCGAATTGCTCGAGTATGTGGTGGAGAGGTGGCCGGGTTGCGCCGTGGGATCGGACCTGATTGTGGGGTTCCCCGGGGAGAGTAGGCAAGATGTAGATCAAGGACTTGAAACGTTCCTTGCCCTACCTATTTCCTATCTTCACGTTTTTCCCTATTCCGAACGAAGTGGGACCCCTGCAGCTGAATTTGGAGCTTCTCGGCTCGGTGGCATCATCGAACCCGCCGAGCGAAAGCGAAGAGCAGCAAGATTTCGCGCGCTTTCTGACCGCAGGAAACTCGACTTCTACCGTTCTCTCATCGGCAAGGACCTCGACGTTGTGATCGAGGGTGAACGCGGAACCAGACCGGTTGCCGCCTCCGCAGCCGGGACCAGCCGAGAGTTCGCGAATGTTCGAGTCGACCTATCGGAGAGCCTCTCCGCCGAATCAAGACCGAAGCCGGGCGAGCTGATTCGCTGCCGGGCTGAAGCGGTCGATACCATTGGGGGAGAAATTGTATGCAGCTCGTTCGTCCGGGAAAGATAAAACTTCGACTCAAGGATTCGCCGGTCATCGGCAAGCGTCCGTCTCAATCGACGCAGCAGGATCCGTCCAAGCAGCGCTTCGTGTGGGATGACTACACTCCGCAGAAGACATCCAAAAAGAAAGAATACGAGATGGGCAGCGGGAACCGCATGGTTCCGAAGGCCCAGCCGCTGAAAGAAGATAAGCGGGAAGGGGAAGGCGTTTTCCCGGAAGGCGAGGAGGGCCGAAACGATCGGCACCAGCCGCGTCTCGATTACGAGAACATCGAAGAAAAACTCGGCTTTCAATTCACAGACCGCTCACTCCTTTCACGCGCTCTCACGCACCGTTCCGCGCTCGGGATCAAAGAGCGGGCGGACTATGAGCGTCTCGAGTTCCTCGGCGACGCGGTTCTCGACCTCAGCGTCGCGCACCTGTTGAGTGATCTGCACCCGGAAGCACGTGAAGGAGAGCTTTCGAAGATGCGCGCTGCGCTCGTGAACACGCAAGCGCTCGCCCAGGTGGCGAAGGGACTCGACCTCGGACCATTCATCCGTTTGGGCCGCGGGGAGCTCTCGAGCGGCGGGTTCGAACGACCGTCGATTCTCGCGGACGTGATGGAGGCGGTCATCGGCGCCGTCTACCGCGACTCGTCGTATGAGCAGGCGCTGAAACTCATCGAACGAATCTTCGGCGAAACATTGAAGCAGGTAACCCCGTTCGATCCGAAGACGGAGCTTCAGGAAGTCCTGCATGCCGCCGGCAGCGAACCGCCGAACTACCTCCTCGAGCTCGTCGAAGGGCCGGAACACGCGCCGACATTCGTCACCGTGGTCGTCATTGACGGCGAGATCGCCGGACGCGGACGCGGGCCGACGAAGAAGGCGGCGCAGCAGCTCGCCGCTGCAGAAGCATTGGAGCGAATGCTCCCCGACGCGGAGCCGCTCGAGCTGCCGGACGGACAGCAATATTTCCTCGCACCGCTGCTTCTCTTGAAACGGCAGGGCGACGGCGGCCAGAACCTCAGCCTCTTCTTGCAGTTCGATTCGTCGCCGGATCCGGGCGAGCCCGGGAGTGGAGACTAATCCATGCACCGCTCAGGCTTCATTGCGCTCATCGGCGAAGCGAACGCCGGAAAGTCGACCCTGCTGAACTCCATTCTCGGGCGGAAGGTAAGCATCGTCTCGCCGAAGCCGCATACGACGCGGAACCGCATTCTCGGAATCAAGCGTCTTCCCGAAGCGGAATGTGTCTTCGTCGATACGCCGGGCTTTCCGCGAGCGGGCAGCAAGTCCCGGACGGTGCGCAGCGAGCTCGCGCGGCACATGCAGCGTACTCTGCAGGAGGCTGCAACCGAGGTTGATGTCGTGGCGCTGGTCCTCGATGCGGCGAAAGTCGTGAAGGAGGAGGCAGGCCCGGAACGGCTCCGAAAATATGCAGTCGGTCTTCGTGCTTCGCTCGAAGCGCGAAAAGTGAAAGCTCCGGCTATCATCCTCGTCAATAAGATCGATCTTGTTCGAAAAGATTATCTGCTCCCTTTCATGGCGGTGCTCGCTGATGTCTTCCGTCATGAAGAAGGGGCGCGGCCGCTCGAAGTCATCCCGATCTCCGCGCTGCGGCAGGATGGGGTTGATTCATTTCTTTCGGTGCTCGAGAATTTCCTGCCGGAGAGCGAGCCGCTCTTTCCGACGGATGTCGATACCGATCAGAGCGAACAGTTCTTCGTGTCGGAGATCGTCCGTGAAAAGCTCTTCCTGAATTTGCGGGAAGAGCTTCCGCACAGCGTTGCGGTGTGCGTCGAGGACTGGAAGGACGAAGGCGATCGTCTGTATGTCGCGTGCCTCATTCTGATCGAGCGCGAATCTCATAAGCCGATCGTGCTCGGAAAGGGCGGACAGATGATCCGCTCGATCGGGGAGGCCGCCCGTCTCGAGCTCGAGAGCCGTTTTAAGGTGGACGTGGTCCTCAAACTGTTCGTCCGCGTCGAAGAAAATTGGAGCCGCTCGCTGCACGGATTGCAGCGGGCCGGACTATAAATTTCTCAGCAGAGTTTTCAACCATGGCAATTCGAACCCCGAACATCGCACGGGCCCTGTTCAAATAAATCGTGGCCTTGGTCACGATTTATTTGGGGCACTGCTTGGCGCAGCCAAGCCAGCAAGGCTGCTCTGGGAGTAAGGGCGAAAGACATTCAGTAAAGAGGCGATCAGAATTAATGGAACAGAGCAGTAGAGCTTAAGATCATGGCCATTCGAACCCCGAACATCGCAATCGTCGGCCGCCCGAACGTCGGGAAATCGACGCTGTTCAACCGCGTGCTCGGCGAACGCCGCGCAATCGTCGAAGATGAACCCGGCGTCACCCGCGACCGGCTCTACGCACTCGTCGAGCGGTACTCGATTCCATTTCTTGCCGTGGATACCGGCGGGCTTACCGATGAGCCGAAGAACGAGATCGAGCGTGAAGTCGTTACCCAGACGCTGCTCGCGGCGGAAGAGGCGGACATCGTCATCTGCCTCTTTGATGGTGCCGCCGGATATCAGGATGCCGATCGTTCAGTGGTCGATCTGCTCCGGCGCCGGGATAAATCGGTTGTCTATGCCGTCAACAAGTGCGACGGCCTCGAACAATACTCCCGCATCATGGATTTCTATCAGCTGGGCGTCGATGAGCTCCTCGATGTGAGCGCCCTTCACGGACGGAAAGTCGAAGATCTCGTCGAAGCGGCGTTGTCGCGAATCCCGGATTACGAGTCGATCCGCACGGCAGTCCGGCAGCGCGAGGAGCGCATTCGCGAAGCGCAGGAAGCGGCGCGCGAGATAGCGGGCGCGATCGAGGAGGACGAAGAGTCCACCGAAGACGAACAGGTGTACGAAGACCCGGCTGAAGTTGCCGATGACGAGACCCCGCCGGTCTTCGCCCCCGTTTATCTGCCGGAAGAAGAAGAGATGAGTGAGGTCGAGTACGACCGGGAGTACGGAACGCTCTCTCTCGAAGAGAGCAAGTCCTCGCGACCGGCGTTGGCGAAAGCCCGCTGGGAAGAACATGTCGACGCGGCAGGTGTTCCGGAGGCCGTCGAAGAGATCAAGCTCGATGTCATTCAAATCGCAATCGTCGGGCGGCCGAACGTCGGGAAGTCAACTTTGCTCAATACCCTCGTCGGAGAGCGCCGCGCGATAACGTCGCCGATCGCCGGCACGACGCGCGACAGTCTCGACGTCGACGTGAAGCGCGAAGGCCAGCTGTTCCGCATCGTGGATACCGCCGGACTGCGAAGGAAGGGGAAGATCGACGATAGCTCCATCGAGCGCTACAGCGCGCTTCGTGCGCTCGGAGCCCTCTCTGCCTGTGACGTGGCCGTCGTCGTCCTCGACGCCCAGGACGGTCCGACGGAGCAGGACGAGAAGATCGCGGGACTTGCTCATGAGCAGGGCAAGGGGCTCGTCATCGCCGTGAACAAGTGGGATCTCGTCGAAAAGGATCACCGGACAGTCCATGCGTTCACAACCAAGGTCCGCGAATCATTCAAATACGCTCCGTATGCCCCGATTGTTTTTCTTTCCGCCCTTTCCGGGCGCCGCTGTCCGCGCGTGCTCGACGAGGTGAAGAAAGTTGCGCAGGAGCGAATGAAGCGCGTTCCTACGAGAACGCTGAACCAGCTGCTCGAACGCGCGACGAAGCGGAAGGCGCTGCCGATCTATCGCGGCCGCCCGGTGAGGCTCTTCTACGGCGTGCAAGTGGACTCGGCTCCGCCGCGTTTTGCTTTATTCTTCAATTTTCCGAAGGAAGTTCACTTTTCGTACTTCCGCTACCTGAAGAACTCGCTCCGCGAGGAGTTCGGCTTCGAAGGAACCGACCTGAAGCTGGTCGCCCGGAAGCGGTAGGAAATTAATTCAGAAAAAGTGGGGCGAGATCGCCCGGGTTGTTGTTGGGGTCCAGACGGAGGCGCGTGCCGGGTGTTGCCGGTCGCGCGCTCTCCGTCGGAAGAAAACATCAGCTCTGCGGGGTGCGGATCGCCTGCCAGATGAACGTCTCGCGTCGTGCGTCGGAGCCGATGCCTGACGTGTAGATGCGGTCCTGGCCGAGCGGCATCCCGAGGTGGACTGCGAGGAGGCGCGCCTGCCGTTCCATGACGGGCTGCTTCAGATACAGAGCGCCACCGGGTTCGGAAACGCACTTCCAGCCGTCCTGGTCGTGGTGGCGTCCGTAGCTCACGACCGTGTCGTGCAGCTGCCGCAGCGTGACGCCCTCGGGCAGCTTTCCCGCGAGGGCCTCGAGTTCGCTGAAGGTGTGGACGACTCCGTCGTCCCCTTCCTTCAGCCCGAGGGTGACGAGGGGTTCCGGGTGGTTGACCTGGACGTCGTCGAAGCCCGGCACCTGCGCGCTGCCGTAGCGGTAGAAGCTCTCGGTCAGGTCGGTGTAGCCACCCGGCTGGGGGTAGAGGGGGCTTTCATCGACGATGATCATCCCATCGAGGCAGATCGCCCCGAAGGGCTGGAACCTCGTCGGGTCCAGGCTCTGCATCCAGCCCTGGTGGACGTCGCGCGCCTGCTCCTTGGTGCAGCCGGGGACGCGGAACTCGAAGCGCAGCGTCCTCGCGCGCCCCTTCCGATCACCGTCCGCCGCGATGGCGTAACCGGTGATCGCACCGGCCGCCGAACGATCGGTACTCATCGTTAGACTCCACTCCCAGTATGGTTGGTGTTTGTGGTCAAAAGCGTCCTGGGGAGTATTCAGGCGGCTCCCGCACCCGAGCTTTCACTCGGATCCAAAAGCCGCCCGAAGACGAAAAGTTCAAAAGCGAGGGGCTCGCTTCTCTTAAAAAAAACCGAAATCAATCCGGACGATTCTGCCCATATTCTGTTGGAAGGAGATGCAGTCGAAAGTGATTATACCGTACGTTCCCAAAAGATGCGCTTTGCCGGTCGGCTTCTCCGGCGCGAAACATTTCCATCGGCGAGATGTCGAGCGTTCCGGCCAACTTGCAGGAAATTTCTCGCTTTGATATAAGCGTCTATGGTCGTTTCCTATTCAGAACACCATCCCCTGCGGAGTCCCTTTCTAACCAGAAATCTTTCTGTGCACGCCGAGTGTGTGCGCACTTCCGGAGTGCTTTCTTATGTCGCGCAGCGTTGACGATATTCAGCCATCTTTTACCTTCGATGACGTGCTCCTCAAGCCGGCGCTGTCCGAGGTTCTGCCCCGGGAGGTGGATGTTTCATCGACCCTCACGGCGGGTATCCGGCTGAACACTCCGCTGATGAGTGCGGCGATGGACACCGTGACCGAGTATGAGATGGCGATTGCCATGGCCCAGGACGGCGGGATCGGGGTCATTCACAAGAACATGTCGCCGGAGCAGCAGGCGGTCCAGGTCACGAAGGTAAAGAAGTCGGAAAGCGGGATGATCATCGATCCGATCACCGTTCGGCCCGAACAGCCGATCTCGGAAGCGCTCCAGATCATGGCCGAGTACCGCATCTCCGGCCTGCCGGTCACGCAAGGTGACGGAAAGGTGGTCGGCATCGTCACGAACCGCGATCTGCGTTTCGAAAACAACTTCTCCCGGCCGATCTCGGATGTGATGACGAGCAAGAATCTGGTGTCGGTCACCCCCGGAACGGGGCTGGAAAAGGCGAAGCTCCTCCTCCACGAACATCGAATCGAAAAGCTCCTCGTCATCGACGAGAAGGGCACCCTCCGCGGGCTCATCACGATCAAGGATATCGAAAAGACGCGGCGCTATCCGAACTCCAGCAAGGACGATTTGGGACGGCTGCGGGTGAGCGCCGCAATCGGTGTTTCTGCCGACCTCGAAGAGCGGGTCGAACTTCTTGCGAAATCCGGTGTCGATGTCCTCACTCTCGACAGCGCACACGGGCACTCTAAAGGGGTCATCGAAGCCGTGAAGTGGCTGAAGAAGACCTACCCGTCGATCCCCGTCATCGCGGGAAACGTCGCGACGGAAGAAGGTGCCGCGGCACTCGCAAAAGCCGGCGCCGATGCGGTGAAGGTCGGCATGGGTCCGGGGACGATCTGCACGACGCGGGTGATCTCGGGAGTCGGAGTGCCCCAGATCTCCGCGATCTTCGATGCTGCCCGCGCACTGAAGGGAAGCGGCGTTCGTCTGATCGCAGACGGCGGGATCAAATACTCGGGTGACGTCGTAAAGGCGCTTGCCGCCGGCGCCGATGTCGTGATGATCGGTTCGTTGTTTGCCGGAACGGCGGAGTCACCGGGCGAGACGATCCTCTATCAGGGACGAAGCTACAAACTCTATCGCGGTATGGGTTCGCTCGGCGCGATGAAGAAGGGATCCAAGGATCGCTACTTCCAGGGCGACGAGAGCGAAGGATCGAAACTCGTTCCGGAAGGCATCGAAGGCCGTGTGCCGTTCAAGGGTCCGCTCTCCAATCTCATCTTCCAGATGGTCGGTGGACTTCGCGCCGGGATGGGCTACTGCGGAGTGAAGAGCATCGCCGAACTGAAAGAGAAGGCACAGTTCATCAAGATAACCGCCGCCGGGCTCGGTGAGAGCCACGTGCACGACGTGATTATCACCGAGGAGGCGCCGAACTACTCCATGCGCTAGGCGAGGGCGGCTTTTGGGCCGATACTTCGTTGCGGGCATTGAAAAAATGCTCGACGACCGGTAGGTCGACTCCGCTTTTTTCAACGCCCGCGCCTCGTCTCGACCCAAAATCCGCCCTCGCTGTTTTGCATTGGCGATTCATTTTCTGCGCCCGGAGGTGCCAAGGAATTGGTATAAACCAGCGGAAAGCCTGTTGTTGTTCCCGGGCAGGCCTGATCTTTCGCGAACTCGCAATAACATCCTCTGAGGGGCAGGGGACTTCCAGAATATGGAGGTTCCACGATGGTATGGAAACTGTTGCCACTTCTCGCGGTGCTGATGTTCGCCGGCTGCGGCCATACGCGAAACGCCAGCACCTCCACCGTCTCGCGTTTCCCGGAGCGGGCCGCGGACGAGAGCTACGAGGACGGGCCGACCACGGCCAAGTCCATGGACAACGACGGCTTCGCCTCCCGGCGTTCGGAACGGGCCAAGATGGCTCGCCACGAACTGCTCGGTGCGACGCTGGATCTGACCGGAGCGGTACTTGCGGATTCTCAGGCACGCCGGAGAAACCCCGCCGGAGGTCGTCACGATCTGAACGATGAAGCGGAGGCTCTTCTGTACTCCACTCTCATCCGGATCGCGGCGAAGGTACTCCGCGAGGTGACTCTCGACGCCTTGTCGAATCGCTCGTACCGGTAAACAGAGAAGTAAGAACGGATCTCTCACTCTCACAAGGGCAAGGACCGGAAGTCCCGCTGCCCCCTCATTTCCTCCCCGCAGATCCGGAAGGACGGACCTTACCTGTCGCTGAGCGCGGACGAAGGCGCTTCTTCCGAAACACAGGACGATTGTTGCCTAACGCCTCGTCGGGCACGGTGGAGAAAAGGTTCCATGAGCACGGGCGAACCCGCGACCCGCGCTCTGGAGGGGGATAGATTGAATGATTCGAGAACTCTCGGTATTCTCCGCTCGAGTCGAACACCCGTGTTGAGCGAAACCCAGAGCCGTATGCGCGTACTCCTTCTCGAAGATGACAAGAAAATGGCGGCCTTCATTGCTTCCGGTCTGGAGCGCGAAGGAATGCGGGTGTCGCACTTCAGAACCGGTGAGGAGCTCCTTGAAGGCCCCGAAGCGAATTCGTGCGATGTCGCTATCATCGACATCATGCTCCCCGGGATTGACGGCCTCGAAGTAATCGGCAAACTCCGTGCACGGTCGCATTTCTTTCCGGTGCTCATCCTCAGTGCGAAGAGCAGCGTGGATGATCGGGTTCGAGGACTTCGTCATGGCGGTGACGATTACCTGACCAAGCCTTTTTCGTTCGAAGAATTGGTCGCCAGAGTTCAGACCCTGAATCGGCGAGCGAGCGGACCCACCGGCAATACCCTGACTTTCGAAGAGATTTCGTTGGACCGGCTGTCCCGACGGGCGGCTCGCCTTGAAAATGAGATTGAGCTCCAACCTCGAGAATTTCTTCTCCTAGAACTCTTTCTCTCGAACCCGAATCGGGTTCTGACAAAAAACATCCTGTTGGAAAAAATCTGGCAATATGGGTTCGATCCTCAAACCAATGTCGTCGATGTTCTCGTTTGCCGATTGAGGTCAAAAATCGATGCCGATTATGAGCACAAATACATTCATACTTTGAGGGGCATCGGATATTTATTCGGTGCCAAGCCGTCCAGGGGCCGTGTTGAAGCGAAATAGTATCGTCACCCGTGTTGCTTTCTCGACCGGCTTTACGCTCATCACGTTCAGTCTCATTCTTTTTTTCGTCGCTCGATCGTTTCTTGGTGTCGAATTGATGAAAAGAGACCGCGATATCATTCGGCAGGAAATCCAAGAGTACGCCGGCACGCTTCAGGAGGGCGGATCCCCCGCTGTCGCCGTCAGATATCAGGAAGAATTGCGGGCCGGCGAGCATCTTTCTCTCTATTTGAGAGTCTTGTCGCCGGATGGCACGGCAGAATTAGAGGAAGCGCACGATTCTTACGAGAAGTACGATCTCGAGCGTCTGTATCACGGCTTTGGCCGGTCCAGTGACGGTTGGTTCCAGATTCAGCGTTTAGACGGGGAAACAGGTGTTCTGGATGTAACGGAGATTCGGTCCGAGAGCGGATTGACATTGCAGCTCGGAATGAACAGCCGTTTTCGAGACGAATTGCTGGGACGCTTCACGGCGATCTTCTTTCAGTTCGCCGGTGTCGCGCTCCTGCTGAGTTGTGCAGCGGGGATTGCCATTGCCGGAACGACGCTCAGGCCTCTGCTCCGATTCCGGGATTCGATCAGTAAGATAGAAACATCAGGGAACCTGGCGCTGAACTGGGAGGAAGTTGACTACTCGGAATCGCACGAAATCCAGGAACTCTCGTTTGCGTTCAATTCGCTTCGGCAGAGAATTCAGCGACTCATCAACAGTATGAAGGACGGCATCGACATGGTCGCTCACGAGACCAAGTCGCCTCTCACGCGCCTGAGAATGAAACTCGAAGAATCTTTCCGTTTGGAGTCTGAGGCCGATAGAAATGAAAACCTCGCCGACGCACTGGAAGAAACTGACAGAATTACGGGAATCATCAACACCATTCTTCAAGTGGCTGAGTCGAACGGAGAGTTCGTGAGCAACGCCCTGACGACTTTTCCTGCGAGGGACGTCTTTAGAAAGGTCATCGACCTTTACGAAGACACTGCCGTCCAGAAGGGGTGTCTGTTGCAGATGCAGGAATCCACGGGGCATCAGATGCTGACAGCCGATTTTGAACGAATCGTTCAGGCGGTCTCGAACTTGGTGGATAATGCCGTCAAATTTGCGGCCTCCGGAGGCTTCGTTCGATTGTCGGCTTCGAAAATTGAGAATTTCATTTCTCTCGAAGTGTCGGATGGCGGTCAAGGCATCTCGGACGAGGAACAGCCGCTCATCTGGGAGCGCCTCTATCGTGGAAACGATTCCAAGTATGTTTCCGGGTTGGGTCTTGGTCTCCCGCTGGTTCTCGCTATCGTGCGCTCTCACGGCGGCAAGGTGGAATTGGAAAGCTCAATCGGACAAGGAAGCACATTCCGCATCCTGCTGCCGGAAATGTGCTGAGCTGTCGAACATTGCCTCAACATTTCTCGAACATTACATTTTTGAAAGAAAGGCGATTCTTTGATGCTGACCAGCTACAAAGAGTTTAGTGAAGATTCGGGCATTTGCAGTCATTCGTCTGCGCTTTACTTGCAGCCCGCCGTCCAGAATCTCGGTCGCTGAGTTCGAGCATCTTTCGGCCTGGGTCATTCGGCTTTGAGTATGTTCCCAAGAGATGTGAGAAAGGCCCTTCTGGCTGTCGCGCTGACGTTGATTCCGTGGCTGGGCCTGACGGACATTTGCACCCGCGGAGAATCGAGAGAGGCATTCGTCGTGCGCTCGATGCTCACTTCGCAGGACTGGATTCTCCCCCGGGCATATAACAACGCGGTTCCGTCGAAACCTCCGCTCTTTCATTGGCTCGCGGCGTCCTTCTCTCTCCCGTTCGGCGAGCCGCGAGAGTTCGCCCTCCGACTTCCTTCGGCCCTTTTCGCTCTGGGATGCATCGTTTTCTTTCTTTCTGCGCTGAGGGAGCGGCTGTCCGTTCGCGCGCAGGTTCTCTTCATTCTGTTTCTCACATTCTCACTCGAGTGGTTCAGAGAGAGCATCTCGGTGAGGGTCGACATGGTTCATGCCTCTTCGCTGGCATGTGGATTGCTCGCTGGTTTTTTCGCAATCCGAAAAGAGGGGCGCTTCGGGATGTGGACTATTTCCACGTTGATGCTTGCGTTTGCCACGTTGGGAAAGGGGCCGGTGGGAATCGTCCTTCCGGCTCTCGTGCTGACTTGCTGGATCTTCCTGAGTGAAGGGGACAAGGGGGAACGGATCTTGAAAGTCCTCTCGTCGCTCACGATCGCCTTGGTGCTTGCTTTGACGTGGTATCTCGCGGCCTATGCGCGGGCACCGGATGATTTCTTTCGTCGTTTCTGGCACGAGAATTTCGAGCGGTTCGCGGGCACGATGGTGAATCCTCCTCATGCATACTCCGCTCTGTACTTATATGGGCTTTTCTTTGTAGGAACTCTTCCCTGGTCTGCCTTCCTGGTCGTTTACGCTGCGAAGCGGTGGCGATTCTCCCGGGCGACATTGAAGGAGCATTGGCGTTCGAGCAGCGATCTCGTGAAGTTTTCGATCATTTCCGCCGCGGTGATTGTTGTCTTTTATTCGATTCCGAGCACGAAGCGAGGGGTGTACCTCTTGGCCGCATATCCGTTTCTCGCGGTCCTCGGAGCCATCGGCTTCGAACACATCATCTCAAAAACATTCTCGCGACGACTGTTCGCGGGAGCTGTCGCTCTGACCGTCGCGTGGCAAGCGCTGATTCTTCCAATTGTGGCGAGCCGGCGCACAGAAAGACATCTTGCTGAGGACTTGCTGCAACTCGGGGGGGCCCAGCGCACGATTTTCAGTTTCAATCATGAGTTCTACGGGACTTCCTTTTATTCGGGAAAAACGATCTATCGAGCAGAGGAAAGTCTCGAAGGGAAAGCGAATGCGCCGAAACCTTTCATTCGGCCCGGAGACATCATTCTGACTTTCAGCGCCGATTTGGAGCGGCTTCGTGAGCAGCTGAACTCGAAGGGGCTGCAAATTTCTCTTCTGAAGGAGAAGCCTCTGGGCAGGCGTCCTGTCAGCGTGATGGAAGTTCGATCGTTGGCGGATGCTTCGGCAGCCGGACCGCCTCCTCAGACCGGGTCGCTCTGACAGCGACGGCTCTCCCGTTTTCGCTTTCAGTGACAGGCGGTCGGTTGCACCGTGGCTCTCGTATGTTCCGGATCCGCGAGAGGAATGAGGGCGAAATACAGAAAGGTTCCCATGCTGCTCAAGGCAATCAACGAAAAGGTCAGACTCGAGCCGATCGACTGCCAGAGGAGACCGGTTCCGGCGCTCCCGAGCAGAAAGGCGAACGAAGAGATGCTGAGATAGAGGCCGATACCGGTTCCGGCGTGCGCATCGTCCAGATACACCGAAAGCCATGCTTTCGTTACTCCCTCGTAGGCCGCGGCAAAGAGTCCATAGAGGGCGAACAACCCGCAGACAAAGGGCATCGAGAGATTATCAAACGCGAGCGTGCCATACGAAATTCCGAAAGCGAGAATACCGATGAGATAGACCGGCCGAAAGCCGAAGCGATCTCCAAGGGCGCCAACGGGAAAGGCGGCAAGAGCGAAGAGAAGCGTGTAGCAGAGATATGCGGCAACGATGTACGTGCCCGAAGCGCCGAGCTCCTTCGCGCGCAGCATGATGAATACTTCACTGCTCTTTACGAGCGCTAGAAGAGTAAAGCCGACGAGCAGCCTCCGGTATGACGAGGAGCCCTCCGACCAAAAACGAAGAATCTCACGCAGCGTGCGGCGCTCCCGCGGGACGGTGCTCGGTTCCGCGGGGGTGGAATCCGCCAACGCAAAAGTGAGGAGTACCGCGAGGCATCCGGGTATGAGAGTGAGCGCGATGATCGCACCGAGGCTCATTGAAAATACGGAGAGGAGAAGGAGAGAGATCGCCGGGCCCAGGATGGCACCAACGGTATCCATGCCGCGGTGAAATCCAAAAACGGCGCCTCTATTTGCTTCGCTCGAATCCAGCATCAGCATCGCGTCGCGAGGGGCTGTACGAATGCCCTTGCCGAGGCGGTCGAGAGATTTTATTGCGAAAATAATCGAGAGGCTCTGCGTGATTCCGATGATCGGCTTCGAGAGCGCGGCGAGCGCATAGCCGGCGCGGATGAAGGGAACACGCTTCCCGGTCCAATCCGAAACGGCGCCACAATACGCTTTCGCGAGACCGGCTATGAACTCTCCGAGGCCTTCGAGGAGTCCGATGATAAAGACGCCGTAGCCGATGTCCATCATATAAAAAGGCAATATCGGGAACAGCATTTCGGACGCGATATCCGTGAAAAAGCTGATGAGAGAGAGAAGGACGATATTGCGCGTAAGAAATTTTGGAAAACCAATCCGCATAGAACTCATCGTGCCGCTACGAGAGCGAGGGCGAGATTGCCGCCGGCCTCAACACTTCGTGCCTTCGGCAGATTCGGGATCTTCAAGGGGCGAGAACTCTTTTCCAGCTCCTTGAAGGGGATGCCGAGCTGGCCAAAGTTGTTCGTGCCGAAACCCCAGACGCTGCCATCATCCAAGAGCACCAATGAAAAATCATGTCCAGCAGCGATCCCGGTCGCCCGACGGGGCAGTTCGACCTTTAGCGGAGTGGAACTCTCATCGTAATTTTGGGTGCCGAGTTGGCCGAACGCATTTGAACCCCAGCTATACACGGTTCCGTCGACACTGAGAGCAAGCGAATGCCGATAGCCGGCCGCGACGGCGGAAATCTTCGGCAGAGAAGAAATCAGGCGCGGGATTCGGCTCGCCGGACCGGTATCCTTCTCTCCCCAGCCGAGCTGTCCGAAGACGTTGCAGCCCACACTTTCCACGGCACCATCGCGCGTTACCGCCAGGATGTGTCCGAAACCGACGTCCACCGAAACGATGTCGGCAAAACCTTCCATCTTTACCGGAGTCTTCGTCTGAAACGGGATGAGTTCTTCGTTGACACAATCCGACTGGGCGTTTCGGCCCTCGTAATCGACGCTGTAAGCGTTGTTGTAGGGATCGAGCGAGGAAAGTTTATCCGCTACCTTTTCGAGCCACATCTTCAGCGACCTCCGATTGCTGTCGCTGCAAGATGCGCCCCAACCCCACAACCCTCCGCTCTCATCGATTGCGACGGTCATTCGATATCCGGCGGCCACCGATTTTATCGGAGGCAGGTCCTCCACCCGAACCGGAGTAAACGCGATGTTGTTCGTCCCGATGCCGAGCTGGCCCCCGGTATTGAGTCCGAACGTGTAGACCGCTCCATCGGAGGTGACAACGGCGGAGTGCTCTGCACCGGCGGCGATCGCCGTGGCGGTCGGGAGTTCTAGTTGAATGAACTTTCCGAAATCAGCATTCGCCCGGTTATTGATGCCGAGGTGTCCGGATCTCGGGTCGCCCCACGTGTAGATCTTCCCGGTGTCCGACTCAGCGATTGCGTATCCGTACCCGAGTGAGACTTTGCGAATCGCCGGGGCGGCCGGCAGGACGGCGCTCTGAAAAGGACTGAGCTGCTTGGTGTGACCGAGACCGAGCTGGCCGTACGCATTTGCACCCCAGGCAACGAATTGTGAATCTGTGGAGACGTCCAGCGGCCGAATTGCCGGGCGCACTTCGGTAATGTTCGGTGCGCTTCGGGGGGCCAGCTGCCGAAGGACATTCGCGCCCACCAACACGAGGACCGCCAGGGCAGGAAGCACGATCCCCAATTTTAGTTTGGGAGCTGAAGTCCCCATTCGTCTCGAAAGCGGTGAATGCCGATTTACCGTGAAACCTACTACGCCCGGCACGATCGGCGAAAGCCCGATCTCTCGGCCGGAGGACAAGCTGATCCGTTCGACGAATGCCGTTTCATGGTTTGAAACTTCACGAGAAGTATGAATTCCGAATGGGTCCACCCCCATTCGGCAGTGATGTGGTTGCGGTGGAGCAACATCCTTCAGAAATTTCGGCCCTCATACTCTAAGTCCGCTTCGATCGGATACCGGCCTCCTCTCCGCTTCGCGGAGTTCCCGTTGCAGTTCCGAAATGCATAGGCTTCGAGATCTCTAACGCGGATGATTCGTGGTCTTTTCGCACGCCACTCCTTATCCGCTTTTGCCTTTGCTTTCTTCACGCACTTCTTACAGACGACCTTCGGCTCTGCCTGAGTTGCCTCGGGCGGAGCAATCTGGTTCTGCCTGAGCGGCCGCTTGCATTCGCTGCAGGACGGCTGCCCAGACTTCGTCTGTTCTTCCTTCCGCGTTTTTTTCCGCGCCGGCGGAGTTCGTTCACGTCTCGGCGGAGACGGAGGAACTTCACTCCTTGCCGGCGGGCGAACCTCGAATGCGGGCCGCACCGGTGCAGCGGGTTTCGCTGCCGGCGGCGGAACCGGACGAGGTGCCGGATAGGAAGCCGGAGAGGAAGCCGGAGAGGAAGCCGGAGAGGAAGTAGGGGCGGGAGGTTTCGGCGGAGGAGCCGGAGTTTCCCGCGGCGATGGCTTCGCCACAGGAACCAGGATTCCGTTCACGAACTCAAAGACCAAACCAGCGTGCTCTTCCATGGCGAACCTCCTTTCCGGAAGCGGCTGTGGCAGGTCAACACCCGGCGGACAATACCGCAATATTGGACGGTTTTCAATTCGGATGAAGGTGATTCGGGTGCCTCTTCCCCGATCGGAACCGGACATTTCCTGTCGCCACTCTGATCTTTTGCCGTGCTCCATTACGACGCGGCCGAAGGCACGAATGCACTACGGCCGGGAATTCTTCAAAGCATTCTCGCGAACGATCCCGACGACCCACTCCGCGACGCTTTCAGGAATTCCGAGATAATCGTTTCGACGTGTTGGTGAGTCGTCCGAGTTCGCATTCGCCCTTCTCTCGTTTCGGTCGGTGGCGAGATGAGCCGCATCGTCCGCCGCGGAATAGACGGCGGCGCAAATGAGAAAGCAGAGGACCGGGATGAAGCACCGACGGTAGATTCTCATGACCGAACTCCAAACGACGATTGTGGTTCCGGCCCTGATATGGAATCGCTTCCCGAAAAAGTCCCGATGTCCTGCCGCTAAGATGCGGAGTGCGTGACCACGCGAATCATAGGTCCCGCATCATCCTCCTCCTGTTTTCAGGGTCTTGGCGGGAAGGGGTAAGGATCCCATTGATTCCGCGTCTATTCCCCAATTCCGCGGTATCGAGTTTATGTCTTTCTTCAATCGCTGGCTTTCGAACGGATTTCCCTGCCTCTTGGTGCTCGTGCAGCTGCTCGCTTCCGAGATCGGAGGATCTCCTACGGTGCGCGAGGTGCGCGGCTGTTACGTGGCGGTCAAAGAGGAGGCGGCGGTGTCCGGAACTTCATTCGTAATTTCACTATCAAGCAAGTGGGCGGCAAGCTCGCTCCGCTGCGCATGGCTCACCCTGACCGGGCGAGGATGCTGAGCCCCGCCTCCTATCCCTTCAAATTCATTTTTCCTCGCGTTGTGTGAAAAGTCGCCCCGTTTGCCCTCCTCAGAGCGACGGAATTCGATTAGTCTTGCGGCAGCACGAAAGCTCTTTCTCAAAAACTCGGTGAAAAACGGTTCACGCCGCTAGGTGCGGAAAACCTACGGTTGTCAGGGGTGCCTGTCGGGTCTCTTGGGGAAGCCCGGCTTGCTGCCCGAAACTTCATGCAGAGGAGGTGCGACTTGTTGTTCGGACGGAAGAGCCCGGTCGAGTGGGTGGTGATTCTCGCGCTTGGGATCTGTGGGATCCTGTGGCTCTACACCCAGGTCATCAAGCCCACCATCGATTCCGACAAGGTCAGCAAGGCGGCGGAGGCCATGAGGTCGAACCGTTAGCCGCAGCAATCGAACGCCGCTCCCCCTCCCTGACCGTGCAGTTCGCACCGGTTAGGACAGGTTCTGGGAAAAAGGAATATTCCCGAACCTAGCGGCCTGAACCGTTTTCCCACTTCGCCCGTCTTGTCTCTTTTTCTGCGCCATGCGACGGTATCGCCTTCAAATTCGGGCTCTCAACGTTTTTTGATCGTGCTTTCGTCGAAGGTGTCCATGAACGCTCAAGTGTTCATTCTCGATTTCGGATCGCAATACACTCAGCTTATCGCGCGAACGGTGCGCGAGCTCGGACTCTACTGCGAGATCGTCCCCGGAACGACGGACGTCACCCGCGTCAAGGGAGCGAAGGCGCTGATTCTCTCCGGCGGTCCGTCTTCGGTGCGGACCGAGGGTTCGCCGATGGCAAAGCGGGCCGTGCTCGAGCTCGGCGTTCCGGTGCTCGGCATCTGTTATGGGATGCAAATTCTCGCGCAGGAACTCGGAGGCGAGGTGAGCGGCTGGGGCTGGGATGCCGTGAGCGGCAAGATGGCCGGCGCATCCGGCGACGGCATGCGCGAGTTCGGGCCGGCGAAAGTCACTATCGAGAAGCCGATAGGCGCCTTCTCCTGTTTCGGCGCCGGCGACGAACTCGGTGTCTGGATGAGCCACGGCGACAAAGTGACCAAGTGCCCGCCGGGCTTCTCCTCCGTCGGCACCTCCGCCGGATCTCCGATCGCTGCTTTCGCCGACGATGTGCGAAAGATATACGGCGTTCAGTTCCATCCCGAAGTTCACCACACGCCGCGCGGGAAGGAACTCATCTCGCAATTTCTTACCGGAGTCGCGGGGCTCAAGGCGGATTGGAACCCTGCCGGCTTTGCCGCGGAAACGATTACGCGGATCGCGAAGGAGGTTCCGACCGGGAACGTCGTTTGCGGCCTTTCCGGCGGCGTCGATTCAACGGTTGCAGCGGTCCTCGTCAACAAAGCGATCGGCAACCGGCTGCACTGCATCTTTGTCGATAATGGACTCCTCCGTGACAACGAGGCGCAAGAGGTGCTGGACGGATTCGAGGGCCTCGGCCTGCAGGTGCATTTCGTGGATGCGGGCGAGCGATTTCTCCGCGAACTCTCCGGCGTGATGGATCCCGAAAAGAAGCGGAAGATCATCGGACGCGTTTTCATCGAAGTTTTCGAGGACGAGGCGCACCGCATCGCTGATGTCGGCCATCTCGTCCAGGGAACGCTCTATCCCGACGTCATCGAGAGTGTCTCCGTCGTGGGGCAATCTGCCGTGATCAAGAGCCACCACAATGTCGGCGGCCTGATCGATGATATGAAACTCGATCTGATCGAACCGCTCCGCGAACTCTTTAAAGATGAGGTGCGGCAGATTGGCCGCGGCCTCGGCATTCCCGACCGGCTGATCAATCGCCAGCCGTTCCCCGGGCCGGGTCTCGCAATTCGCTGTGTCGGTGAGATCACCCCCGTGCGGCTCAAAAAGCTCCGCACCGCAGACCGCATCGTACGCGAAGAGGTGCAGGCCGCAGGACTCGACACGAAAATCTGGCAGTCCTTCGCGGTGCTCCTCCCGGTGCACAGTGTCGGAGTGATGGGCGACGGGAGAACCTACGACGAATGCGCTTGCATCCGTGCGGTGACCTCCCGCGACGGGATGACCGCAGACTGGGTGTACTTCCCCGAAGATCTCCTGCGCCGGATCTCGAACCGGATCGTGAACGAAACGGCGGGCGTGAACCGCGTCGTGCTCGATGTCTCGAGCAAGCCGCCGGCGACGATCGAGTGGGAATAGCAATTAGATTAAGCAATCGAGTCGGAGCGAGTTTCGGTCTTCCCTAGCATCGACCCCAGTAACCCGGGGTTCCTCTTTCTTGTCAACCTTCTCAGTGTTGCGGGCACTTCACGTCACCCAAATCCAGCCGTCTCAGATCCAATCGGTCTTTAGATGCCGCGCCAGCGAAGCATGGATGAGAGAATCGAGCGTACACAGAAAGATATCACGAGAAGCCCCCGCGCCAGCGCCATGTTCGAAGTAGTGGCAGCCGATACGGTGGAATCCGAGTCGATCGAACAGCGCGATCATCTTTTGCTGCGCGGGGTGAGTCTTCGTCCACAGACGCCGGACCCCCGCGTTTGCCAAAGCGCGGTTCATGTACCGCATCATCACTTCAGCGGCCTTCATCCCGTTCATGTCAGTGCTCCGGTGGTTTTCAAGCGGGCGATCGTTCGCCCCCGTCGGGCCGTCGATGGCGATGATCAGGTGATAGTAATCGCCCGAAGTCACCTGCGGCAGCTCATCCTCGCCGAATGCGGCGCGCACCGCACCGGCGTCGATGCCGTCTGTGAGGTGCAGGGTATCGACGAGCTCGGGCGCGAGGGGCGTTCCCGCCCAAACGCCGACGGGACGGAAGACTCGAGTCTCTTCGTGCTCTGCCTCGAGAACGAGGAAGTGCCCGCCGAACTTATCGCAGAGGCGGATGTAGCCGACTGCGGTTCCGGCGTGGGCCTCCGAGTCGATGGTGCCGAGCGGCCACCCATGGTACTTCCAAGGCGCCTCCCACACGGCGTCGTGCATAATTCGACCGAGTTCAAATGAGAGCTGTGGTGTCAGCTCGCCCCGAGAAATGGGACGGATCCGATGACGCATGCGCGCCATAACGAGACTCCTAAGAGGAACCAGAAGGGATAACCTTGCGCGCCGACGTTCGGCGCAGCGATGCTGAGGGAATCCCGGCAAGACTGCCGTGAAGGCATCTCGAAGGGGTTCCCGCGAATAGGCACGAGCATCGTCGGGCGCATCCGGCCGATCGATGTTCGGAACACTCAAAGCAGAAGATTTTCAACGCGTGCGCTGCGGCACACAGAGCAGAAGTTGTTCGAGTAGCAAATTCTCCAGGGTAGATCCAGCTGCTCTCGCCGCTCTAGTCAAGCACCGGCTTTACCTGCACCGTTCGCGACTTCCGGCTGAGCCCGCTCCGAAGCTTCAACGTCATCTCTTGCCCGGGCTCGACCGCATCTATCGCGCGAATAGTTTCCTCTTTCGACGACACCGGTTTGCCGTTCACCTCCAGGACGAAATCCGCGTGCGCGAAGTCCGTCACCGTTCCTACGAGAACGCCCCGGCGGACGATCCGTCTCGCGCCTTCGATGTCTGCTTCGGCGGCGGGGCTATTGGGCTGCACGTAGAGCACCGCCGGACCGGCCTCGGTATCGACGAAGATCACGCCGATCTTCGGTCGGAGGACTTTTCCGTACTTCATGAGCTGCGGCACGACGGAAATAACGGCATTCACCGGGATCGCAAAACCGATTCCAGAGCTTTGGCCGACGCGGCTGAAGATCGCCGTGTTGATCCCGATCACCCGCCCTGCGGTATCGAGCAGCGGCCCTCCCGAGTTTCCGGGATTAATCGCGGCGTCCGTCTGAATGATTCCTTGGATCACCCGTCCGCTCTCCGCTTTGATCGTTCTATCGAGACTCGAGACAATTCCTGTGGTCAGGGTGCGGTTCAATCCAAAAGGATTTCCAATTGCGATGACCCGCTGTCCCACCTCGAGCTGCGAGGAATCGCCGAACTCCGCCGCAACGAGTTTCGCCGGCGGCTCGAGCAGCTGGAGGAGCGCAATATCGTTGTCCGGGTCCTGCCCGATCAATTTCACCGCATAGCTCTGGCCGTTCGCGAGCGTCACCACGATCTGCTGCGCATCCGTTATCACATGGGTGTTCGTCACGATCAGTGCTTGGCTTGCGTCAATCACGACGCCGGAACCGGACCCCTCCTGCTCCTGGTAGCCGAAGAAATCGGGAACCTCCGCCTTCGTGCTGATATTGACGACGGCTTGGTTCGTCCGTTTGTAGGCATCGATGACCTGCTGCTCGCTCTCGGTGCGCGGTGCGGGAGCCACCGGATGGCGCTTCGGCAAGCTCATGTCTTCGGCGACACCCGATCCGGCATTGAAAACGATTCCCGCACACAGCAGGACGCACGAGACGAGGAGCCGGAAAATGCGATGCTTTGCCTTCGAGGAGAATTTCCTGGTAAATATCGTCGTGGAAAGAGCAGCCTTCCGAAGTTGTGCAGAAGGCGTGTCGTTCAATCGGTGCTTCATAGAATTAAGGACTTGCCGCCGGGATTTGGTCGGCGCGACTATACCACAGCATGAAATTGCAGAAAGCGGCCGCCTTGAAGGCCGAGTTTTTCCCCGAAATCGATCGACGCCGCGCCGCCGGTCAGCGGATCGTCTTCACCAATGGCTGTTTTGATCTGCTTCATATCGGGCATGTGACCTATCTCGCAGAGGCTCGTTCACTCGGAGACTGTCTCGTGGTGGGTCTCAATTCTGATGCTTCCGTTCGGCGGCTGAAGGGAGCCCCCCGGCCATTCGTGCCGGAGGAGGAGCGGCTCGTCGTTCTCTCGGCGCTCCGTTCGGTCGATCTCGTGACCCTTTTCGACGAAGATAGCCCACGCGAACTTATCGCTCGAGTCCAGCCGGATGTCCTCGTGAAAGGCGGCGATTGGCCGGTGCAAAAAATCGTCGGTGCGGACGTCGTCCTCTCGCATGGCGGCCTGGTTCGCTCACTCCCCTTCATTCCCGGCGCGTCGACGACTTCGATCGTGGAGCGTATCCGGAGCAAACGTGTCCCCCTTCCAAAAGGAGGAGATATATGAACGCCGTCCTCTCGCTGCCGCGCGTCCGAATCCTCGACGATGTCGTCGTAAACCAGATCGCCGCGGGAGAGGTGGTCGAGCGGCCTTTCTCGGTGGTGAAAGAGCTGGTCGAGAACTCTCTCGACGCGGAAGCAACGGAAGTGAGTGTTGCCATCACGAACGGCGGAAAGACCAGCATTGAGATTCTCGACAACGGGTGGGGGATGAATCGGGAGGATGCAGAGCTCGCCGTCCGGCGGTTCGGAACCTCGAAAATTCGCACTGCGGGGGATCTCGAACGGATCGCGAGCCACGGCTTCCGCGGGGAGGCGCTTCCATCGATCGCCTCCGTCTCTCGCTTCACGATCGAAACCTCTGACGGAAGCTCGCCGCAAGGAGTCGTGATCTCCATCGACGGCGGTTCGGATCCGGAAGTGAGTGCAAAACCCGTCCAGACCGGGACCCGCGTCAGCGTGCGGCAGCTGTTTCACAACGTCCCTGCTCGAAAGAAATTCCTGCGATCCGAGGCGACCGAGGAAGGGCTCATTCGCAGCCTGCTCGTTGATTTTGCCGTCGCCTATCCGCAAGTGTTTTTCCGCTTTTCGAGTGACGGCGTAGAGCGGCAGATCTATGCGCCGGCCGTCGATTTCTTCGCGCGGGCTCGGGAGCTCCGCGTCGCGGGGGAGCGGCCTTTCCAGGTGAATCATCGACTCCAGACCGCCGCGGGTCCGGTCCACGTTTTCGCGATGCTCAGCCACCCCATCGAATGTGTTTCGCAGGCAGGCCGGCTCCGTCTTCTCGTCAATCGCCGCTCGGTCCGGGACAAACTCCTGCTAAAGGCGATCCGCGATGGCTACGGCGCGTTTCTGCGCCCGGGCAAATATCCCCAGGGCGTTCTCTCGCTGAATCTGCCGAGCGAGGATGTAGACGTGAACGTGCATCCGCAGAAATCGGAGGTCCGCTTCCGGCGGCCGGAGGTGATCTTCAAAGCCATCATCTCGGGTCTCAAGGAAGCGCTGCAGGCGAGCGGCGCTGAAGCCGAGACACTCCGCTCGAATGACCTCGTGTTCGAGCGGCTCGTCGAGAACGCACGGCCCGGAGTCGGCCGCTCCGTCGAGTTTTCGCCGGCGGATCACGCATTCGCGTTCTCGGGCCCATTCTCGGGAACATTCCCCGGACAGTCGAACGTTTTACCGCTGTTCGGTTCGAATGCGCCGCCATACGGCGAGAGTGCGGCCGGCGAGTCCCGCCGGACGGTCCGGCACATGCGCTATGTGGGCCAGCTCCTCGCCTGCTACCTCGTCTTCGAGGGAAAGGACCAGACCGCGATAATGGACATGCATGCGGCGCATGAACGGGTGATGTTCTACCGACTGAAGCAGCAGTTCGTGGGAGGAGCCGTGCATACGCAGCAGCTGCTCCTTCCGGAGGTCGTCGAACTCGGACCTGAGAACTGCACCGCCGTCGAACGGCACTCTGCGTCGCTCCGGAAGCTGGGATTCGAACTGGACCGAATCTCGGAAACACACATGACGCTCCGGATGATGCCCGCCGCGATCTCGGGGATCTCCGCACGCGCACTCCTGCTCGACCTTTTCTCGGAGCCGGATTTTTCGGATTGGTTGAACCTGCTCGAGGAACGGATCGATGCGGTGCTCGCGCGAATGGCCTGCCACCGTTCCATCCGCTCGGGCCGGCTCCTCGACGCGGAAGAGGCGTACGCGCTCGTTGCGGAGCTCGACGAAGCGGAGCTGTCGGGACTCTGTCCCCACGGCAGGCCAACCGTGAAATTTCTGTCGCGGTATGAGCTCGAGACGATGTTCGGACGTGCTTGAGCGGGGAAGAGTCGTTATCCTTCATTTCGATGACCGAAGATCAGGCAGACCATGCAGATCAGAGACGCCGCAGTAGAAGACGCTCCTGCTTACAGAGCACTCCGCTATCAAATAGACAGCGAATCGGACACGTGGGGAGCGGATCCGGATGAACGATTCAAAATGGCTATGCATCCATTGAAAAACGTATTCGGTGTATTCGGCCGGGTTCTCATCCTTCTGGCGATGTCGCAGGCGGCCACGAGCAAAGCCGAACAGAATCCAGTAAAAGTGGGTATGCTGCTCACACTTTCGGGCAATTATGCGTCTGCCGGTGCCGATTGTCAGAAGGGAATTGAAGCGGCGCTCTCGATGGTTCCTCAACAATCTCGATTCGAGGCTGTCTATGGAGACTCAAAAGCCGATCCGACAACAGCCGTGGGCGAGTTTCGCAGGTTAACCGATTCAGATGGTGTCGTTGCAGTCTACACCCATCGGAGCAACATCGGGATGACCCTCGATCCCGTGTCTGAGAAATCAGGAGTTCCACTCCTCGGCGCAGCCGGAAATCAGAATTTTGCGAAGAACAATAAGTTTGCCTTTCAGATATGGCCAAAGTCAGATGAAGAAGGAGAATTCGTTGCAAACGAGATTCTAAAACGCGGCCACAAACGGGTCGCTCTTCTCTCCACCCAGGACGAGTGGACGACAGCAATCGCCGACAGCTTTCGCAAACGAATTGTGGCATCGGGCGGAACGATTGTGTTCGACCAGGCCTTCCTTCCCGCGGAGACGGATTTTCGAACTCCGATTACCCAGCTGAAATCCAAATCTCCGGACGCTATCTTTGTCGATACGTTGCTGCCTCAAATCGGTCCGATTGTTAAGCAAGCGCGAAATCTGAATTTACCAGGATCTCTTTTCTCTAACTTTTATACCACCAAAAAGGATGTTCTCGATTCAGCCGGTGCCGCTGCACTCGAAGGAGTTCGATTCGTTGATGTCGATACCGATCTGCCCGCACTGAAAAAGAAGCTGAGCCCGGATGCGAACGTTAGTCCACCCGGATTGACCGTCGCTTCGTATCTCGCAACGCTTCTTATTGCTCAGACGCTATCTGACAATCCAAAGATAAAGACGCGGGATGAATTGTATTCGTCGCTGCTGCATCAAAGTGAAATCAAGACTCCCGATGGCAATTTCTCGGTAGTCGATCGATGCGTCAAGATTCCCATGGTCGTCAAGATCATGCGCGACGGTAAGCCGACGAATGAAAAAACGGAAGGATAGCTTCGTGTGCTGATGATTCGTGCATGAAACGAAGCGCAGAGACACGGAGACGCAGAGTGATTTCGCAGAGGGGCCATAGAAGCGCGACGGTAAGGATCATGAAACATGTATCACTTCCGTCGTTACGAAGAAGCGATCGCTCACTTCAGCAAATCACTCGCATTCAACGTCAACAATGCCCGGGGCTATCGAAATCGAGCCCTGGCCTACGAAAAGCTCAGCATGCTCGACAAGGCGGAAATCGACTGGCGAAACTGCGTGAAACAAGGCGGACGCCGCCGACCGCTCGGCGGCAGGTCCTGACCGTTATCGTATTCAAGCACTATGAGCGTTTTGTCCCCAAGTACTGACGAGATTCGGGAGATCAAGTCCAACGCAGGACTGAGTGACATTCAGTTTGCTGAACCGCCGGATCCCGAAGCGTTAGAAACATTAGAGGCCGAAGTATTAAAGCAGCGTCCTGAATTTGAAGTCCGCTTTTTTGGCTTCTACAGAGAAAAGTGCGACCTTTCTTTTCTCAGACATATTCCGTCGGTGAAAAACCTTGTCATTAATTGCCTGCAAGGTGAAGTCGAAAACATCGACGAGATAGGCCTCCTTCCGAACCTGACGAGCTTAAAGGTTGGTATTCATTCGCTTGAAAGCCTGGGGTTCCTCGAACAAGTGCCCCCGACGTTGCGGGTCCTTTATTTGGAAGAGGCCAAGAAGAAGACTCTCGACCTCAGCGTCCTACGACGCTTCAGCTCGCTGCGAAGACTTTACATCGAGAGGCATCATAAGGCTCTTGAAACGATCGGTCAGCTGCCATGCTTGGAAGAGCTTGTACTGCGTTCAATCACGGTGCCAGAGTTGTCGTTTCTGATGCCACTGGCAAGGCTTCGATTGCTCGATATTAAACTTGGAGGGACAAATAATCTTGATGCGATTCCGAATTTGCCTGCGCTAAATCATCTTGAGATCTGGCAGGTTCGGAAACTATCCAATGTGGCTTTTCTAAAACATGCTCGCAACCTATCCGTACTCTATCTTGAAGACTTGCCGAACATCACAACTCTGCCATCGTTTCGAAACTTAGAACGACTACGCGAAGTGTCACTTCGTCATTTGAGTGGGCTGAGTGATCTCGCTCCTGTGTCGGAGGCTCCACAACTCGAAACATTTAATCTGAGTGACGCCAATCATTGTGGCGCGGAATCATTGGCCCCGTTTTGGCGGCATCCAACATTGAGAAATATTGGCATCGGGCTCGGAAGCTTCAAAAAGAATCGCGAGGTGCGTGACTTCTTCAAAGGATCTCGTATTGCCGTTGGACCTCCGAGCGCCTTCGGAGAACAGTAAGAATCGGGCCTTTGAAGCGTTTCCTTCATCGGAACCTCGCGTTGGACGCTGCGATCATTTGCCGGGCGAGATTCGAGAACAAGAGCTATAACAATCGTTCTGCATCCTTGAATTCGAGGGTGTTTGTCAGAGGATTCACTTGTGCTCCGTAAAGCCGATCAAAGAATAAAAGCTTGCGTGCTCTTCGCTGCTTGGATCGTCGGTCATTCATTTGTCGCCACCGGTGTCAGCGCGGAAGACAATCGTAATGCTGCGCATCCCCGCGATTTAGAAATCTCTATGAGTCGCAGTCCTTGTTTCGGCAGCTGTCCCAGTTATTCGGTTCATGTAAACGGCGCCGGGTCGGTTTCCTATGTCGGGAAGAGTTACGTGACAGATATTGGCGAACACTCGGCGTCGGTGTCATCAGCGGTTGTGGATCAGCTGGTTGCAGAGTTTGAGCGGATTCAGCTGTTGTCAGTGCCTGCAAAGGATATCGATCTGTGTCCGGAGGGCTCGTGGACGGATCAACCAACGGTAAGCGTGGAATTTCGGCTCGAAGGAAAGAAAAGAGAGATTATCGATTATCATGGTTGTCGAGGAAATAAGTTTCTCGACCAGCTTCGGGCCGTCGAGGAAAAGATCGATTTGCTTCTCAACACGAGCCGGTGGACGAAACTGTCCCAGCTGCGCGAAGTCGAAAAACAGCGGCGTGAAAAACAAAAGATAGAAGCCCGAGAGCATCCGAGCGTGCTGATTCAAGATCCAAAAACCGGGAAGGCCGGTACTTTTCGGCTTCACAATGGGAAGCTGGAACCTGCTCAAGAGTAATCAGAGCTGCCACTCGGCGCCGTGCCGATTGGGACACAGTGATTCGATTTGGCGAATTAGCCCGCACACTCCACCCGAGGATTCGAGCACGCCGACAGCTGCATCGAACAGGCGGGCATGTTAGGTTCGCGGCAGTTAAGGAAGCTCGTTGGCCGCAGGCCGACGAGCCGGTTCTCCGCCGCTTTTCAAGAACGAAGCGCACATCGGGGATCAGCGCATGACGAATAACCACGACGAACCGCGTAGAGACGGTATTCTCGTCGTCACCGGTCCGACCGCGAGCGGCAAATCCGCACTCGCGGTTCAACTCGCAGAAGAGCTCGACGGTGAGATCGTGAACGCCGATTCGGTCCAGGTGTATCGCGGCTTCACCATCGGATCCGGTGCTCCGAGCGCAACCGAGCTGGGTCGTGTGCCGCATCATCTTTTCGGCGTTCGTGCGCCGGAAGAGGATTGGAATGCGGGGCTTTTTCGTAACGAAGCACGGCGGCTGATTTCCGAGATTCGGGCCCGGGGACGTGTTCCGGTGATCGCCGGAGGAACGGGCCTCTATGTCCGCAGCTTGCTGGCAGGATTGGTCGAGACGAATGTTGATGCCGCGGCGGAGCTTCGTCTTGCTGCCAGAGAGGATGAACTCCGAGAACGGGGGAGGGCGCGAAAGGAGATCGCGGAAGAACTTCATGCTGAGTTGAGGTTGCTGGACCCGAATACTGCGAAGGTGATCCCGAAAACGGATTACCAGCGAGTGCGGCGTGCGCTTCTCGTGTCGCAGAGCGGTGGTTCCTCGCTCCGCGAACTTCAGCTCCGCCATGGTCTTCGAGAGCATGAGCTCAGCGCAGTTGTGCTCTGTCTTCTCCCCGAGCGAGAAGTGCTCTATCGGCGGATCGATGAAAGAGTGGAAGAAATGCTCGCTTCCGGATTCCTCGATGAGGTCTCACTGCTCCTCGCCGAATATTCCGCCGCACATTCTTCTGGGGGGAAGCCGCTCTCGTCGATCGGCTACAAGCAGGCGGTTCAGTTTCTTCGCGGCGAGATCGCGCGTGATGAATTCATCCGGCTGATGAAGCAGGAGACGAGACGTTTTGCGAAGCGGCAGGAGACCTGGTGGCGGCACCAGCCGGCTAAAGTGGGATGGGAAGAGCGGAATGAACTCCGAGACGCGTCTCTTTCGGACATCGTTTCGGGAACCCGGAGCCGGCTGGCGGAGGCGGCAACATTTGCTGAGCCGAAGGTGTGGTTTTTCCCCCTTTCAGGAGTAGGCTTTCCCCCGGAGTTGGGGTAGAGTGCGCGGACTTTTACGTTTCTTGAACCAAATCCTCTTGATTTATGGTGGATGATTTTGAGCGCCCGGTCGTCGAGGCCGAGGACGAATTGCAGCGGCTGAGAGGGCTCGTCGAAGCGGGCGATCTGACGCGGGCTACGGAGGTCGAGCGCCTCGAGCGGCGGCTTGAGAAGCTGAGGGCGGATGTCTACGGCAACCTCACGGCGTATCAGCGGGTGCTGCTGTCGCGACACTCTGAGCGGCCCTTTACTTTGGATTATGTCTCCCGGCTGATTGATGATTTTGTCGAGTTGCGGGGGGATAGAGCTTTCGGGGATGACCCGGCGATTGTCGGGGGAATCGGGCGATTTCACGGGCAGAGTGTCCTGGTTATCGGCCATCAACGCGGCCGTTCGACCCAGGACCGGATCCATCGCAACTTCGGGATGGCTCGTCCGGAAGGGCACCGCAAGTCCCAACGGTTGTTCCATCTTGCGGAGAGATTCGGCTTGCCGCTGATATTATTTATTGATACGCCCGGGGCGTTTCCGGGTATAGAAGCAGAAGAGAGAGGCCAGGCCGAATCCATCGCCAAAAACCTCTATATCCTCTGTGGGCTAAAAACCCCAATAATCTCGGTGGTCATCGGCGAGGGGGGGAGTGGAGGAGCTTTAGCTCTCGGCATCTGCGACCGATTATTAATGCTGGAGAACTCCACCTATTCCGTCATCAGTGCTGAGGGCTGCGCCTCGATTCTTTGGGGTAAGTCCGGTGGAGAGAATATTCAGGAATATGCGAAGGTGGCGGCAGAATCGCTGAAGCTCACAGCGAAGTCGGTCGCCGAAACCGGTGTGATCGACGAAGTGGTGAAAGAACCCGTCGGCGGTGCTCACCGGGACCATGACCAGGCCGCAGAATTTGTTGGAACCGCCATTGCGAAGCATCTGGCGGAGATCGTCGGACTCGGAGCAGAGGATCTGCTCGAACGGCGATATCAGAAGTTCCGGAAAATCGGACCTCTGTAGCAGCTGCCGGAGACCGCGTTTGCTGCGCCGATGACGCGCCCCGCAGGCGAATGTCCGGCGAGATTGGCGTTCGAGGATCGAACGCCGGAAATGCCGGCACGAACTTGCGACGAACCCGGCGCGACCAATCGAACGAACTCCCGCATCGTTCGAAGAACCGGTGAATATGATTCGCCGGATGCGGGAAAGCACCTCAATTAGAATTAGAACTTAGGCAGGAGAAAATTATGAAACGTCAGGATAGGAGTAGGAGTACATGAAGCGAGGAAAAGATAACGCCTTTGCTGAAAAGAGCGGCCCTCCGGGTTATGTCCCGTTGACCTTACATCAGCTGGGGATCGGTCTCACTTACTACGATGAGCAACGTCCCGTGCAGAATCGCGGACGGCATGACGGCAGACGTCAGGACGGAAACAACCGTTACGATGGAAATCAAGCCCTCCCTCCGGACTCCAACGGAGCTGACGGAGCGGACCTCGCGGAGCCGGGTCCGGATGACGGCATGACTCAAGAGGCGGCGCTCGATCAGATGCAATCGAACCGCAACGGGGGGCACCAAGGCGGAAACGGCCGGCGCCACCACAATAACAACAATAATAATTCACGGCGTTCGCGCCACGGTGGCGGCCCAAATCATGGCGGCGGGCACGGCGGCGGCGGTCGGCGCGGCAATTCCCACGGCAATGGCCCGATGCGCGGCATGCCTTCGGGCGGGCGCAATCGGCGCGACGACGAATCGGCGGATGCTCCAATTCGTGCGCAAGAAGGTCCGCGTCAAGCCGCGGAGCCGCGCAGTGTAGAATCGCGTGGTGCTGAACCACGTGGTGCTGATTCGCGCGGAGCAGACTCGCGGAACGGCGAATGGTCGAACGGCGAGTCAGAGGAATAAGAAGAGTATGGGTAAAGACGATAACCTCGAATTAAACGGAGTCGTGAAGGAGTGTTTCCCCAACACGACTTTCCGTGTCTCCTGTGAGAACGGGCACGAATTGCTGGCGTACCTCGCGGGGAAGTTGCGCAAGCACTACATCCGTGTTCTCCCCGGTGACCATGTTCGGATTCAGATATCTCCTTACGACCTGACACGTGGTCGGATCGTTCGCCGCTTCACGAAGCCGCCGCGTCCCGACGGCACCGATGGAACGGAATCTGCGGAAGGAGGGGCGTGAGCGACTCGATCACTGACAGCGCTAACGTTGCCGGTGCTCTCGTTTCTCTGGCCCATCGTGAATCCTACTCTGAGATCTCCATCAATCGCTCGGCGGCGCTGAACGCATTGAACGAGGAGGTCCTCTCCGGACTCTCCGGACAAATTGCAGTGCTTGCCGACGCTTTCACGCATGGTGCCGCACATGGTACCGTGCCGTGCCATTCCGTCGTCATTCGCAGCGAAGGCGAGAAAGCCTTCGTCGCGGGGGCGGACATCAAGCTGATGCAGGGAGCAAACCCACTCGAGTTTCAACGGTACGTTCTCCTGGGCCAGCGCGTGATGCGGCAGCTCGAAGAACTTCCCGTTCCGGTCCTCGCACGCGTTCAGGGCTTTGCGCTCGGCGGCGGTTTCGAACTCGCGCTCGCCTGCGATCTCATCATCGCGAGCGAGAAAGCATCGTTCGGACAGCCGGAGATCAATCTCGGCTTGATCCCCGGATTCGGCGGTTCGCAGCGCCTTGCCGCGCGAATCGGGCGCGCGAAGACGAAGCGTCTGGTTTTTACCGGCGAGTCGGTTCCTGCAAAAGACGCCCTCGATATGGGACTCGTCGATTATGTGGCGGCTCCGGAGCTTCTCGACACGAAAGTCGGCGAACTCGTGGCACTGTTCGCAGCGAAATCACCTCTTGCGCTCGCCGCTGCCAAACGAGCGGTCGACAGCTACTTCGAACCGGCCCTCCGCTCGGGACTTCTCGCAGAGGGCGAAGAATTTCTCGCGATCACGCGGACGGCGGACGCCCGCGAAGGACTTTCGGCCTTCGTCGAAAAGCGAAAGCCGAAATTTTCGGGAAAATAAGATCTCCCGCTGGTATTTGCTCCTCACGCAAATCGCTTTCCCGCCCGATGCGCCTCAATTTCGCCTTCTTCCTCCGTGCATCTCTGTGTCTCTGTGCCTCTGTGGTTCAACAGGCTTGCTTCAGCTGTGTCGCAGCGACGTGCCGGCGCGCCTACTCTTTTGAACCACAGAGGTACAGAGACACAGAGCTGCACAGAGGTATGCCGTAGGAGAATCCGCCCCAGAGGCGCGGGCGAGAATTCGCCGTCGCCAACCGGAATTCCGCAGGTTATACTGACCTGAGCATGCACATCGACATACCGGCAAACATACTTCGGACGGAGCGCTAGATGGACGATATCGACCTGGTGCTTACGCAGGATCAACGGCTCGTGCGCGATACCGCGCGGGAGTTCGCAGCGGGGGAGGTGCTCCCGCTCGCGCGGAAGATCGATGCCGATCACTATTTCCCCCGCGAACTGCTGCCGAAGCTCGGACAGCTCGGCTTTCTCGGGACGAATATTCCGGAAGAGTTCGGCGGCGCCGCGCTCGACTATGTTTCGTACGGCTTGCTGATCGAAGAGCTCGCCCGGGTATGCGCATCGACGAGTGTGATCGTCAGCGCCCATAATTCCCTCTGCATCTGGCCGATTCTCCATTTCGGATCCGACGAACAAAAGCGAAAATATCTGCCGAAACTTGCGACCGGCGAATGGCTCGGCTGCTTTGCGTTGAGCGAACCGGGGACCGGAAGCGATGCCGCAAGCCAGACCTGCACCAGCAAGCGCGGCGATTCCGGATGGATCGTGAACGGAGTGAAAAACTGGATCACGAACGGTCCGGTCGCCGATATCTGTGTGCTTTTCACCATGGAGAAGCCGGAGCTCGGGCACAAGGGCATCAACTGCTTCATCGTGGAGATGAAAACGACGGCGGGGATTACCGCCGGCAAATACGAAGACAAACTCGGCATCTGCGGCTCGCCGACGTCGAGCCTTCACTTCGACAATATCACTCTCGATGATTCCCAGCTGCTCGGTGGGGCGGGGCAGGGGTTTCAGGTCGCGATGAAAACACTCGACGGCGGGCGGATCGGCATCGCGTCCCAGGCCGTCGGGATTGCCCAGGCGGCGCTCGACGCGGCGCTCGGATATTCGAAGGAGCGGAAAACATTCGGGAAGCTCATCGCGGAGCACCAGAGTATCCAGAACCATCTCGCCGACATGTCGTGCCAGGTGCAGGCGGCGCGGCTCCTCGCAATTCACGCGGCGAAGCTGAAGGACGCCGGCCGGCCCTATTGCCGCGCGGCGGCGCAGGCGAAGCTCTTCGCTTCGGAGGCGGCGATGTTTTGCGCAAATAAAGCGATCCAGGTCCACGGGGGCTATGGCTACGTCAAGGATTTCCCGGTCGAGCGATTCTACCGCGATGCGAAAATCACCGAAATTTACGAAGGCACGAGCGAGATCCAGCGATTGGTGATCGCGGGCCAACTGCTCAAGGGACTATGATAGAATAGTCCGCGGTGTCTCATCTGGAATTCTTCTGCGTCCTCCGCGTCCTCTGCGGTTGCATTATGAACGAAAATGCAACCGCAGAGGACGCGGAGGACGCAGAGTGGAAGTGTGGAACCCGAGAAACGCGCTATGTCCGATTCGAAAGGAAAGAAGGCTGATTGGTTGAAGTCATCCTACGCCGCACAAAAGGAGCGGCGTGAACGTTTTTCGACCGTAAGCGATCTCGAGATACCACCGCTCTGCACGGAGGAGGATCTGCACTCTTGGACTGCCGACGAGCAGCTCGGTCTTCCCGGAGGTTTCCCCTATACGCGCGGTGTCCAGCCTTCGATGTACCGCGGCAGGCTTTGGACGATGCGGCAATTTGCCGGCTTCGGCACGCCCGAGGATACGAACAAACGGTTCCACTATCTCCTGGCAAAAGGCCAGACGGGACTTTCGACGGCTTTCGATATGCCGACGTTGATGGGTTACGACCCGGACCACCGCCTCGCGCACGGTGAGGTCGGCAGGGAAGGGGTGAGCGTTTCGACGATCGAGGACATGGAAATTCTTTTCTCCGGGATCAATCTCGAGGATGTCACCACTTCGATGACCATCAACTGCACCGCCACGCCGGTGCTCGCGATGTATTTCGCGCTGGGAAAGCGGCGCGGGTTCGATCAGCAGAAGATGGGCGGTACCATTCAGAACGACATTCTGAAGGAATACATCGCGCAAAAAGAATGGATCTGTCCGCCGGGGGCGGGAGTGCGGCTCGTCTGCGATATCATTCAATACTGCGCGGATGCGGCGCGGAAATTCAATCCGGTCAGCGTTTCCGGCTACCACATCCGTGAAGCCGGGGCGACGGCCGTCCAGGAGCTTGCGTTCACGCTGTACGACGGTGTGGCCTATGTCGAAGAATGTCTCCGGCGGGGAATGCCGATCGACTCATTCGCGCCGCGGCTGTCTTTTTTCTGGGACGTCCACAATGATTTTTTCGAAGAGATCGCGAAGTTCCGCGCGGCGCGCCGACTTTGGGCACGGCTGATGCGGGATCGGTTCGCCGCGAAGGATCCGAACTCCATGAAGCTCCGCACCCACGCGCAGACCGCCGGCGTGAGCCTCACCGCGCAGCAGCCGCACAACAACGTCGCGCGTGTTGCAATTCAGGCGCTCGCCGCCGTTCTCGGCGGAACACAGTCGCTGCATACGAATTCCATGGACGAGACGTTGTCGCTGCCCACCGAAGGAGCGGTGACCGTCGCGCTTCGCACGCAGCAAATCATTGCCGAGGAGACGGGTGTTGCGAATACGATCGATCCGCTTGCGGGTTCCTATTTTGTCGAGCAGCTGACCGATCGGATGGAGGAGATGGCGAAGGGCTATATCGCGAAGCTCGACGCACTCGGCGGAATGCTGCGGGCGATCGAAACCGGGTTCCCCCAGCGAGAGATCGCTGAAGCCGCCTACCAGTTCCAGAAACAGATGGATTCGGGAGAAAAAGTAACGGTCGGGGTCAATAAATACGGCGACGGTGAGACGATGAGTATCCCGACGCTGAAGGTCGATGAAGAGACCGAGCGCAACCAAAAGGCGCGTTGTGAGGCGTTCAAGAAGAAACGGTCTGCCGCTGAGGTTGCGGCGGCCCTTGCCCGGCTCCGGGAAGCATGCTCAGGAAATGCGAACGTAATGCCGATTCTTATCGAAGGGGTGGAAAAGGGCATCACCGTCGGTGAGGTGGCCGATATCTACCGCGAAGTTTTTGGGGTCTACACCGATCCGGGAATGCTATGACGAAGCCGATTCGCGTTTTGATTGGAAAGCCCGGCCTGGATGGCCACGATCGCGGTGCGAAGGTGATCGCCCGCGCGCTCCGCGATGCCGGCATGGAGGTCATCTACTCAGGGCTCCACCAAACACCGGAGATGATCGTTCGAACCGCCATCCAGGAAGACGTCGACGCGATCGGTCTCAGCATTCTCTCCGGGGCGCACATGACAGCGTTCCCAGCGGTAATTGATCTCCTCAAGAAGAACGGGGCCGAGGACATCCATGTTCTCGGCGGCGGAATTATTCCTGACGACGACATTCCGAAGCTGCAGGCGATGGGCGTGAAAAAGGTCTTTACGCCCGGTTCCTCGATGATCGAGATCATCAAGTGGTTGAAGGAAAATGTTTCCTGAAAATAAAAAAGCCAACCGCGGGTGCGGTTGGCGAGGGAACAGACCTTCATGGAGAACCTAGTTTTTCCACGAGCCGGACGCGATCGATCCAGTAAGGATGTGTGGCCGTGATCTCGAACACGAGTCTCCCGACGCCCCGAAGAATTCTCTGAAAGACGGCGAGCAGGGGATTCCTGGGACGGAATTCGTCGTACTTATAGAACTCTCGTTCAAAGCGTTCCTGGGCGAAACGATCGAGATATCTCAGCGTTCGAAGCGTCTTTTCGATGTCGTCTGTCGCTTCGGCAGCCACAAGATCCGCCAGATGTTCATCGACCCTGTTTGCAGAACAAGAGAGCACAAGATCGAACTGCCGCATCAGGAAATACAGCCCGGCGATACGGCACCAGTGCTCGACGACGATCGAAGCCGCTTCGTGATCCGAAAACAGGAACCTGCCGAGCAGCACGAAGCCGAATCCCGACAGGCTCACGCCGAGGATCCTGGTGAGGTAGTGGAGCCAGACTTTTACCGCGGATCGAGACGAGCAATGGCCCAGTTCGTGTGCGAGCGTCCACCGTACCGCCGAGGCCGTCTCCTGCCGAAGGTCTCGGACAGGGTAGGACAGGGAGTAGGGCGGAAGCCCGAGCACCGTACCAAAGGATGCTGATGCCTCCCTGGGATTTTTTTCGATGATGAGCAAGATCGTGCTTCGAATGCCGATCCGCTCGAGGAGACGATCGAGTTCTTTCCTAAGCCGCCGGTACATCACCGGGAATGCTTTCTGGGATGCGGCGGCAAGCTGCTCGATTTGGTGTCTTCGTTCCAGGCGCCCGAAACTCTCGGCCGCCACGGCGGCGATCAAGATAGCGAGGAAGACGAAGAGACCTTCGATGCGCAGGTAGGAGAGAATTGCTGCTCCGCAGAAGCCGCACCAGAGCACGATGCGCGCGGTAGTCCAGAGCCAGAATCTGGTCTGAAGTCCGGCGCGCGTCCGGCGCAGCCGATCTCGGTTGATCACGGGTCACATCCTTTCGATGTGGAAAAAGAACGGGGTAAAGAAAACCTTTGAGTGGATTATAGCTTCCGGCCGGGAGCTAACCAAGAAGGGATGAAAAAAAGCGGCGGCGCCATTGCGCCGCCGCTCGAGCCGGGCTCTTGATGGAACCGCCGGAGCTACATATTCCGGCTCTTCGAGTCCTTTGTCGATCCGAAACGATCGTTCCTGCTTTTTATCACCCGATCGAAAGCGTCCTTCGCCGCCGGGCGCGCATCGTCCCACGGCATATCGGAATCATCGAGCGCTTCGTAGTGCTCGCGGAGAACATCCTCCGATCCTTCGAATGACGCATCTCGATCCCGATAGATTTCTTCTGGGATGTCGTAGCCGACGCGATAGGCAGACGAGTAATCCGCGTACTTCTTCGTCGAATCGATGTACGGCCGGGTTTTCCAATTCGTTTGCCAATAGGTCTCTTCCGCGGCCTTGTCGACATAGATGTCTTCGGCCGACTTCGCACCGGCGACACCGCCGATTGCCGCGCCGGCGATCACTCCGGCGGGACCGCCGACGGAGCCGAGTGCCGCTCCGGCAACTGCGCCGGTGATTCCGCCGGTCACGAACGCCGCCTGCCGCGGATCGGTAGGATCAACCGCGGGAGCTTTCCGGGAGTTTTCACTGAGCGATTTGTCTTCCTTCTTCATAGAGCACCTCTCTTCGTTTCGTTGATCTCGTGAGAAAATGGGGATTCGAGTATCTCCCGGCGCTCCTTTCTATCGACATGACGGCGGTCAGCTGGACCTCCTCAGAATAGCGGGGGAAAAGCTCCGGCGGATCGCGACATGACGGCGATGCTGCGGCGGCAAAATGTTCCTCTCGGATTTTTTGCGACCGAGTCGTTGGTGTTTTATCCTTAATAACGAAGCGCAGAGATGCGAGCGCACGGCGTCTTCGCCTCCCTGCGCTTCGTGCTCTTTAAGGGGTGACGCAGATGCGCGGCGCGATGAGGCGTTGCGGTGTTTCGTAGCAACCGACCAGCTGGGGATGCGGCGCAGTAATGGCGGAGCTCATCCGCAGCTGACACCGCCCCGTGCCGCAGCAAAAGCTCCGCTCAAGTCCTTTCGATGAGCCGCCCGCAACCCCGCCCGGATTGTAAATTCCCAGGGATCAAGGTAAGAATCCTCGTTGCGAAATTTCCCCTCTGGAGTGCACGTGTGTCGACGCAGGATCCACTAGCCTTTCTGTCCCGCGGCGGAGAGATGGGAAAGCTCACCCGAACTTTTGACTGGTCGAAGACCACGCTGGGTGCTGCGGAACGGTGGCCGCAGAGCCTCCGCACCGTTATCCGGATCATGCTCGATTCGCGCTACGCGATGTGGCTCGGCTGGGGTTCCGAACTCACCTTTTTTTACAACGACGCCTACGCCGCGATGACCCTCGGCCCGAAGCATCCGTGGGCGCTCGGCCGTCCCACGCGTGAGGTCTGGCCGGAGATCTGGGGCGACATCGGCCCGCGCGCCGAGCAGGTGCTTCAGGCGGGCGAGGCGACCTGGGACGAGGGTCTGCTCCTGTTCCTCGAGCGCCGTGGGTTTCGGGAAGAAACATACCACACGTTTTCGTACAGCCCCGTTCCCGCGGACGACGGGACGATCGGCGGTTTGCTCTGTGTCGTTACGGAAGACACCGAGCGCAGAATCGGCGAGAGGCGTCTCAAGACCTTACGGGAACTCGGCGCGCGAACAATCGCAGAAGCGGCCTCTTCGAACGAAGTGTGCAGCGCCGCAGTTTCGATCCTCGGCGGGAATCAGCAGGACATTCCGTTTGCGCTGGTCTACCTGCTTCATCCGGACGGCCGCACGGCGACGCTCGCCGCTACTTCGGGAGTGGAACCGGAATCGCGGATTGCCCCCCAAACGATTTCACTCGACGGCGAGAACTCGAACGAACCTTGGCCTCTCGCCGCGGTGGCGAAGAGCGGGAAATTCGAGCAGGTGGGTCCGCCGAATGAAAGTTTCGGAGTGCTTCCCGGCGGCGCGTGGGGAGAGCCGCCGAAAGTGATCCTCGTGCTGCCGATGATGACCGCCGGGCAGACTCAACTTGCGGGGTTCGTGGTTTGCGGAGTGAGCGCAAGACTTCCGTTCGATGACGGGTATCGCGGATTCCTCGAACTGCTCACCGGCCAGATCGCCGCGGCGGTCGCGAAATCCCGCGCAATCGAAGAGGAGCGTCAGCGCTCCCAAGCGCTGGCTGAGCTCGATCGCGCAAAGACGACATTTTTCTCCAACATCAGCCATGAATTTCGCACTCCCCTCACACTGATGCTGGGGCCGGTTGATGATCTGTTGGGTGCGAGCGATGCATTGCCCGGAGAATCCCGGCAACAGCTCGAGATGGTCAATCGGAACGGCCTCCGGCTGCTTCGACTCGTCAACACCCTGCTGGATTTTTCGCGGATTGAAGCGGGAAGGGTGCGGGCGGTTTTTCAGCCGACCGATCTCGGCTCGTATACCGGGGATCTGGCCAGCAACTTTCGTTCGGCCTGTGAACGTGCCGGACTTCGCCTGGAGACCGATTGCGCCGCGATCGATGAGCCGGTGTACGTCGATCGCGGGATGTGGGAAAAGATCGTCTTAAATCTGCTCTCGAATGCATTCAAGTTCACCCTGGAAGGGGCGATAACCGTGTCGCTCCGCCGCACCGGAGATTTCGTCGAGCTTGCCGTGCGAGACACCGGGACAGGCATCCCCGCCGCGGAACTCCCGCGCCTTTTCGAGCGGTTCCACCGCATCGAAAATTCTCGAGGCCGCACCCATGAAGGGAGCGGCATCGGCCTCGCCCTGGTACAGGAGCTGATTAAGCTGCACGGTGGAACCATCAGCGCCGAGAGTTCACTCGGCGCGGGCACGACGTTCATCGTGCGTCTCCCGATGGGACGCGGTCACCTGCCGGCGGATCAGGTATCGAGCGCCGCGGATCGTGCATCATCCTCTCCGGCCGTGAGCCCGTTTGTCGAGGAGGCGCTGCGATGGCTGCCGGAGTCCGATACCGAATCGGCAGAGGCTCCTTTCGAGTCGCTCGCCATGGGGGACGAAGCGGCGGAGGAGCCCCGAAACGATCGCGCCCCGAACCCGCGCCGGGTCGAAAAGCCGCGCATCCTCGTGGCGGATGACAACGCGGACATGCGGCGCTACATCATTCGTCTCCTCGAGCGTCGTTATTCCGTTCGCGCCGTTTCCGACGGCGAAGAGGCCGTTTCCGCCGCGAAGGAGCACCGTCCCGATCTCGTACTTTCCGATGTGATGATGCCCCGGCTCGACGGGTTCGGCTTGATTCGCAAGCTGAGGAGCGATCCGCAGACGAGAGAGATTCCCGTGATTCTCCTCTCGGCTCGTGCCGGCGAGGAGAGCCGCATCGAAGGGGTCGAAGCCGGGGCCGACGACTATATCGTGAAGCCTTTCAGCGCGCGTGAGCTGCTCGCAAGAGTGTCGGGCCTGCTCCTCTTGTCGAAACTGCGGCGCGATACGCAGCAGCAGCTCCGCGAAAGCGAGCTGAAGTATCGAACCCTCTTCGAGACGATGAGTGAGGGTTTCGCGATCGATGAGCTGCTCTACGATGACGAGGGCCGCGTCTGTGATCTGCGCTATCTCGAGCTCAATCCCGCATTTGAGCGTCATACCGGATTGAAGCGCGAAGACGTGCTCGGACGCACGACGACAGAGCTCTTTCCGAATGCGGAGTATTCCTGGTTCGAGAAATACCGCACAGTGGTCGAAACGGGGATCCCCGCACACTTTCGCTCCCGATTCGGACCGCTCGGACGGTGGTTCGAGGTCAGGAGCTATCGTGCCGGCGAGAACAAGATCGCAACCGTGTTCTCCGATATCACCGACCAGCAGCGTGCGGAGCACGAACGGCAAATGTTCGTTTCGCTTGCGCAAAACAGCCATGAGTTCGTCGGCATCTGCGATCTCTCTTATCGACCGATCTTCGTGAACGAAGCCGGGCGGCGTTTGGTGGGGCTCGATCACGAGAACGGTCTCGACAAGAAATCGATTTTTGATTTCTTCTTTCCCGAAGACCTTCCCTTCCTCGAAAATGAATTCGTTCCGAAAGTGCTTCGTGAAGGCCACGGCGAAACCGAAATCCGCTTTCGGCATTTCCAGACCGGCGAGCCGATCTGGATGGTCTACAACATACTCGTGTTGAACGACGAAGAAGGAAAGCCCGCCGCAATCGGCACGGTCAGTCTGAACATCAGCGATCACAAGCGAGCGGAAATAGCGCTGCGCGAAGCGGATCAAAGAAAGGACGAATTTCTCGCGACACTTGCGCACGAACTTCGGAACCCCCTCGCGCCTCTTGTCAGCACCCTGAAGCTCATCAAAATTTCGGGCGGTGATGGGCAGACCATCGGGCATGCCCGTGAGCTGATGGAGCGGCAGGTCGCGCAGATGGTGAGACTGGTCGACGATCTCCTCGATATGAGCCGCATCGGCCGCGGGTTGATCGAACTCCAGCGATCGCGCGAAAATCTCGAGTCCATTCTGCGGTTGGCGATCGAAACGAGCCGGCCGCTATTGACGAAGGGCGGCACAAGTTCTCACTGACCATTCCGGACGAACCGCTTTTCCTGAACGGCGATGCCGCCCGGCTCTCGCAGGTCTTCGCGAATTTGCTGAATAACGCGGCGAAGTATACGCCGCCCGGCGGGCAGATTCGCCTGAGCGTCGAGAAGCGAGGGATGGAAGCATTCATCTCGGTCTCCGATACGGGAGTCGGAATACCGGCGGACATGCTGCCGCAGGTATTCGACAAGTTCATGCAAGTGGACCGCTCGCTCGAAGCTGCAAAGAAGGGTCTCGGCATCGGGTTGACTCTCGTGCGGCAGCTCGTCGAGCTCCACGGAGGATCCGTCGAAGCCAGAAGCGCCGGGCCCGGCGCGGGTTCAGAGTTCATCGTTCGGATTCCGCTCGTCGAGGCTCCGAAGGCGCACGCAGTTACCCGTCGTGCTGTTGATAAGGGAGCGACGGGACACCGTCGACGCATTCTGATCGTCGACGATAATCTCGATGCCGCAGACAGTCTCTCGCTGCTCCTTCGCGTCATGGGGCACGACACGCAGACCGCGCACGACGGCGCCGCTGCTTACGACATGGCGATGGAGTTCAATCCCGAACTCGTTTTGCTCGATATCGGAATGCCCAAAGTGAACGGTTACGATGCCGCACGGCTGATCCGCCGGGAGGCTTGGGGGAAGGAGATGTATCTCGTTGCCCTGACCGGATGGGGGCAGGACGAGGACCGCCGGCGTTCCGAGGAGGCCGGCTTCAATCATCACCTGACGAAACCGGTCGACCCGACCGTCATCGAAGAACTCCTCGAGTCCATTCCGCGCTCCGAGCGAGGAGAGTCATCATCCCGACGAGCAGCGGAAGGCGGAGAAAACGCATTCGCGGCTCCTCGAGCAGTCGACTGAAGTCTTTTCTGGGGCGCGGCGCGCTGGCTGCTTTTATTCCTTGCCGAACCAGGGCAGGGCGCGGAGCCAGGAATTCTTTTTCTGTTCGCCCTGTTGGATGAGCTTCCGAATATTTTCGGACTCTGACAAGAGCAGCATCTGTTCGCGCTCGGATCGTGTTTCGAGTTTCTCGACACGGGCGCGGAGCCAATCTCTCTCGCCGCGGAGGATTTCAAGCTGTTCGCGGAGGCCCTTATTCGTTTCGATGAGATGGTCGGTTGAGATCGACGAGAGCGCGGGAAGATTGGCGGAGCTGGCCGGTGCAGCAGCAGCCGTCGCGGTCGCAGCTCCTGACGTCGTGTCGGTTTCGGCTGCAGAAGATTCGGTGACTTTCGCTTGCGCGGCTTCGACGGGGCGCTCGCCGGTGGTTTCTTCTCCCGGCTTTGCCGACTCGCGGGATTCTTGCGGTGTCGGTTCCGGCGGAACCTCGCTGCCTTCCGACTTGTCGTCGAACTGCCCATCCGACTTGTCGGCAGATTGCCCCTCCGACTTGTCGGCAGATTGCGAAGTCGGCTGCGGCGGAACTGCCTGGACTCCCGCTGTCGGCGGCGCCGGTGCGTCCCCCGATGCTGGCGATGTGTTCTGCTTCGTGCGGTTGTAGAACAGGGTCTTGATGTCTATTTCACGGAATCGTTCTTTACCGTCGTCTCTTACCGGCTCGAGCAATCCGCAGCCGCGGAACTGACGAATCGTTTCGACCGAAACGCCGGCGATAGCGGCGCTCTCCAGTTCACTCAAAAGACGGGATGTTCCGGGCATCGTACTGCTCTCCTGACTACGCAAAGCAATCTGCGGCGGGTAGAATAGGCAGATATCACCCGGCCCCGCAATCGTCCTCCCGCGTTTCGGTCCAAAGATTACATCTTTTCAAAACCTTACTTGATCGGATAGATTTTCCTGGCTGTTCTCTGCGGACCGGAGTTTCAGGTCCGGTTTTTCTGTCAGTGAATGGAGCATTATGACGACGAGTACGGGGACCAATACGGAATATTCGATTTCGGAAATGCGGCTTCTGCTGCAGCAGCTCTTCCCGACACGGAGACTCGTCCTCTCTCAATTCACATTGTTCGGCCATCTCGGGGTGGCCCGTCCGACCGGGTCGACGTTCCGGCGGAAACGCCGCTGCTTCCGGCTGGTGGACCTGCTGCCGATCGCCTGCGTCCTCGCATTGAAGGAGCAGGGCATTCCCCTCAAGAATATCCAGAATCTTCCCTCGCTCATCCAGCAGCATGCCCAGCGGATTTTCGAGCTCGGGCGCGGCTGCCGGATAACCGGCGGTCCCGAAGGCGTCCATCTGACGCTTCCCGGCGAAGACTCGGGCGATAACAAACCTCTGCTGCAGCTCCTTTCGGCCGACGCATTGAACAACCTTTTCTGGGGTTTCGATGTGGGCGTGCTCGCCGAGCAGCTGCGGGAGAAGGCGTTGACCCACTCCGCTCAACCGGACTTCGCCCGTCAGGTCGCCTGATTTTGCACCTCTGACAATACCCATCCTCAATACCCAACCGGAATACCCATCTGGCGGACCTCGCCGGGCTTCTCTGTGTGTCGACATCGGAGAATTGGGTAGTGTCCCAGTTTGAATTCTCCGCGTCCGTCGCGTCCTCCGCGTTACTTGAAATTGAATATAACGCGGAGGACGCGACGGACGCGGAGGAAATTCAGTGGAAAACTTCAATTTGAGACACTACCGAGAATTGCCTCACCGTGACTTTTTCGCGCTGCGGAGTAGAATCGCACCGGTTCAGCGTCCGCGGGGCGCAGCAGTGGAGATCCTATGGAAGCCAGCGCCTATTCATCCGTCAACCCGTCGAACGAGCAGCGAATCGCCGAAAATCCCTGCCTCAGTGAAGGGGAGCTCGAACGGGTCGTTGCAAGAGCATGGAGCGCGCATCGAAATTGGCGCGAGCGCAGCATCCGCGAACGTCTCGGACCCATCGCCCGGCTGAAAGACGAAGGAGAAAAGGCGGTGGAGGCGCTCGCTGCTGTCGCCTCTCGCGAAATGGGAAAGGTCATCACCGAGTCGCGAGCCGAAGCCAAACGACTCGCGACTTTCTGTGAGGTTGCCCTCGAGCGCGCTGAAACGGTCTTCCGCCCGCACCGCATCGAAGGTTCGGGCCGGGATGCGATGAGCGTGCTCGAACCGCTCGGCGTCGTTTTCGCCATTACGCCGTGGAACGCGCCTCTCGCAACACCGCTTCGCAATATCATTCCGGCGATCGTCGCCGGCAACAGCGTCATCCTCAAACCTGCGCCGAATGTTGCCGAATCGGCGAAGGCGGTGGTCGAACTCTTCGAAAAGTGCGGATTTCCGGAGGGACTCGTCAGTCTTGGCATTCTCTCGAATGCGCTCGCCGAAAAGCTGATTGCCGATCCCCGGATTCGCAAAGTCGCTTTCACCGGCAGCTCTGCCGTCGGAGCGCGGCTCGCTTCGATCGCCGGCGCGAACGTCAAACCCGTGGTGCTGGAGCTCGGAGGCAGTGATCCGTGTCTGGTGCTGCAGGATGCGGACGTCGAGAAGGCCGCCGGCGACCTCGCTGCTTCACGCTGCAGCAATGCCGGTCAGATCTGCTGCGCGCCGAAACGGATCATCGTTGAAAGGCCGATCTATCAGAAATTTCGCGACGCATTCGTGTCGGCCATGGGACAGCAGCATGCCGACGATCCGTTCTCCGAGAAGGCGACGCTCGGCCCGATGGCTCGCGCCGATCTGCGGAAAAACCTCTCATCGCAAGTCGACAAGTTCGTCGCAAACGGTGCGCGGGTGCTGCTCGACGGGGGCACGGACGAGAATCGGAAAGGATATTTCTTTCAGCCGATGGTTCTCGAAGAGTCTGCGTCGAAATCGCTTTCCCGAGACGAAGAGCTTTTCGGTCCGGTCGGTGTCCTGCTTGCTGCGGACTCGGAGGAGGACGCGGTCGAAATCGCGAACTCATCGAAGTACGGGCTCGGGGCGACGGTCTACACCGGAAACGCGGCGGCGGCGGAGCGTGCGGCGCATCGGCTCGAAGCGGGGTTCGTCCACGTAAACAGCCGGCCGGGACTCAACCCCTACATCCCCTTTGGCGGAGTAAAAGCCTCCGGATTCGGGCGAGACTGCGGCGATGCCGGCTTTCTGGAATATACCAGCTTGAAGTCGATCATCCGGAGCTAACCCGCATTGTCAGTTCTTGAGAGAACGGCTACTCTTTCCGCGAAACGCATAGGAGATTGATACGGTGTTTGGACTCGGAGCAGGTGAAATTGTTCTCATCTTGGTGGTGATCCTCGTGATCTTCGGTCCCGGACGTCTGCCCGAGCTGGGTTCCGCGCTCGGAGAGGGCATCAAGAATTTCAAAAAGGGCTACCGCGATTCGAAAAGCTTGGATGTTACTCCGCCGGACGTAGAACCGCTCAAACCGGTGGAAACTCCGGAAGGAGTCCCCGTGGGTCCCGGCGCGAAAAATCAGGGGAAACCCCAAACATAAGCGCGCGGGGTACGATCGCGGGCCTGGGAAAGAATCGCGGTGGAAGCACTCTCGTGGCAAACCCTCAAACAATTCTCTTCGAAGCGCCTCGCCGGGGCGCTGATCTTCTCACTGATCTTAAGCGTCATGCTGAGCGCGCTGTTCGACGGCGGGAGCGTCGGGATGATCCGCCGCGGCGACTTCCCGGCGTTTTACGCCGCCGCGAAAATCGTCGATCAGGGACAGGGGGGGAACCTCTACAGCCGGCGACTTCAACAGACGATTGAAAACGAGCATTGGCCGAGCCTCGATGGCACCTATTTCGCGTTCGCGTATCCCGCTTCGTTCGCATTCTTCCTCAGTCCGCTGGCGAAGCTCCCGCCGTTCCAAGCGAAGCTGATCTTTCTTCTCGTTCAGTCGATCTTTTTTGGCCTGGCTTTCGTTCTGCTTCGCGAGCGCGAGTCCGCGATCCGCAGGCAGCCGATCGAGTATTTAGCGATCATGCTGGGCTTTACCCCGTTATTTACCGGTCTTGCTGCGGGCCAGGGTGCGAGCTTCAATCTCTTGATGCTCCTCATTGTTATCGCCTTGCTCGAGAAGGCGCGGCGTTGGGAGCAGCATGCGCTCCTCGGAGTGATGCTCGGCTTCTGGCTCTACAAGCCGCAGCTCTCTCTTTCCGCGCTCATTCTCTGCGCCGCCGGCGCGGAGGCGCTTCCCTTGTTCAGCGGCTGGATGCTCGGGGCGACGGTGAGTTACTTCGCCGGTCTTCTCGCTGCGGGTCCGATCTGGCCTTCTCTCTGGCTCGCCCAGACATCCAACTTCGGTTTCGCCGACTTTGCGGCAAACGGATTCCAAATGATTTCACTGTTCGCGTTTTTCGGAGAGCTTTTCGCAAAATGGGGACCCGATCGCGAGACGGGTCAGATCATCGGCTTCGGTCTCTCCTTTCTGCTCGTCGCTGCCGCCTGTGTGCGGATCGCGGCGAGCGATGAACCGGGAAGACGCGCGGCACTTCTTCTCGGGCCGGTGCTCGTGCTGGTGAGCGGACATGTCCTGTTCTACGAAGCCGGACTCATGCTTCCTGCTCTCTTTCAGCTGACGCGCGAGCGGGCGCACTCCCTCCGCATTCTCCTTGCAGTCGACCTGTTCGCGTTCGTCTGCTGCATGCTTCGCGAATCGCTTCCCTTCCAACCACTCATCTTTTTGGCAGTCGCCCTCACGGCAACCGGTTTTTTTTACCGCTTCGCCAAAAAAAGCACCGCGAAGTAGTTTAACTTGTTTGAACTTAGTCGGCTTTTCTGGTACCGTGAGCGGAACTCTGGGGTGCTTAAGACAACCGCGAAGCGAAGTAGCAGAATTCGATGTTTTCTCTGATAAGCGCTGAAGAAGTTTTCGTTTTTTCATCCGAGTCGCGCCGTGGGGCGCCTCGTTTGAATACCCAGAAGGACTCTGTTAGAACGGGTCGTTCTTTTTTGGGACCGCGTTTTTCAGCGCTGCCGTTTTCGCTGCTGAGCTTGGCACGAGAGTCGAAAGAGTCGGAATGGCAGTTCTCGGATACGGGACAGCCTCCGCGAGAGGGGCAGTCAAGACCACATTTTGGCAGTGACAAGTTTCGCTGGGGCAGCTCGGCAGAGTGAGTTCGATGGGCAAACGCAGGAAACGACGGCGGGACGGATCATCGAACGATTTTCTGAATGAGTCGCCCGTTTCGGCGGCGGAAACCGCCGGGACCGCTGAGACGCCCGCGAACTCCGCCAGTACCTCTGCTGCTACTGTCTCCGCGACTGCCGGAGCCACTCATGCAGCCCGTCCTGCAGCGACTCCGGTAAGGTCCTCCATTGAAAATTCCACTACCGCTGATTCCACCACCACCGATTTCTCTACTGATTCCTCTACTGATTCCTCTACCGCGGATTCCTCCGCTGGGAGCGCCCCGACTGAATTGTTCAAGTCGGGAGGATTGTTCGAGCCGGAAGGGTTGAACGGAGCGCTCGATAACGGCATACTTTCCCGCTCTCTCGACGACTCGCCGGAAGATCGTTCCGTCGAAGTCGAAGCGAATTCTTCCGTCGCTAGCGCCGCGCGCGCCGGGAAGACCCTTGAACTTTTTGAGAACGAATCGGCTGTAGAAAATAACAATGAGGAGAAGGCTCGGATGGCTGTATATCCAGATGACAAGCATCCTGATAATCGAGTGAAGCGGGGGGAGTCAATGAATCGAGATTTTTCGGTGGAACCAATGGGCGCAAGAATCAAAGTAATCGGTATCGGCGGCGGCGGAAACAATGCTGTCAACAACATGATTCGGTCCGGACTGAAAGGTGTCGAATTTATCGCCGCGAATACCGATGCTCAGGCGCTCCGCTCCTCCGAAGCTTCTGTTCGACTGCAGCTCGGTCAAAACTTGACGAAGGGACTTGGTGCCGGCGCGAACCCAGAAGTGGGTGAAGCCGCGGCTCGCGAGAGCACCGAAGAGATCCGCGAAGTGCTCGAAGGCGCTGACATGGTGTTCGTGACCGCCGGGATGGGCGGCGGCACCGGCAGCGGCGGAATCTCCGTCGTGGCGAGTGTCGCGCGCGAACTGGGCGCGTTGACGGTCGGCGTCGTAACGAAGCCGTTTCTTTTCGAAGGCAAGCGCCGGATGACGAACGCCGAGCTCGGCGTCGACACCTTGAAGCGCAGCGTCGATACCCTGATTACGATTCCGAACCAGCGATTGCTCTCGATCGCCGGCAGAAACACCACGCTGCTCGACACGTTCCGCAAAGCGGATGACGTGCTCTTTCAAGCGGTGAAGGGAATCAGCGATCTCATCCTCTTCGAAGGCTTGGTGAACGTCGACTTTGCAGACGTCAAGGCCGTCATGAGCGAAATGGGCATGGCGATGATGGGATCGGGCGAAGGCTCCGGCGAGAATCGGGCGATCGAAGCCGCCGAAAAGGCGATCTCGAGCCCCCTCCTCGAGGATGTCTCGATCCACGGCGCGCGCGGCGTTCTCATCAACGTCACCGCCGGTCCGGATGTCACGCTGCAGGAGATCAACGAGGCCGCCGAACTTATCCACGCGGAAGCTCACGACGATGCAAACATCATCTGGGGTATGGTCATCGATCCGTCGCTCGGCGATCTCGTCCGAGTTACGGTCATCGCGACCGGATTCGGCGATCGCACGGAGCGCGGACTCGCAATCCCGAGTGCATCGACACAGGCCCCGAAGGTCGATGCGACGGGCTATGAAAAGCGTCTCGAGATTCCGACCTTTGCGCGCAACAAGCAGAAGGATGCCGTGAACGAAACCGTGAAGCTGAAAAAGATCTCGGTGATGTCCGGCGCGGAAGAAGAGGACAAGTACGAGATTCCGACGTTCTTGCGGCGGCAGGCCGACTAAGCGCGGAAGTCGCAGAGATAGTTACTTCCTCTGTGCCTCTGTGTTTGTGTGGTTAACGAGAGTTCGCTGCGACAGGGTCGTAAGCATCTTTGATTAACTGCAGAGACACAGAGGCACAGAGTGTTTCTGGGATAGGGAAATGAAAAAAATCGTTGCAGTGGCGAGCGGCAAGGGCGGGGTCGGGAAGTCCACCGTCGCGGCGAATCTTGCCGTCGCGCTGGCGAATGATCCGGAGAAACCGCGAAGCGTCGCGCTCATCGATGTCGACTTCTACGGTCCGAGTATTCCGACGCTGATGGGCGGCGGCGAACTCAAGGTCGATCATGAGGAGAAATTTATCCCTGCTCTCCGCTATGGGGTGAAGTTCATCTCGATCGCATTCTTCCTGAAGAACCCCGATGATCCGGTCATCTGGCGCGGGCCGATGCTCGGCAAAGGGATCCAGCAGCTCTTCGGCGACGTCAATTGGGGCGAGGTGGATGTCGCAATCGTCGACATGCCTCCCGGAACCGGCGATGCGCAGCTTTCCCTGTCTCAGCTGGTAAATCTCTCGGGTGCCATCCTCGTTACGACGCCCCAAGAGGTCGCCCTTGCCGACGTGCGCCGCGCCGTCAACATGTTTCGCAAGGTGAACGTTCCGGTGCTCGGAGTTATTGAGAACATGGCCGGATTCGTCACCCCGAGCGGCGAACGGATCGATATCTTCGGTTCGGGCGGCGGCGAGGCACTCTCCGCCCAATACGATATTCCTTTTCTCGGGTCCCTTCCGATCGACATGGCGATCCGCGAGGGCGGAGATGCCGGCCAGCCGATTGCGATGCGGCAGGACACCATAGCGGGACAGCAGTTCAGAAGGCTCGCACGGGTGCTCGATGAGACGCTCGCGAGAACCGGCACTTCTCCGCGCCTTTCGGTAGTGAACTAAGGGTCCGACATCGAAGCCCTACTCCAAACCTCTCGTAACATTTCGTAAATAGAAACCGTTGGTTCCCGTTCCATATTCCTCCGCGTCCGTCGCGTCCTCCGCGTTATTTTCCCAGTCAAAAGAGAATAACGCGGAGGAAGCGACGGACGCGGAGAAGGAACCGATCCGTTTATGAAATGGGCTCTAGAGTTTCGATGCCGGAGAGGGTATTCAGAATCGGCTCCTCGGGCAGGAACTTTTCACGGAGGCATGATCTGACATGACAGCAGCCGAGCGACTCTCTCGTGCCTGGTCCACAAATAATTCGCTGCTCTGTGTGGGACTCGATCCCGATCCCGCAAAATTCCCCAAGCATCTTCAGAATCATCCGCAGGCAATCTTCGAATTCAACCGTGCAATCATCGATGCGACCGGGGAGTTTGTTTGCTGCTTCAAGCCGCAGTTTGCATTCTATGCTGCTGAGCGAGCCGAGGATCAATTGGAGCTGACGATTCGATATATCCGCGAGCGGTTCCCAAACGTCTACATCATCCTGGATTCCAAACGCGGGGATATCGGAAACACCGCCGAGATGTACGCGAAGGAAGCATTCGTCCGCTATGGAGCCGACGCGGTGACGGTAAACCCCTACCTCGGCGGCGATTCGCTCGCCCCCTTCCTCAAAGACCCGCAGCGAGCCGCCGTGATCCTCTGTAGGACATCAAACGCCGGAGCAAAGGATATTCAGGATCTCAAATCCGGCGGTCGGCCGCTCTACGAAACCATCGCCGAAAAAGCGGCGCGAGAGTGGAACGAACGGAAGAACGTTCTGCTGGTGGTCGGGGCGACGTACCCGCAGGAAATGAAAGCGATTCGAGAGATTGCCGGTGATATCCCATTTCTCGTCCCGGGCATCGGCGCGCAAGGAGGCGATGTGGCAGCGGTGATGGAGCAGGGAAAGACGGCACACGGCTCCCCCGGACTCATCATCAGTGCATCGCGTTCGGTGCTCTATGCCTCGTCTGGTGCCGGCACTTCAGGAGAAGACTTTCAGGAGGCTGCCGGAAAAGAAGCAAAACGGCTGCGCGACGAAATCAATCAGTATCGATAACCTTTCAGCGAGAGTCACATGTCGGACACAATCTTTCACAAAATCATCCGTAAAGAGATTCCCGCGAAGGTCCTGCACGAGGACGAGCAGTGCATCGTGTTCCATGACATTCAGCCGGCGGCACCGACTCACGTCCTCGTCGTGCCCAAGAAAAGTTTGCCGTCGCTCGCGAGCGCCGGCGAGTCGGATAAAGAGCTGCTCGGACATCTGATGCTCGTAGCGGCAAAGGTCGCCCGCGATCTCGGAATCGAAACCGGGGGGTACCGCGTCGTCGTAAACACCGGTGCGGATGGCGCCCAGACGGTATTTCAGCTTCATCTCCATCTGCTCGGCGGTCGGCAGTGCGGTTGGCCTCCCGGATAACCGCTCGGCAGTGTGGCTGGCCTCCCGGTTAACCGCTCGGCAGTGTGGCTGGCCTCCCGGTTAACCGCTCGGCAGTGTGGCTGGCCTCCCGGTTAACCGCTCGGCAGTGTGGCCGGCCTCCCGGTTAACCGCTCGGCAGTGCGGATAGCCCCTCCCGTCGGCCTCTCAGAGCTGTTGTCGCCCGCGCAACTAAAGCCCTTTTTTCGGCTCCGCGATTATCCCGCGAGTTCGGATACTTACCCCGCTCAAGCCGCCTCCCTTTTTCGGGTTAAGTGCCCGAAAGAAAAGGCCGATCCTCTGATTGAAGAATCGTAGCGGATATCGATGGAGTCTGGCATTCCACAAAAACCCCGCGGCACCCTCATCGGAAAGCGGTACGAGGTTGTCGGTTACGTCGGCACTGGCCGCTTGGGCGCCGTGTACGTTGCGCGCGATCTCTCGCAGAATCAGCTCATTGCACTTCGGACATTTCCCGCCACACTTTGTGATCCGGTTTTTGCGCAGCGCCTCTCGCTCAGTTTTCAAGCGATGCGTACGCTCGCAAACCCGCACCTTGCGCGAATGCTCGATGCCGGAATGCAGAACGGAGAATGTTTCTGCACGATGGAGCATCTCCGCGGCTCTCCGCTCTCCGAATATTTTGCACACTACGACCCACGGAACCCCTTTCCCTGGCAGGTCGTAAGCGACGTCTTCGGTCAAATCTGTGCGGGACTGCAGGCGATTCATAAGGCGAATCTCATTCACGGCAATCTTTCAGCGGCAAACGTCTTCATCGAGGAAGGCGATGTCGTCAAGCTCATCGACTACGGAATCGTCCCTGCCGCGCGCGTGCCATCGAGCCACGGGGGGATGGCGTCGCAGCAGAACGATCTTCAAGCTCTCGGCATCATCTTCTATCAGCTGTTGAGCGGACAGCCTCCTGCTCCTGCCGGCGCTCCGGCGGTTCCCCTGAGAACGGATATGCCCGAGTGGGCGGAGGAACTTCTCTGGCAGCTCCTTGCACCGAAGTCCGACATGCGTCCGAGAAATATCGAAGATGTTCTCCGCGCCCACCAGGTATCGGTCGAGCCGCCCGAGAGCGCCCAGCAGCCGAAGCGCTCGCTCTCCATAGAATTCGGGGAGGACCTCTCCGCTTCTTTGGCCGAACGACTGCGCGAGCTCGGTGAAGAGGCCGATCACTTCGATGATCGGCTGATCGAATCAAATGTTCAGCGCGAGCGCGCTTCTCATCAGGAGAAAGCGGCGGCGCCTCCGTCTCCTCCGCCTTCTCCGCCGAAAGAAGAGCAATTCGAATTGGCTCCCACACGGAAATACCGGTCCGAGTCGATGCGGATCATGATGAAGGCATTCGGCAAGAAGGTGGAAGAAAAAGATGCCGAAGAAATGCACGCCGGCACTGCTCGGAGCAAGTCGCTGCGCATGATGCTCAAAAAAGAGCGCATGACCCAGCAGTCGGAAGCGCTCCAGTTCGAAAATGATACGCGCCAGCGGTCAGTTTCGCTCAGGATGTTCGTGCCCAACAAAGTAATGCCGAAGCGGAAGGATTATGCGCGGGTCGGAGTGATCTCCTGCGCTCTGCTCGTCGTATGCGGAATCCTCGCCTATCCCCGGCTGTCGTATCTCTTCTCCGCCCCTCGAGCGCCGGTTTCAGCGCCCGGATACCGGGCGGACCAGGGAGAGCTGGCCGCGATTGAACATTATGTCGCGAACTTCCGCCGCGATTTCCGAGCGGAAGAGAAACTCCCTTTCCACTACAAGAATTTGCAAGCCGAGCTCGGCATTCTTTTGCCGGCGGATGTCCGTGATTTCCGCCAGCAGCAATTCAGTTCGGACGGCACCGTCTTTACGATGTCGACGCTCGCGGCACCGGCCGAGAAGGGGAAGCCATGAAGAGATCCTGGGCCGCCCTCCTCTCCCTGTCACTCGCCCTCGGCCTGTTCGGCGGATGTTCCCGCACGGAGCAGCCTCCGCCGCTTCAGCAGGATGCCGTGATGGTCGCACAAGGGATTCAGACGGTTTGGGGCGCAAAATCGCCGGCGCAGACGCTCTTCTACGTGAACGCCGAGAAAAAGAGCGAGATCCCGCCGGCACTTCAAGGGCTGATCATCTCTCCGACCACGACGTTCGACTACCTTTATGTCCGCTCTTGGGATGAACGCCGGCAGGGTCAGTCGGTGCGGCACTACGTTGCGCACTATGTGATTCGGGATCTGAACTCAGGAGTGCTCCTGCGGGGGGACATGCAGGATGGAATCACCACGTTCCAGCCGCTGCCCGTGAACTTCTGGGATCTCGTCAGCTGAAGCCTTCCGGTAGCTTTCTTACATCCCGCCCCGACCGATCGACTAAAAAATCTTCTCGATGATGAGGCTCGTGACGATTGCCGTCCCGACGAGCACGATGAAGAATCGCAAGCGCTTCTGATCCGTAAGACCGGTCATCTCAGGAATGCCTTGGTAGAAGGCATAGGTCCCGGCGAGACTGGCGATCACGGGAATGAACACCAGCATCTTCAACGGAATGGCCATCACCGCTCCGGCGAAGAATCCCGGGAGAGAGGAGATGGCGACCATCTTCAGCGCATTTTCGAGCGTCAGCGATCCGCCGAGAAAATTCGCCACTTCTTTCATGAGCAGCGCGACCCCATAGATGATGATCAGCGCCACGATGTAGTGGAGGACCTTCGACAGCAGTCCCCAGAACATCGAGCCCGGTCCCAAAACGTCCATGCCGATGTAGCCTGCCACCGTAGGAATCAGGAGGAAGGGAACGAGATAGTTTTGATAAATATCGGCTGAGCTCCATGGCTCGGGTTTTACCCGTTTCCAGACGCCGATGGGGTCCATCACGACCTGCTTCGCGAGTTCGAGTCCGCCCATCCAATCAGCGTTCGAGAACAGCTCGCCGACGCTGCAGCACATCTTCCCTTTGAGTCCGGCGGCCGTCTCAGCTGCTCCGGCAGGATTGCTCCCGGGAGGAATATTTGACGCGCCGGCTTCGCCGACTCCGGTGCCAGGAGACGCCCCCGTGCCAGCCGAAGATGGAGAAACGTTTTCCGATGTGCCGCTCTGTGACCCGGGAGGTGAAGACGCGTCGGATGTCATAAAATAAATCCTTCGGTGCTGAGGGAAATCAGTGCGGGAGAGTAGTTTATCACCGCCGGAATGTCCAGTTGGGGGCCGCTTGGGCTCGGCGTCACCGTAGGACGTTCAAGCTCACGCTCGTGCCTGCGGTTTGGAAATTCTTCTCCCTGTTGTCTCTTTTGTGAGGGAGCACTAGATTCATCCGCGGAACTTTTTCGCGATTAGGCCGACCCGCGAATGCGGCCCGACCAAGGACAGACGATATGAAGATTCTCGTGCCCATCAAGCGGGTACCGGACTACGAAGCAAAGGTGAAAATCCGCCCGGATGGCCTGGGTATTTCCCTCGACAACGTCAAGTGGGTCGTGAACCCGTTCGACGAAATTGCGGTCGAGGAGGCGGTGCGCATCAAAGAAGCGCGGTCGGAGGTCGAGATTATCGTTCTCACCATCGGGGCGAGCGGTGCTGCGGAGCAGCTCCGCGCCGCGCTCGCGATGGGTGCGGACCGGGCCATTCTCGTCACGGCTGATTCGGAGCTCGATTCTGACGCAGTGAGCCGCGTGATCGCCCAGATCTGCGCCAAGGAAAATCCTCAGCTTGTAATCATGGGCAAGCAGGCGGTTGACTCCGACGCAAATCAAACCGGGCAGCTGCTCGCCGCCCGGCTCGGTCTGCCTCAGGCGACATTCGCGTCGAAGATCGTTTTTTCGGAATCGGGTACAGAGATTTCGGTGACCCGCGAGGTCGACGGAGGGCTCGAGACGATCGCCTTGACGCTTCCGGCAGTTGTGACCACGGATCTTCGCTTGAACGAGCCCCGCTATCTGTCGCTGCCGGCCATCGTCAAGGCGAAGAAGAAACCGCTCGAAGAAATAGCGTTGTCATCGCTGGGAATTTCCGTAAATCCGGTTGTACGCATCCTCTCGCTCCGTCCTCCGGCGGGAAGAAAGGGCGGAACGAAAGTGGCGAGCGTGAGCGAGCTTGCTGACAAACTGCAGCATGAGGCGAAAGTATTGTCGTGATTGCATTGATCTTGGAACGTGACGGAACTGCCCTGCAAAAGACCACGCTCGCCGCGATCACTGCGGCCCGTGAAATGAAGCAAGCGCACGGGTACGGCCGCTTGGTCGGTCTCGTGTTCGGGAGCGCCGATGCCGCGGCTGCGGCGAAGGAAGCGGCTGAGTTCGGCTTCGATGAGGTCTGCCATCTGCGCTCCGACCTTCTCGACCGGTATCTCGCACTGAACTATGAAGCCGCGTGCAAAGAGTTCTTCGCCGGCGAAAAGCCGCAGGCGGTCGTG
>JADMIO011130869.1_pt1 | contig 100477 bp, 86 predicted proteins | sample 8958161 | NCBI WGS metagenome assembly JADMIO01 (sample SAMN16585339, study PRJNA669376) | soil metagenome | isolation source: Crop rotation soil | place: USA: Cullars Rotation, Alabama | collected 2011 | reverse complement strand
CGCGACAACTTGTCCACGTGGAATTCTAAGCTTAGGATCCCAATGTGCTGGAAAGACAGGTTAAATGTTACAATAGAGTCACATCCGTTCAACATTGAAAACGCCATTGAATAAGTACCTGCGGCTGAATAAGGCTGTCCATTCCAATTATAAGGTAACTGATTAGCACAAATAGTGATATCAACTGGGGCTGTATGAACAATTACGCCGGGGCATGATGCCATATCTGTAGAGGCTGCAATATCAGGGTTTTGAAAATAGTTGTTCATCGCAACAACATTCATCGTATTTCCGGTGATTGTACCATGCCTTGATGTTGTATCAGAATAATATATTTCATTTCCAGAAACAGTTAATCCACTGCCATATCCAACTGCAGGAGCACCTGTAACATTATAAGTATTCAGTAATGAGCCTGATGAATTATACTTCATTAGCTTTTGAGGGTTGCTGATCTTTAATATGTAAAAATTACCGGAACAATCTACACCGATATCAAAAATGCAACCTGAAGAAGAAACTGTTGTTATAGCAACTGCATCTGCAGTTCCATCATACCTCCAAACTGTACCGGTTAAAATATCAAAATTAAAAATATAGCTACCGCTGCATGCGGGGTTTATTGCATTTACAGTTCCTACATTATGGCCTGTATTTATCCATGAGCTTCCATTATAATAAATGTATTTTCCATTCTGTACAGTATAAAAAGTAACTACTGGTGTTGATGAATTTAAATTGGGACCCGCAGCCAGTCCCGAACAGCCAGGCGGCAGTGATGGCAAGCTGTTAAGTGCAGGATTAACTCCGGTAACCAATGGCTGATCCGGATATACATTATAAATTCCACTCCCGGAAATACCTGATCCTAAAAAATATACAGGGCCATTGAGTGAACATTCGGGTAATTGACCGTTAGTTGTAACTGGATGTAAGAAGCAGGCCAACAACATCAAATCAATAATCATATGCAGCCTTCTACTCATCGAATACGTTATTATTAAAATATGATGCAGCGATATAAAAGTAAATTACAAAATATAGAGGAAGATTAAAATTTGAATTTAAAAGGTTTAAAAAATTAGAAGGTTGTTGATCTTCTTTGCGGCCTCGCGTGTCTGCGGTAAAAAAGATAACCGCAGAGGCGCAAAGAAAAATATTACATTGATTCACTTGTACACAAAGAATTTTGTTTTGCTTTTATCAATGAGCATTAAATGTAAATCCAATTTCAGCAAAATGGTGCCAGCGTTTATGAATATTCATAGGCTTTCCACTGTTGGGTGATGGGATACCAATATTTGAAAGTGTTGTTTCAGGGCTTATTGATTTCCAATTATAAAAAATGGTAGCAAAACGGGTTGTATAAGATACTGTTGTATTTAATACATAATTGATGCGCCTCACCTGGTCATGATCTAAGTAATACCTGCTGTATGGTGTAAGATAATCATTGCTCTTTTCCTGTGTACTCATAATACCATAACCTTCAAGCATTGTATTATGAATTACATAGGTTGCCGAGAATGCAATGTTGTACATTAAATGGTCGAGCAAATTATAAGTTGTCTGCCGTATCCTGTGTTCAATAAAATTATGGTTGTTCTGTTGAAAACTTTTATTAGATAATTGAACACCCAATCCAAGCGTTGTCATGTAAGTACCGATCCTTTGTTCTGCAAAGAAAGAACTGAATAATTTTTTCCAGTCATTTTCTCTTGAAGACCATTTTTTGGAATATTCTATTGGATAAAATTCTTCCTTCAATTCCAGTGAGAAACCGATCCTTCCGCCGTTAGCGATCTGTGCTCCCCAGCCTCTTGGCCTTGGGCTATAAGAAATATCCTGATGTAAAGCATTTTGAAATTGGGCGCCTGCCTGTCCGCCTATCTTGCCAAACTTTACCGTGGTTGACCATTTATAACGGTTAGTTTTTGATAAACCTTTCTTGCTCCATCCAAAATATTGAAAAGAAGCATGCGGCCTGTCTAACACGTTAAAACTTGTATCAGTAGCGAATATTATTGAATCCCTGAAATAAGGTGTGTATACATCAAATCCATAAAAAATCGTTTGGTAAGTTTTTATCGGGCGCTTTCTTAATGTTTTAAAATAATCAGTACCCAGTTCAATGAGAAAAGAACCGGTATAATCCCTGTCATCATTTCGCTGAAAAAAAACGCCACCATCTTTCATATATTTATTTTTGGGCATAAAGAATTCATCATACAGCCCGGCAAGTGTAAACAGATCATTTCCTGAACGAATACTCGCAAACTTGATCACCTGCTTTTCTTTTGTATTGTAATTGTAATATGGATAGAGGTCTTTGGTCAATGAATTGATCTGTTTGCTGACCTCTTTAAGAAGTTTATCTTTTAAATGTAAGGGCTCGGGCCTTGATAAAACACAACTTCCTTTCGAATGATCTATTTTTGGATGTACCCTGCATCTTAAGATAAAGAGATCGGATTCATTAATGGCCCTTTCAAGAAGAACAAGTACATAAGGATCATCTTTGGTTGTTAAGAGCGCTCTTGTTGCAGGAGAAATATTCTTATCAGATTTTGTAGGCCTTTCCATTTCAATGAGTAGTTTCAACAGGTCCTGTCCTATCCTGTTCACATTTTTTTCGCTGCTTTTTTCAACACTTATTTTGTGATTGCGTGCATAATCAGCTATTTTTTGAAATTCACTGCTGAACGCAGTGCTTATACTGTCTTCGTGACTTAATTGAGTAAAAGCCGCTTTCGATCCAATGATGAAAAGGATACCAAGAATGATTTTTCTCATACAGCTGTTTTAGGTTCTATCTAATATAGACTGTTTGAAACCCTTTTGCAAGGGTGGAAACACGGTATTTGCTGATAAATAATAAAGGCCAGTTTTACCTGGCCTTTATTAATGAATGTATAACCTTATTATTATTTTGTCAATATCATTTGTTTTGCATCTATGAAAACATCATCTACAAATAAAGAATAAACATAAACACCTGCTGAGAACTGCCCACCGGTTATTTCAATTTGATTTGCCTTGTTCCTCAGATCGAACTCTTTTATCTTAACACCACTTACAGATGTAATTGTAAGTATAGCTTTTTTTGCATCCGAAGGGATGGAATATTTGATAACTGTTGACCTGTTAAATGGATTGGGTGCATTCTGGAACAACTGAGCATCAACATTCAGCTGTGTAAGTTTCACCGTTCCTTCTATATTGTTTTTTTGATTGGCTGTTATCAATGCTTTTAATTCGTCCATTTCCTTTTTTAATTCAGCGTTTTGTTTTACCAGCCCGTCAATGACCCGATTCTGCTCATTGATTTTTTCATCATATTCGCCGGGACGTATGCAACATGCAGGTGCCCATACTGCATCTCCACTGGTATTTGAACAGGTAAGCACGTAGTTAGGTTGAGCACCATCTACTACCTGGAACTTGGGAGTACTCAACCTGGTCCTAATTAAGTTTGTGTTAAAGGCAGTTCCAACCGTAACCTGTTCCACATCATTGAAGTTATCATGTGCACCCAGCTGTATTGTATTACTGTTATCTACAATAGCACTATATCCAATAGCTGTAGCGTTGGTTAAGCCATCTGTCGCTGTGTTTGCTACGGTCCCTATAACGGTATTGTTATCACCTGTAGCATTAGCCCACAAAGAACTGGAACCAATAGCTACGTTACCGTTACCTGATAAATTAAATACTGCGGCATAATGCCCCAATGCAATATTTCCAGAACCCGACTCATTTTTTCTCAATGCACCTGACCCAACGGCTGAATTGCTATTACCGTAATTCTTTACAAGTGCTTCGTCACCTACAGCAGTATTATCGCCTGCAGATTCTTCTTCATGACCGGCAATTCCTTCCAGTGCATGATTTCCGATCGCAGTATTATCGCCCTGAGGGTTATGAAGTCCGGCATCAAATCCGTAATATAAATTCCTTGCATTCTCATCAATTCTTCCTGCAAGATGACCGGCGATCCTGATATTGAAAGGTACAATGGGTTCAGCACTTCCGGAGCCAATAAAATTTGCATCCGTTAAACTAACGTTACCGTTTATCAGCCACGCATCATTATTCACGGTGCCGGGTCCTGCGGCAGGAACAGCGGCCTGGCAAACAACACCGGCAGCATCGATAAACAAGTATTTACCAGTAGTAGAAGGATTGGTCACTGGTAATTCACCTGTATAAGTCGGAACATAATCTAACTGAAGGCTTGGGATTGTATAGCCACTAAATCCCCCTATGTGCAATTTCGCCCACCCACCATTAGCAAGGCCGCCTACGATCTGGTTAGGCCCGTTCAATATTCCAATGGAAGTTTTAGCATTGAGATAATAATCCATATCCTTTCCATGAATTACATTTTGAATTGACAATTGATTATTTGGAACACCACCTGTACTACTTGTAAGAACAGGTACGTTAGCAGATACTCCGATTGCAACATTATTACTTCCATCCAATTGACCATTCATTGCACCATGTCCTAATGCAACATTACTGTTTCCAGTAGTGATCTTTTCGAGGCTATAAGCACCAAGCGCTGTATTATAATATCCACTGGTAAGTTTATTTAAAGACCAGAATCCAACAGTAGTATTTTCATTTCCAGTGCCCGCACTGAATAATGAATTTGATCCATTGGCAGTATTGCCGCTACCATTTGTCCAGTTCTTCATAGAAAGAACTCCTGTTGCCAGGTTATTAGAACCTACAGTAATTGAATAAAGAGTAGAATATCCCAAAGCAGTATTGCTGTTGCCCCCTGCACCAATTGTGTAAAGACTACTTGCACCAACGGCCGTATTGCTGTTACTATGTAATACCGGCATTGAATTGGAACCCACTGCAACATTATTTTGTGATGTCGATTCTACATGCAGGGTATTATATCCTATTGCTGTATTGTTTACACCAGTGAGATTTGCAGACAATGAATTTGAACCAACAGCTGTATTATAGTTTCCGATTGTATTGGCACTTAAACTCGTAAACCCAAGAGCAACATTATTATGCCCCGATGTACTATTTAATAATGAATTTGTACCAACAGCCGCGTTATTATACCCACTTGTATTGGAACTTAAACTCATAAATCCAACACCAGTGTTATCGTGACCTGCGAGGTTTGATAATAAAACACCTACACCAACGCCGGTAGATTGTGTAAGGCCCGAGCCTGTTCCTTTTCCGAGATGTATCATATCAGCCACTGTAGTACCATGTACATATATTGGCGTAAGTGAAGTGGAATAAGGAGGATTATTGAACTGACCAAAACTGACATTGCATATGATCAGGTAAAAGATCAAAAAACATGCACGTTGAAAAAAATTATACTTTTTCATAACTAAAATGATTTAATAAATAATTTTTAAAAAATGGATGACCCTGGTTATTTAAAGGAAATATAATGGCCGTCCTCTTGCAGAGTATATCCTTGGAGTTAACTCAATTACTTTATGATTGATCTTTGATTTCAGTAACATACAAGCATGCTTTCGCAAATGAATAATAGATATTCAGTGATGAAATAATCAAAAAGGAAATATGCAGTTAAAAAATCAAAGTGTAAAGAGAAGATGACTGTTTGATATTTTCAATACATACGGTTTAATAAACTGAAATATTTTTTCGAATCGAAAGTATGCTGTTTGAATATTTTTAACAAGGGTGTAAACACGGTTTTTATATTCAGAAAAAATCGGATCAATACATAAAAAATAACCCGGATAATATTTACCCGGGTTATTTTTTATATCAAATTTTTAATTATCGCTTAATGCCAGAATTTGCTTTTTGTATTATGCCTCCTGAAATTCCTTATTGTCTCAAAATTATTGCTGCGCACTGCTGATCTTTTTGCTGTTGGTTGAGCGGCTTCAAAAGCTGAAATTGATTTGAATGCCATTACCAAATCATAATCCATTGCTACCTGTCCTGAATCAAAAGGCACATTACCATAATTATCTTTGAACCACAGATTCCATTTTGCACCACCGGGAGTGAACACATAAAAACCAGTATCTTTTGAATTTGGAAACGGCCCTGGTAATAAGAATGAATTGAATGCATCCTGTGCAGGTAAATGGCAACTCATGCAGGAAGATAAAGCAAGATTGTTATATACTATACCTGTACTTGTATCTACTGCCTGTTGTGCTACTGCGCCATCATTTGGTCCGCTCAGTCTTCCGCCCCATCCAAGTGTTTCTCTGCTGTATGCAGGGGCTTTCTGATTAATTACGGTTTCATATAATTTAGGATAAGGTGGCGTTACGGGACTGATCACATTTGGATCATTGCCCCACATTGCACCCAATGGCACCATTTTATCCCAGAACGATCCGGGTGCATCTTTATCATATACAAATGTTGAATATACCCAACCGGTTTTAGGTGCTGTTTTACTATCCTTTACAATAACATCCATTTGAAAGAAACTAACCTTGCGTACCTGGTATCCTGTAGCAGGATTCTCTGATGTTGCAATGGTATCATAAATACTGAATGTTTGTGCTCCTTCCATCACCGGCCATTGAGGATAGTTGATATTTGAAAAAGCAAGCTTAACAACAATACTGCCTTCTTTGAATTGTGTGGCATTGTTTGCAAGATTAACTGATTGACCTGTTGTTCCCCATATTTGCCCAACTGTATAAGCAGCAGTAGAATCATAAAACACCAATGCATAACCAGCTTCATCCTCTTTTAATGTTGTGAACATATTTGCAGGATTTCCATTACCAAGATAACTGCCAAGAATAGCCTCTCTTTGCGAACCCAACCATGGCTCATTGAACCAGCCATATTTTGCTGCATTCCAGTCATTATGGTTCGTAAAGAAGGGCTTTACATTGGGAGCTACATGTGTTTTCAAAGAATCCATGTATGCAAATACATTTTTGTCTGAGATGGGTTGCCCGTTCAATGCCTTTTGCCAGGAAGGATCAACAACTGTGCTGGGAGTGGTTGGATAATTATGACTTAATGTAAACAGCGGGCCATTGTATTGTTGTTGTGATGGAACAGAATCCCGGTAATTTAAAAAAGCACCATTAGAAGTTGAAACCATGGCTTCAGGCATTGTCGCCGGTTCTTTTGATTTTTCATTGCTTGTACAATTCTGTGCAAAAAAGAGTATAATGACCGATACAATCATTAGTGTTGTAATTGCGGGGATTTTTTTCATGTTATGCAGAATTTTGATTAAAAAAAATTTAATAAATAATAAGGCCGTCAGATATTTGAATGCAGGGTAACTATCGGGAAACAAACGATCAACAGGTCATTGGTAAGAAGAAAATAATCGGTGTTTAAAATCAGGTATGTTATAATGGGTTGAGTTATTAACTCAAACCAGCGATACAAAATAATTATTCATAAGAGTAGTTGAAAGAAGGAAAACACCCTTTTATGGTGCGTGATTACACCACAATTGTATAAGCAAAGCAATAAGGAAATAAAAAACCTCCATTATGGAGGTTAGTGCCCAGGACTGGACCTGCCTGCCGGTAGGCAGGTTCGAACCAGCACATCCTTGCGAACTGTTAACTAAGAGATTTTAATAATTCTTTACCGCTTCCCGTTTTTAGATATTTTTCTCTTGCCCTCGCTTCATGACGTGTAGAAAATTTCTCTTCAAGAATTAATCTAAATGGTTTATAAGGTTTGGTGGTTTTATTTTTTCCTGATTGATGTTCATTGATTCGCCTTTGCAAGTTATTTGTCAGACCAACATAGATATAGGTTCTAACAACGCTTTTTATTGAGTATACAAAATACATCTGTTCTTTTGTATAAACTTATCGAATGATGACATAGGTAACATGTGAAAAAACATAAGAAAAAAAAGAAAACCCCCATTACTGGAGGCTTTAGTGCCCAGGACTGGATTCGAACCAGCACATCCTTGCGAACGCTGCGACCTGAACACAGTGCGTCTACCAATTTCGCCACCTGGGCAGGTAATTATTCAGGACGACAAATGTATATGCAAAAAATCTTTTAAAAAAATCTTACACTGAAATATTAAACTCTCTTAAACAATCATTCAAACTCGTTTTAAGATCAGTGCTCTCCTTCCGTTTTCCAATGATCAATGCACAGCTAACACCAAATTCACCAGCTGGAAATTTTTTATTATAAGTTCCCGGTATTACCACGCTGCGTGGCGGCACATTGCCTTTCATTTCTACCGGCTCACTACCGCTTACATCAATGATCTTGGTTGATTGAGTAAGCACGACATTTGCGCCAAGCACAGCTTCTTTCTGTACCCTCACTCCTTCCACAACGATACTCCTGCTGCCAATAAAACATCCATCTTCTATGATCACCGGGCTGGCCTGGAGGGGCTCCAATACACCTCCGATACCAACGCCCCCGCTTAGGTGTACATTTTTACCGATCTGTGCACAGCTTCCCACTGTTGCCCAGGTATCCACCATGGTGCCTTCATCTACATAGGCGCCAATGTTTACATAGGAAGGCATGAGCACTACATTTTTTGCTAGAAAGGCCCCATATCTTGCCACCGCATGTGGTACTGCTCTTACTCCAAGATCTTTATAATTACTTTTCAATTTCATTTTATCATAAAATTCAAAAGGCGGAAGGTTGAATGTCTGCATTGGCTGGATCCCGAAATATAAAAGTATTGCCTGCTTTACCCATTCATTTACCTGCCATGTCGTTTCACCGGCATTTATAACAGGTTCGGCTGTACGCAGTCTTCCTTTATCTACCTGTTCAATAACTGAACGTATTGCTTCCCTATGAGCTTCTTCTTTTGTGAGCTCCCTGTTATTCCATGCTTCCAGAACCAATTGCTTTAGATCCATGATATTTTTTTTACAAATTTAGTTTACAATGGAGAAGTTGACATAATTAATTTAGAAAAAACACGAATTTTTGAGCACGAATTTCACGAATTAAAATGGTGATAGCTTGCATAAATTCGTGAAATTCGTGACCTGTAATTCGTGTTTTTATAAACTTATAGATTAAATTCCTCATAACTTTGCCAGCATGCAGAAATTCCTGGTCATACAAACTGCCTTTATTGGCGATGTGGTGCTGGCTACTGCATTGGTTGAAAAACTAAGCCGGCATTTCCCCGGTGCATCCGTTGATTTCCTGTTACGCAAGGGGAACGAGTCTTTGTTGCAAAACAATCCAAACATACATGAGGTATTGATCTGGGACAAGAAAAAAGATAAAATAAAAAACCTTTTCAGCATTTTAAATCGGATACGTAAAACAAAATATGATAAGGTAATTAACCTGCAGCGCTATTTTTCTACTGGCTTACTTACTGCTTTTTCGGGTGCAAAGCAAACGATCGGGTTTGACAAGAATCCACTTAGCTTTCTATTCAATAAAAAGATCATTCATGAATTCAATGTTGAACATCCCAGGCACGAGGTTGAAAGAAATAATGACCTAATAAAAGATTTTACCGATGAACTTTTTTCGAAGCCGGCATTGTATCCTTCAGGAAAAGATATTGAATCAGTAAAAAAATATTCTGCCACTTCTTATGTAACGATGACCCCTTCCAGTGTTTGGTTCACAAAAAAATACCCGGTAGAAAAATGGATCGACCTTATTGATCGTTTTGACCGCTTACTTAAAATTTATTTACTGGGCGGAAAGGATAATATTGGAGAATGTGAAATGATCTTATCAAAAACAAAAAATAAAAATATTGAGATACTTGCAGGTAAATTGGGTTTTCTTGGATCTGCGGCATTGATGAAGAACGCCGTTATGAATTATACGAACGATAGCGCCCCACTTCATTTTGCTTCGGCAGTAAATGCACCGGTAACGGCAATTTTTTGTTCTACCATTCCAGCATTTGGATATACGCCTTTGTCAGATGTTTCTATCATCGTGGAAACAAAAGAACAACTTGATTGTCGTCCCTGCGGGTTACATGGTTATAAGAAATGCCCGTTGGGCCATTTTAAATGTGGTTACGGAATACAAACAGAACAATTACTTGAAACAATAGCATACAGCCATGCAAATGAAAAATGATATTGAAGCCTGTTTGAATGTACTCCGGCAGGGAGGACTTATCCTATATCCAACGGATACTGTTTGGGGCATTGGTTGTGATGCAACGAATGCAGAGGCCGTGGCAAAGATCTATAAGCTAAAGAACAGGAATGAAGAAAAGAGCATGATCATCCTTCTCGCAGATGAAGCAGAGATCGTAAAGTATACTGATCAGGAGAACCTTACCATATTTGATTATATAAAGGGGATTGCAAAACCCGTTACCGTAATTTACAGCCAGGCTAAATACCTTGCGGAAAATCTCATCAATAAAGATGGCAGCATTGGCATCAGGGTGGTGAAAGATGATTTTTGCAGGCAGCTTATCCGTGCCTTTGGAAAACCCATTGTATCAACCTCTTCTAACGTATCAGGATACCCGCCACCTCCTTTTTTTAATGACATTGATATCAGGATAAAAAATGGCGTTGACTATATTGTGCAGCACAGGCAGGATGATGATATGCCAGGCACTCCAAGCACAGTGATAAGATTGAATGAGGATGGAAGTTATGTTATTATAAGGCCGTAATGATTTCACACCAAGATTAAATACAAAAGCCGCAAAGAATACTTTGCGGCTTTGATAAATAAAAATTAAAAATTTAAAGTATCGAATAACCAATACCTAAATGCACTACCTGGTTCTTCCATTTTTCATTATTGGTAACATCGTTGAGGTCATTCAAACCAACAACATATCTTCCATACACCCTGAACCTTGATACTTTTACCTGTAAACCACCGGTCATGCTGAAATCACCTTTCTTAAAGGCGTCTTCGCCATTTTGAACAGCACTAATATTCTCATTGAAAAGGATACCAAACTGAGGCCCTAATTGCAACGCAACATTCGGATTAAAATAAAAATTAACCAGGATAGGTATGTTCAGGTAACTCAATTTTATTTTTGTATCCACGCCTGATAACACTGCATCTGAATTCAGGTCTTTCCTGCTTTTTGCATTTACCTGGCTAAAATAAATTTCCGGCTGGATACCGATCTTTTTTACTTTTATTTCAACGAATGCGCCGGCATGATAGCCGAATTTGAATTCTTCATCAAAAGATTTTCCTTTTAATTTATTGAGATCAATTCCCGCCATTACACCTAAGTTTACTTTTTGGCAAAAAACTGCACTCGTAATTAAGCTGAAAAAAATTACAGCTGATAACAATTTTACTTTCATACTAATTGGGTTTGTTGAAACATGTGTTCCAGGTTAGATAATAACAAGCAGTAAAATTAAGGCATTAAAATGCATAACTTATATTAAAAGAATAAATGGCTGATAACTTCTGGCCCAAAACATCATGTAAATAATAATCCAAATATATCTGGGGTTGAATGATGAATTTCCCTTTTCCATAAGCAGCACATAACATAAATGCAAGTGATTGCAGTGAAAAACGTTCCCTTGTGCTTCCATCACCATAAGCCGTTTTTAACAAATTCTGAACAAGCGGCCGCCTGTGATTCAAACTACCTGAATGACGAATTGTTATTTTCTGGTTACTGCCGTTAACAAGCAAGGCAGGTTGCAATTCAAATTCATCATTGCGTAAAAGAACATTCCGGAAATACCAGATATGGGAAATAGAAAAATTCATTGAGAATGAACTAAGGGTTGTAGTAACCGTATCCCTTATGGTGATCGTTCGGGGAATTTGTGCGAATGTAATTACAGAATCAAAATACTCTTTTGTCCTTCCAATTGAGTAACCGATACCGATCGAGGGCCGCACCCATGATTTTTTAAATACAATATTTCCATAAAGATCATTCTTATATGGATTTACTTCAAAGCCTGTGGACGCACCAGATATATATCTTGTATAAGAAGCGCCCACGTTTATTTTTTTTCCATAATAACTATAAGAAGGACTTATGGCATATTGAAAGATCTTTAGCCGGCCGCTGTCGGAAGCCAGGTAACAACCTGCAGTAATCCCAAATCCACTTTTATGAAAATACCCGATAGCCGGAGTATAAAACAACTTGTTCGTTGTTGCCTGTTCTGCATTGACTGAATTATTCTTTACACTAAATACGCCATTACTAACCCCGGCGCTTAGCTCCACATAACTCGTATCTCCTTTCTCATTTAGCATCTTGAAAAATTCATCATTGTTGAACATCGAATCGAGGGATGCTTTTTCTTCTGCAGTAAGTGGAATATCCTGTGCGCTCCCGGTGTGTAAATAACATAGAAAAAAGATGGTAAAAAAGATTCTCAACATCAGGTTAAATTTTAGCGGGCCTTCGACAAATGATCCCATTATATGTTTAAGCCTGCTCATAAAAATATCAGTTCAGTCCAAAACCTATTAAAAAGCTGTTTTTAATTGAAATATCGGGTCATTTATCCCATAATTCTTAATTCATTACTCGAAACCCAATAAAAAGCCGTACATTTGCGGCGACAAATCAAACATGGAATTACATGACATGTTCAGTTGCTGTTGATTAGCATTCAAATTATCTTCTTTTAAGATCATTTTCCCCACAACGGCCAGAAGCATTACATGTGACCATCAAAACAATTTTTGACCACGTGTACATTGCATGCTGCAATCTAACGGTCTTTATTTAAAAAAAATTATACAATGACAAATGCATTTGAGGCATTAGGACTTAAACAAGAGATCGTACGATCGGTTACAGACCTTGGCTTTACAACACCTACCCCAATCCAGGAGCAAGCTATCCCCGTGCTGATCTCGGGAACAATGGATTTTGTGGGATTAGCACAAACAGGAACAGGTAAGACCGCAGCTTTCGGCCTTCCTTTATTACAATTGATCAATTCGGCAGATAAATTTCCGCAGGCACTGATCGTTTGCCCTACAAGAGAGCTTTGCCTCCAGATCACCAATGACCTGCAGGATTTTAAAAAACATATTAAAGGCGTTAATGCCGAAGCAGTATATGGTGGTGCATCCATCAGTATGCAGATCAGGAACCTCAGGCAGGGAGTTCAGATCGTAGTTGCTACACCGGGAAGGCTTATCGACCTGATCGAACGCAAAGCGATCGACCTGCAAAAAGTAAAATATGTTGTACTTGATGAAGCCGATGAAATGCTGAACATGGGTTTCAGGGATGATATCGATTTCGTTCTCAAAAACACCATTAACAGGGAAAGTATCTGGTTGTTCAGTGCGACCATGCCACCGGAAGTAAGAGCGATCTCAAGAAACTTCATGACGAATCCAAAAGAGATCACCGTAGGTAAAAAGAATAGTGGTAATGTTAATATAGATCACCAGTTCTTTGTTGCACCTGCCAATAAACGTTATGAAACATTAAAACGCCTGATCGATTTTAATCCGGGTATGTATGGCATCATCTTCACCCGCACAAAGGCAGACGCACAGGAAATGTCTGAACGTTTATCAAAAGCAGGTTATGATATCGAAGCATTACATGGCGACCTTACACAACAACAACGTGATAAAGTAATGGGTCGTTTTCGTGATAAAACTTTGCAGTTACTAATAGCAACTGATGTTGCCGCAAGAGGTATTGATGTTGATGGCATCACACACGTTATCAATTTTGAGTTACCCGATGATATGGAAGTGTATACTCACCGCAGTGGCCGTACAGCACGTGCAGGAAAAAGTGGTATCTGTATCTCTATCTGTCATACAAGGGAAACTTTCAAAATAAGACAGCTTGAGAAAATGGTGAATGCACAGTTTCACAAACTTGATATACCGAGTGGTACAGATGTTTGCCGTAAACAGTTCTTTCATTTTATGGACAAACTGTTGCAAACAGACATCTCTAATGGTGATTATGAGACCTATCTTCCTGACCTGATGAAGAAGTTTGAAAATGTATCAAAGGAAGAAGTGTTGCAAAGGGTTGCCGCACTTGAGTTTGATCATTTCTTAAAATATTATGAGAATGCGGAAGACCTGAATGCGAGAATGGATTCACGTAGCCGCGACAACTTCAGGGATAATGCTTCCGGTAGCAGGAATGAACGTTCTAATTTCAACAGGAGAGACAATGGTTATACAAGATTGTTTGTAAACCTTGGTATCAAAGATGGTTTTTATAAAGCAAGCTTTTTACAATTCATCTTAGATGAAAGCAATCTTAAAAAAGAAGTGCTTGGTAAAATAGATATGCGTGATATGAATACATGGGTTGAAGTTGATAAAGCCAGCGCAGGAAAGATGATAAAAGCTATTGATGGCAAGCGTTATAATAACCGCACAGTTCGTATGAATGAAGCGGATGGTGGATTTAAAAGGCCGAATGATGAAGGAGGAAGAGGACCACGCCAGGAAGGAGCAAGGAAGAGAACGTATGCTCCGAGGGAAAGGAAAAATTTCTAGTTAGAATTATATTTTTTATTAATTAAAATGCCTCTTGTTTATCAAGAGGCATTTTTTTAATGTTCAATATTCAACATACAATGTTCAATGTTCAACGAAACTCCACTTGAATATTGAACATTGTATGTTGAATATTGAATATTTCCTTCAGACTTTTAGTATAATAATACTTTATGTCTATACCTCCCCCGGAAATACTCCTTCATCTTTATTACTTCTCTTGTTTTATCAGAGATCCAGAAAGTAGCCGAAGTATTGGCTGAATAATCAATCCGCAGCATCCAGCAATTAACTTTAATTCCGCCAGGAAGGTCAACATCTTCTTTCCCTGTAACAGTTAATTTATAATAATCAGCCCGGGGCGTACCTGGTTCATAAAAAGCCATTACGAATTCATCGCCTGTTTTTTTAAAAGGAACCAATGGCAATAATTCAAGGTCCATTGGAAATTCAAAACCTGCAGGATCCAGTTGTACTTTGAAGGAGCTATCCTTTGCCGTAAGTTGGTGATTGGCAGGTATTGTCACTACATCATCGTTGAAAACATAAAAGAAAATTCCCCGGTTCTTATAACTCGCCTCATGTGTTATCATTTTAAATGAGGGATAATAGCCAGTTGCTTTCACATCTCCCAAGAGAGTATCTTTTCTCCACCATGTCCAACTGAACTGGAACATCTTTTCATATTTTTCATTTGAAACCAGTTGAATGCTCCTGTCCCATATATCAGCAGAACTGATGCGCTTTCCAAGACTGTCGGTAAAGAAAACCGCATACGAATGATTGCCTTCTCTAAATGCGGTAGTATTGAGCTTAAGATTGTTTGTATTGAGTGTATCCTGCGCAACAGATAAAAAAGGAAGGAAACAAAATAGATATATGATGTATGCCGATCTCATGATTTATTTTTTACGAAACTATCCAGCTTGTTTTACATAATTCAGCCGTTTATATAAAAAGGTAATTATAAATGTTCAATTTTCAAAGATGTATCGATGAACATGGAACATTGTACGTTAAGTATTGACCAGTAATAAGACAGGAATTACCGTTTGAAAAAAGCTTTCCCCTGCTGTTTTAAAAAATTATTAATTTCATCATGCATGGATGCGAACATACATACCTTATTTTCTTCAGATCATTATGAAATATCCGATTTCAAATGCCTGTGCAATGAATGTACAAGATCGAAGACGGAATACAATGAGCACCTCTCACTTAGTTTTATCAGGTCAGGTAATTTTTATTACAATACATTTCGTGAATCACTCGACAGTTATACAGGATCAGTACTTGTGAGCAAGGCAGGATATGATTATACGGTAACACACCAGGGCAAAACTCCGGACGAATGCACAATTATAGTATTCAAAAGATCTTTTTACGAAGACATTGAAGAACAGTTGCAACTTAAAGCGCATTGGTTCTTCTCTAATAAAGACATACAGTCGCTCCTCCTTAAAACAACGCCTGAAACAGAACAACTTCATTATACTTTATTACAGGTTGCCAAACAAAACGATCCATATAAACTTGAACTGGATACCATTGTTATGGAACTTGTTGAAGCAACCATTTGCCGTTTTACAGGTTATGAATTGCCACAGTTGCTTTCCACAAGATTAAAAAAACATCATATCCCCACGATAGAAAAAGCTAAACAATACATGAGCGAAAATCTTTCAGGAAATATTTCGTTGGAAGATTTATCAAAAACCTGTTGCGTAAGCCCTTTTCATTTTAGCAGGATATTTAAACTCTTTACGGGTTATGCAGCTCACCAGTATCTACAATTAATGAGACTGAAACATGCACAGATATTATTAGCTACAACTTTACCAATTGCCGATATTGCATTTCAATCCGGCTTCAATAGCATTGATTACTTTTCTGCTGCCTTTAAAAAAGAATACAAAATATCTCCTTCCGGTTTCCGTGCCAATCAAAAAAACAGCAGGATTTCTCAAGTCGGTCTTTCACAGGGCTTTTAGTTTTGTGCTTCATTAAATGAACACATCACATGAAAAAGATCATCTCAGGATTGTTATTGGTAAGCCCGGTAACAAAGATCAATGCCCAGCAAACAGATATGGACCAGCTAAAGAAACTGAATGCAATATTCATTCATAATTTTGTCACCAACGATACTGCTTCGCACAATCTTATCATTCACAAAGATTTTATTTGTATCACCAGTGAGGGACAAACCATACAGCGAAAAGAATACATGGATGAATGGGCCCACGGTTTTGACGGATTTAAATACTGGGATTACCGCAATGAGGATATAAAAATATTCGGCAGTACAGCGCTGGTACATTCACAAAATAAATATGTTGTTGTAAGAGATGGAAAAGAGATCACGGGTATGTCGATGTACACCGATGTATATGTAAAAGAAAATGGTGAATGGAAATGTGTGCAGGCGCAGCTCTCTAAAGTTATTCCTCAAAACTTTGCAGGGGATGAAACGATAGTGCGTAAGTATGATTATAGAAATTGAGAGGCATTAAGATTAGAAACGAAATCCTGAATGTTCAATATTCAACACTCAATATTCAATTTTCAACGAACTCCAACCTTGAGCATTGAATATTGAATGTTGAATATTGAACATTAAAAAATGATAATAAGGAATAAGGATGTTAAGTACTACACAAGCTCAATTACTGTAATCTCAGCAAGTATGCCTACTCTCCCCGGATACCCAATAAAACCAAACCCTCTGTTCACATACAGTTTTTGTTTTGCATCTTCATACAGGCCTGCCCATTCTTTATACATATATTGAACAGGGCTCCATTTAAAACCAGGTATCTCTACACCAAACTGCATCCCATGTGTGTGCCCGCTAAGTGTAAGGTCAACATTTTTATAATCCTGTGTTACCTGTGCATGCCAATGGCTTGGATCATGGCTCATCAATATTTTAAAAGGATATTTTTCAGTACCTGCATGAGCAAGATCCATTCTACCATGTTTTGGAAATCTTGCTTTTGCACTCCAGTTCTCAATTCCAAGTAAGGCAATTTGATCGCCGCCCTTTTCAAGTACAACATGCTCATTCATCAACAACCGCCAGCCCAATGCTGCATGTACTTTTTTCAGGTCTTCAAGATTTTGTTCTTTACTAACGCCTTCGGATGGCCACTGAACATAATCTCCATAATCATGATTTCCCAAAGTTGAATAAACACCCATGGGTGCTTTTAAACTGCTGAACACATCCATATAACCAGCCATCTCTGTTGCCCTGTCATTTACAAGATCGCCGGTAAATAAAATGATATCCGGTTTTTCATTTAATATTTTCTCAACCCCATGTGATACTGCTTTTTTATTTAAGAAACTGCCACTATGAATATCGCTGATGTGCAGGATCTTCATTCCTTTAAAAGATGCAGGCAAATTATCATAGGCAAGTTTGATACGCCTCACCTGGTAATTGTATTTGTTACTAAATCCATATACCAGGCTTCCGAATAATGTACTTCCTGCAGCGATCCCCATCCAGCTCAGGAAAGCTGAGCGGCTGATACCATCACTTCCCATATTTTCAGCTTCCGTATCTCTGAAAAATAATTTTCCCGCAAGCCATTGGATCCCCCTGCGCAGGTCATCGGCAAGAAAAAAAACAAGGGCGATCATTTTGGCAAAGAACAAACCAATGATGGTAGCAAATACATAGGTCCTGATCTTTTTACCCAGGAAATTCGGTTCACTGTAAACAAATAGCAAAAACCCAAGAATAGCAATCACTGTAATGCCCCAGTAAAGGCTGTAGATAACGAGTTTTGTCTTTGGAGATGCTGATTGTGAAACCGTTTTTATGGCCTGGAAAAAATAAGTATCCAGCAAAAGCATGATCGCAAGAAAAATAAAAACCCCCATGGGTGAACGCATAATTGTAATTTTTATAAAATTAAAACTTAAAAAGCCGAAAATTCAGTTGAATTCATATTTAACTCATGAATTAAAGTATTTATTAGTGCCCAGAATCCATCATTCAGAATTCAGAACTCAGAATTCAGAATTCATAAAAGCAGTTTTATAGCCATTTTTCCCCATATCACAAATTCGCCTTTATATTGTTCCCAATCTTATGGCGAATAGTTACATTTGCCAACTGGCAGAAACAGGTTTTTCATTAAAATCCCGACTTTTGCCGGCTAAACCAGCCTAACCCTTTTTGAGACAGGCATTCCTGGATAAAAAGACGTTATTGATCAGTTTATATTTTAATTTTTTTAGAATTAGTTTCAATAAACAGCCGAACGAATAATATTATGGCAAGAACGATAGGGATTGCGAATCAAAAAGGAGGCGTAGGAAAGACCACTACTGCCATAAATCTCGCAGCAAGTTTCGCAATACTTGAATACAAAACGCTTTTAGTGGATGCAGATCCGCAGGCCAACAGCACGACAGGTGTGGGTTTTGACCTGCACAATGTCACCAAAAGCCTTTATGATTGTATGGTGAACGAGACCACGGCGAAGGAAGCTGTATTAAAAACGGCCATCCCACATCTTGACCTGATCCCTTCTCATATCGACCTTGTTGGTGCTGAAATTGAAATGATAGATTCCCCCAACCGGGAAACAATTTTAAAAAAGATCCTTGAGCCCATTAAAAATGAATACGATTTTATTGTAATTGATTGCTCTCCCTCTCTTGGATTGATCACGGTAAATGCGTTAACTGCTGCCGACAGCGTGGTGGTTCCTGTACAAACAGAATTCTTTGCATTGGAAGGTTTGGGGAAATTACTCAATACGGTGAAGATCGTACAGAACCGTTTGAATACAGAATTGAAAATAGAAGGTATACTGATGACCATGTATGATGGAAGATTGCGGCTATGCAACCAGGTAGTGAGTGAAGTGCGCAGGCATTTTGAAGACATGGTGTTCAACAGTATCATTCACAGGAATACAAAACTGAGTGAAGCACCAAGCTTTGGCAAGCCTGTGATCCTGTATGATTCAGACAGTAAGGGTGCGGTAAATTACCTCAATCTTGCAAAAGAAATATTGCAGAAGAACAATATGACGAGGATCAAGAATGAAGACAAAATAATGAGTTGATTTATTGATTTGAAGATTTGAAAATTTGGAGATTTGGAGATTAAAGTTTTGTGACCTAAAACTCTACGCTTTTTCAAATCAGCACATCTTCAAATCTTCAAATTTCCAAATTGATAAATTTCCAAATTGAAATGAATACTTCACAAAAAAAAGATGCGTTAGGAAAAGGGATAAGAAGCCTGCTTCAGAATATTGATGCGGACCTGAAAACAACTTCAGGCAATTTAAAATCAGAGATCATCGAAAGATCTACGGGTGTTTTAAATGTTGCACTGGATCATATAGAAACAAATCCCAATCAGCCGAGAAAAGATTTTGACGAAACAGCACTCAGTGAACTTGCAGCTTCAATAAAGATCCATCATATCATTCAGCCGCTCACTGTATCGGCTATTGGCAATGGAAAATACCGCCTTGTTGCCGGTGAAAGAAGATTCAGGGCTGCGAAAATAGCAGGATTAAAAGAGGTGCCGGTTTATGTAAGGCAAACCACAGAAGATAATCTGCTTGAACTTGCATTACTTGAAAACCTTCAACGTGAAAACTTAAATGCGATCGAAATTGCACTTAGTTATAAAAGATTGATGGATGAACTTGATTACACCCAGGAACAGGTTGCTGAACGTATGGGTAAGGAAAGAAGTACTGTTACCAATTATATACGTTTATTAAAACTACCACCAGACATCCAGGTAGCTGTGAGGAATGGTGTGATATCAATGGGACATGCAAGGGCATTGATAAATGTGGATGTTGTGGACAAACAACTTTATGTATTCGCAGAAATAAAAAATCGTGGCCTTTCTGTTCGCCAGACAGAAGACCTGGTAAGAAAAATATACACTGCAGGCACTGTTAAAACATCTGTAAAAACACCATTGCCAACTGCATTTAAAAAGATTGAAGATAATTTAGCATCTCAATTCAGCACCAAAGTAAAGCTGACCCATAATAAAAAAGGATATGGCAGCATTTTGTTTGAATACTATTCACTTGAAGAATTGAATGGGTTGCTGGATAAAATGAAAATAAATGTGAGTTGATGTTCGTTAACAGCAGGATCATACTTCTTCTTTTAATTTGTTTTTCGTGCAACACGAATATCATTGCACAAAAAAACAATGATACAATAGCCATTACAACTTCCGGTAAAGTAGTGTCACCAAAGCCTGTAAAACATGTTAAGGATACTACCGTAAAATACAATCCAAATAAAGCTGTGATACGTTCTGCACTCGTTCCGGGTTGGGGACAGATCACCAACAAAAAATACTGGAAGCTCCCCATTGTGTATGGCGCTCTTGGCGTAACAACAGGAATTCTTGTTCATAATATCAAACAATACAAGGCTGCAAAAAAAGCATATGCACTCGCTGTAGATGATGACCCTACCAATGACTCTCAGATCGAACAACCTTATTACAGCGTTAAAGATCAGCCTGAAAGAATACGCACTTTCAGGAACCAGGTTCGGCAAAATGTTGATTACAGTGTTTTGTTCCTGCTAATATTCTGGGGATTGAATGTTGCAGATGCAGCTGTGGATGCACATTTAAAAACATTTGATGTTAGTGATAACCTGGGCCTGCAAATAAAGCCTGGCTTTAGCCCGATGGCAAATACAAATGGAATTAGTCTGATTCTAAGTATCCGTTAATTTTCAGAGCGAATATTTTTAACCACAGAGTTAAAGGAGTTTTTCACAGAGTTACACAGAGTAATTTTGTAGGACGAACTCAAACTCTGTGAAACTCTTTTTAACCCCTGTGTTACTCTGTGGTTAAAAAACAAGCCATAATTAATAACTTGTGCCCATCATTAAAATAACTCCATGAGTAAAAGTTTAAAGATCGCATTGATAGGTTATGGCAAAATGGGAAAAGCCATTGAAGAGATCGCATTGCAAAACGGCCACACGATCGGTTTAAAAATAAGTTCAGGCAATATTTCAGAACTAACAACTAAAAATTTACAGGCTTGTGATGTTGCAATAGAATTTACAAATCCACACAGCGCTGTTAAAAATATTTATACCTGTATCGATGCGGGCATTCCTGTTATTTGCGGATCCACAGGATGGCTGGAACATTTGGAAGAAGTAAAACAATACTGCAACACAAACAATGGAAGCTTTTTGTATGCAAGCAATTTTAGTATTGGTGTGAATATTTTTTTTGAGATCAATAAAAAACTTGCATCACTTATGGCTGTACGCAATGAATATGACGTAAGTATTGAAGAGATCCATCATACACAAAAAAAAGACGCTCCAAGCGGTACTGCCATCAGCATAGCCGAAGGGATTATTAATGAATTACCACGTAAGCAGTCATGGAAGAATGAACCATCAGTAAATAAAGCCGAACTCACGATCATCAGCAAACGGATAGACCCTGCTCCCGGAACCCATAGCGTAAAGTATAGTTCTGAAGTGGATGATATAGAGATCATTCACACTGCTCATAACCGCAAAGGTTTTGCAGGAGGTGCTGTATTAGCTGCAGAATTTATCGTGGGAAAGAAAGGAATTTTTACAATGAAAGAAGTGCTCGGAATGTAAGATGTATGACGTATGATTTACTGATAATTCAAATCATACATCATACATCATAGATCATACATTTTTATTTAAAATATTCCTGTGGTGTTTGTAGTTGTACTTTTCTTGCTACTTGCGCCCCCAAACAGGTAACCTACTTTTACATTCAGGGAATGATTCTTTTGAGTAAACCCATCTGCATTGGGATCATTCGAATCCAGCTTGTTTGGTGAAACATCACTCAAACCTAATGTAAAGCCTATCCCAAATGTTAATCCCATATCACAGGTATACCCGGCAAGCAGGTTTCCTCCAAGATCAAATCTTTTTAAATGAGAGTAATTTCCATTAGGATCATCAGCATCTCCATCAAATTTTACATCTCTTGATTCACTTCCGCTGGTACTGAAACCTCCGGTGTTACTGGTAAATTCTGATCTGTCCTTACCATTTATTCCGAAACCGAAATTGGGACCAAGTCCAACATACACTTTTCCTGAACCTGCCGGTATATTGTACACGAAGTTCAGCGGAACTTCCAGGTAGTTCAACCTTACTTTATTCGTACTGGTAGTTGTACTTGTAACTCCAAGAACAGTATAAGAATTTGTGCTTTCATTCTTATACCCCTTTTGTACAAAATTAATTTCGGGACGGAAACTAATCGGGCCGAATGGGATATCGGCCAGGAAGCCTGCAACAACACCAAATTTTGGTTTGTTACTAAGATCGTCATCACCATCAATTTCTACCTGTGTGAATGAAATGTTACCGCCCGCTTGTATCCCAAATCTTGCCTGGGAAAAACTATGTGTAGCAGTACCCGCTACCAAAGCTGCGATCAAAAAGATTTTTTTCATACGTTACTATTTTTAGTTGCAGTATGAAAAACAAAAGCAATGCCCAACAAAGTTTAACGGAAAAATGCATTTTATTGGGGAAGAAAATAAACAAAACGTCCCCAAATAAATTTAAATTTTTATGTGAGATATAGGAAAATAAAAAAGGCTGTTCGAGTGAACAGCCTTTAATTAATGTTTTATTATTGTTAGTTATTGCCGATCATATAACCTATACAAAGGCTAACACCCATGTTCCTGTATGTATACCCATCATATGGGCTAATATTTGAAAAGCCATAAGTGAATCCGATTTTTCCGAATACGCCCATCTTAAATTTAAATCCTGCAAGAATATTTGCACCAATATCGATCCTTTTAAAATGAGCATCCCCATCCCCAGCGTTTTCATCGCCATCAAATTTGATCTTTAACTTTGCGGTATATAAATTCCCGTTATCATCGTAATCTGTAAGTTTATATTTTCCTGACATTCCTACTGCTACTGTAGGACCTAATCCAAAAAAGAGGGTACCAGCTCTTCTTAGTTTTAAATTATAAACCACATTCAATGGCATTTCTATATAATTCAAAGTGAATTTTTCACTTGTTTCATCATAATAACCACCATAGTTATATCCGCCAGATACATATCCACCTCCGCTCCTGCTGCCTTTCTGAATAAAATTCAATTCAGGCCTGAAAGCCAGTTTGCCAAATTCTACTTCTGCTAAAATGCCAATGAGAAATCCCAGTTTGGGATCGTTTATAACTGCTACATTGTTTACGCTGTTATCATCCTCAGTGGTTTTTTGCTGGCCCATTCCGAGGTTGGGACCTAATTGTACTCCGAATGAGAATTGTGCATGCGAAGCAATTGAGGTTACAATAAGTGTAACTAATAAAATAATTTTTTTCATGAGTAACTTTTTGGTTGAAATAAAATAAGGTTACAAAATTAAAAAGGCTGTTTAGATTAAACAGCCTTTTTAAATAATTTATTTATTGAGATTATTTCTTTCCGAAAATATATCCTATACAAAGACTTATACCACGGTTTTTGTAATCTCCATTGTAGTCTATCAAATCCTTATTTGCATCGATATTTGAAAATCCATGAGTATATCCAACTTTAGCAAACAATCCCATAGGCAATTTGAACCCTGCGAGTATATTTAAGCCAACGTCTACTCTTTTATAATGAATTTTATCCCAGTAATCCGGATCATTTGGATCCTCTTTTTTACCATCAAATGTTATATCAGTATCTGGATCACCGGTGCTTTTGTACTTTCCAGATAAACCAATGCCTATTGCAGGACCAAGTCCAAAAAACACTTTGCCAGCTTTGCCAATTTCAAGATTGTATACAACATTTAAAGGAATCTCAACATAGTTCAAAGTGGTTTTTGTTGTTGCTGAATAGGCTCCTCCGTAACCAGCATAACTATAACCTGATTTACTTCCTTTTTGAATAAAATTTAATTCTGGTCTGAAAGCTAATTTACCAAATCCAATTTCAGCAAGGACACCGATAAGAAAACCTACTTTTGGATCAGTTGATAAAGTTGGTGCATTTGTGTAACCATATTTTTCTTTTCCCAATCCAAGGTTACCACCGATTTGTGCACCGAAACCAAGCTGTGCATAAGAAGTGATTGAACAAACTGCGATTGCAGCAAGTAAGATAATTTTTTTCATATTACGCGTTTTTAGTTAAAAATGTGAACCAGTATTTATTTAGTAAAATCTTTATAATGAACATTAAGAAATTATTTCTTTTTTCCTTTATTGTCTTTCCCACCAAACATGTAACCTATCTTAAAACAGAAACTCCTGTTCTTCCATGATAAATTATTTTCAGGGTCTATATTATTAAATCCAAGTGTATACCCAATATTTAAACTAAGCCCCATTCCCATCTGATAGCCGGCAAGTATATCGCCACCAAAGTCAACTCTTTTCAAATGCTTATCATCCCCAATTGCATTTTTTTTACCATCAAATTTTATATCGTTTTTGTACTCTTCATCCTCATACCCAACTGCACTCGCTGTTGCTTTATTTTTCCCAGATAACCCAAATGAGATATTCGGGCCTAATCCAAAAAACAACTTTCCTGATCCGAGATGTAAATTATACATCACATTTAAGGGAAGTTCGATATAATTTGTAGTTGTTTTATTTTTGAGGTTATAGTAAAAATAGCCGTTAAACTCTGTCTGGTCATAAGTAAATCCTTTTTGAATAAAATTTAACTCAGGCCTGAAGCTTAAACCGGTTTTTCCAAACGGAATATCAGCTACGACACCAATTAAAAATCCAGCTTTGGGATCCGTTTTGTATTTGCTAGTGAGATTGTTTTGGTCTTGTTCAAGTTTCGCCATCCCAAGATTGGCACCCAATTGTGCACCAAAAGAAACCTGTGCATAAGAAGAGATAGAAAAAATAGTGATCAGTGTAAGCAGAATGATTTTTTTCATATTACGTGTTTTAGTTAAAAATGAGCTGGGGGGTAAGGTACCCAGCATTGCGCTGCAAAAATAAAGGCTTTTTATAACTTGAACCAATACTTAATATGAAGTAGTTCAATTTTTTTGGGATTTATCCATAAAAAAACGCAGCTAATCTGCGTTTCTTTAGAAATTATCTATAGATATGAACTAATTCCTGTGTTTTCTATCCCTTTTTTTAGGGCCGCCTCCAAAACTAGCTCCCAGTTTCAGGGCTATATATGAATTCTTATATATCTGGGTATAGTCGTCATAAGCAAAAAGGACGGTGTTGTAAGCCCTGTATGTTCTTTTGGTATTGCTTACGAAGTTATATGCCAGTGATATCCTGAAATGTTTTATTTCTACCCCACCTCTTGCCAGGCAGCCAAATGCTACCTTGGTATTACTGTCATCATCACTTTGATAATAGTCAGATGTTATATTATCTGTATTAATTACATGTACCCCAAGGCCGGCACCAATAAAAGGCCGGGCACTAAAATCTTTTGAAAAATAATAATCTGTTGTAAAACTGAAAGCAAGGTTTAGCTTCAAAATATCTTTTGTATCTGAATTATTATAAAAATCGGTAGTAGTAACCTGTTTATATTGAAATCCCACTTCATAAAGGCCTCCAATACATAATTGATCTGATAATGCATATTTTGGTTCCAAACTATATATCAGGCCATTCTTAATATCAGAACCAGGGAAATATCCATATCCAAGGGCAACTTCGCCCTTGAATTTTTTAAATACACGTTCGCCGTCTTGTGCAAATGAAGAAGTAGCTATTGCGAATAACATCGCAGCCACGAAAAATACTTTTTTCATGAGTAGGTTAATTTTGGTTTTTAATTTTCGCCATCGAAGTTAGAAAAATGTAAAATGTAAAACAAGAAATGTAAAAGTTCAGTTTTCTACTAAACCGAATAGTGTAGTAGCTATAAACTTAATACTGCACAACTTTTATATTTTACATTTAAAACCTCCCGGTAATTCCTATCAATGCTATAGCGCCAGTGATATACCCTACTTCAGCACAGATACCAAAATGTTTTGTTGGAAAATATTTGATCCCCAGCTGGCCTGAAAAATCAATTGTGCTTGGAACATTGGAATTAGGTGGTAAAACAGTTTGAGGTTCGAGATTTTTATATTTTGAATTATTGATCCCGATACCGGCACCAAAATAAGGATCGAGTTTATAAGTAGTCCAAAGATGGTAGTTGGCTCTTGCCAATAATGATAAAAAAGTGATCTGGTCATGAATCTGGAACCGCTCATACTGTCCCGTAACACGGGAATACCCTGCCGACAAACCGATACTGAATCTTTTTAAAATACCATACTCATAACTCAATGTATAAGGCCCTGATGATCTTACTTTATAATCTGATATATCCACAACCTTATCCAGGAATATTGTCCAAAGATTTTTAATTCCATAACCCAATGTAATAGTAGAAGAATGTTTTTCAAATGCCTTTTGTTTTTGCACCTGTGCAAATGCATTTACGGAAAGGAACAGAAATAAAATGAATAGCAGTTTTCTCATAACGGGTATTAATTTGGTGATTTGAAGATTTGAAAATTTGAAGATGAAAGCCTTGTAATTTAATCCCTCCCCGCATCTTCAAATCAACACATCTTCAAATCAGATGGGTTTCACATTCTCCAGCATATCCTTTGTCATTTGTGCAAGGTCAAATTCTTCTCTCCAGCCCCAGTCTTTTCTCGCAACCGTATCATCAATGCTTTGTGGCCAACTATCGGCTATCGCCTGGCGATAGTCTTCTTTGTAAGTAATTGAAAAATCAGGAATGTGTTTTTTTATTTCTGCAGCAATTTCAGTAGGAGAAAAGCTCATACCGGAAATATTATAAGATGTACGCACATTTATTTTTGAAGCATCTGCTTCCATTAGCTCAATAGTACCCCGGATAGCATCCGGCATATACATCATCGGCAGGTAAGTATCTTTCTTTAAAAAACATTCGTATTTTTTTTCTTCCAGTGCTTCATGGAAAATTTCTACCGCATAATCCGTAGTACCACCACCGGGTGCACTCTTATAACTGATCAACCCGGGATAACGCAGGCTTCTTACATCAACTCCATAACGATGATTATAATAATTACACCAGAATTCACCAGCATATTTACTTATTCCATAAACCGTGATCGGTTCAATAACAGTTTGCTGGGGACAATTTACTTTTGGTGAAGTAGGCCCGAATACTGCGATGGATGATGGCCAGTAAACCTTATGTAGTTTTTCTTCACGTGCAATATCCAATACATTGAGCAGGCTTTGCATATTGAGGCTCCAGGCAAGGTTGGGATTTTTTTCACCTGTGGCAGATAGTATCGCAGCCAGTAAATATATCTGTGTTATACCCTGGCGTATCACCTGTACATGCAGCATCTCCTTATTCATTACGTCGAGACTAACATACGGGCCTGTTCCTTTAAGCAGCGCATTCTCCTCACGCAGGTCGGAAGCGATCACATTAGAATCTCCATACATTTTCCTTAATGCAAGGGTGAGTTCAACGCCTATCTGGCCAGATGCACCTATAACAAGTATCCTTTCTTTTACCATGACAAATGTTTAGTATGCAAATGTAAGGGTTCGTTGAATTCTGAATTATGAATTCTGAGTTCTGAATTATAAACGGCCCCTTTATGCCTCAAACCCCCTTTAATTTATAAACTCTTCTTAATTCTGAATTCAGAACTCGGAATTCAGAATTATATTTGCAGCATGAAAAATCTCCCCGAAATATTTTCAAATCAACAATACGATAAAAATAATTTCTTCCTTATTGCCGGGCCTTGCGTAGTAGAAAATGATACGATGCCTTTCGAGATAGCAGAAAAAGTTGCCGGTATTTGTAAAAAATTAAAGATCCCCTATATTTTTAAAGCCTCTTACCGTAAAGCAAATCGTACAAGTGGAACATCATTCACGGGCATTGGCGATGAAAAAGCATTACAACTCATAAAACAGGTTGGCCAAAAATTTTCATTGCCAACGATCACAGATATTCATACTGCAGGTGAAGCTGCTATTGCGGCGAAATATGTTGATGTTTTACAAATACCTGCATTCCTTTGCCGCCAAACTGACCTGCTGATCGCTGCTGCTGCTACAGGCAAGATCGTTAATGTAAAAAAAGGGCAGTTCGTAAGTGGCCCATCCATGAAATTCGCAGTGGATAAGATCAAACTTGCAGGCAATGATTTTGTGTGGCTAACGGAAAGGGGCAATAGCTTTGGCTACCAGGACCTGGTGGTGGATTACCGCAACATTACCTGGATGAAAGAACATTATGTACCAGTGATCATGGATTGCACACATTCATTACAGCAACCCAATCAAACTTCGGGCGTTACCGGCGGCAATCCTCAATTGATAGAAACCATTGCCAAAGCTGCTATCGCAACAGGCGCAGATGGCCTATTCATCGAAACGCATCCAAATCCTTCAGAAGCAAAAAGTGATGGCGCAAATATGTTGCGCCTTGATCTGCTTGAACCATTATTGGAAAAATTAGTGAAGCTGAGAGCGGCAGTTATTTAAATTTTTATTGCACCGGCTTCATACCATTTCTCAACATCGTTGTGTCACTCTCTTGTACGGTTTGCATTAGCTCAGCTTTTTTATTTCACGCAAAGGAAAAAAGATTCGCAAAGTCGCATAGTTCTTCACTGCGCCTTTGTGCCTCCGCGGTTAAAATCGCATTCAGCAACTTTTATTTCCCCAATTCAAAACAATAAAAACATCTCCTCAACTAATTTTGCTCTATCATTTTCAAATCTTCAAATTTCCAAATCTTCAAATCGATATATGCAATCAGCCCTTTCTTTTAATGAGCTAGTAAAAAACAGGCGTTCTACATTCCCAAAACAATTCGTACCTGGCAAACCAATTTCAAAGGAGATCATTGAACAAATACTCATCAATGCAACCTGGGCACCTAATCACGGACAAACAGAACCATGGCAGTTCACCGTATTTTCAGGAAGTGGGTTGGAAAAATTTGCGGCATTTCAAAGCGAAATTTATAAAAAGAATGCAGGAGATAATTTTAAAGAAGAAAAATGGCTCAAGTTAAAAAGTAACCCGCTGCTGGCATCCCACATCATTTCCATTGGCATGAAACGCACAACGACTAAAAATATCCCCGAGATAGAAGACATAGAAGCTGTTGCCTGTGCCGTGGAAAATATGTACCTGTCGGTAACAGCTTATGGGCTTGGCGGTTATTGGACAACCGGTGGTGTGACCTATGTGGATGAAGCCAAATCATTCTTCGGATTAAGTGAGCAGGATAAATTACTTGGTTTTTTTTATATCGGGCATATCGCTACAGCATCGCCTGCTGCAAAACGTCAACCCCTCGAAGAAAAAGTAACCTGGATTGATGAATAGACAATAAATCTTCAAAAGATTTTCCTTCGCAAAAAATTAATGTGGAGATGGGAACGCGGATGACACTGATGCGACGGATTAACACTGATTTCATTCTGTTACAAGGATCAGGGAAGTTTTTATACCTATTTTTCTTTGTCTGGTATGCTGCGTAAGCAGCATAAATCCGTGGTTATCCGCTCAACCAGCGTCATCCGTGTTTCTATCCATCGCGTAAAAAAAATGATAGGAATTATAAATAACGAAGCGGGTTTCTCCTTGCATTAAGAATATACCTTTTGATATTCATCCAGAAAGCCACAAAAAAATAAACGATCAATGGAGAACCCATTGTGAGAAAAGATATATAAATAAAATATTTACGGATGGTTGTGGTGGCGATCCCCATTTTTTCGCCGATAGCGGTGCAAACCCCGAATACATGCCACTCTACAAAATGTTTGAACCTGTTCATGAAAGCGTATTAAAATTAACTCTTATAAAATTACTTATTTTTTTACCCAAATCCTTCCCTCATTTTAAGTAATTTTGCAAAAATGATAGGATAACGGCAATTTGATAATACTAAATACGTTTACCGGCAAAATTTAGTTCATTATTAAACCCTGGTTTCCGGGTCAGTAAATTTTCGAACCTGCCTGTCGGCCGACAGGACTCAAATTTATACTATGGCATTTGACATTGAAATGATCAAAAAACTCTACAGCAGTTTTCCCGCAAAAATTCAGCAAGCCCGTAAAGTCGTTGGCAAACCACTTACACTTACAGAAAAGATATTATACGCTCATTTATGGGGCGATGCTCCAAAAAAGCCCTTTGAAAGAGGTAATTCATATGTTGATTTTGCTCCTGACCGTGTTGCGATGCAGGATGCCACAGCGCAAATGGCTTTGCTGCAATTCATGCAATCTGGCCGCACCAAAGTTGCCGTTCCAAGTACGGTGCATTGCGATCACCTGATCGAAGCAAAGGTTAACAGCAAAACGGACCTTAGCCGTGCCGTATCTGAAAGCAGCGAGGTATATGATTTTCTTGCATCTGTTTCTGATAAATACGGTATCGGATTCTGGAAACCGGGTGCCGGTATCATTCACCAGGTGGTATTGGAAAATTATGCTTTCCCCGGTGGTATGATGATTGGAACAGATAGCCATACAGTAAATGCCGGTGGTTTGGGAATGATCGCCATCGGTGTAGGTGGTGCAGATGCATGTGATGTGATGGCAGGTTTGCCATGGGAACTTAAAATGCCAAAGCTTATCGGCGTTAAACTAACGGGTAAGCTTAATGGCTGGACAGCACCGAAAGATGTTATATTAAAAGTAGCAGGTATCTTAACTGTAAAAGGTGGCACAGGAGCGGTTGTTGAATATTTTGGCGAAGGAGCATTGAATATGAGCTGCACCGGCAAAGGCACTATTTGTAATATGGGTGCCGAGATCGGGGCCACAACTTCTACATTTGGTTATGATGAAAGCATGAGCCGTTACCTGAAAGCAACCGACAGGTTACAGGTTGCAGTTATGGCAGATGAGATCAGGCAACATCTTACAGGTGATCCTGAAGTTTATCAGAATCCTGAATTATATTTCGACCAGGTAATTGAAATAAACCTTGACGAACTGGAGCCACACCTGAACGGCCCATTCACACCAGATCTTGCAACACCCATTTCTAAAATGAAAGAAGCTGCAGCCGCCAATAACTGGCCAACAAAGATCGAAGTTGGTTTGATCGGCAGCTGTACTAATTCTTCTTATGAAGACATTAGCCGTGCAGTCAGCCTTGCAAAGCAGGTTTCAGAAAAAGGATTAAAGCTAAATGCTGAATTTACGATCACGCCTGGTTCTGAGCAGGTGCGTTATACAATTGAAAGAGATGGCTTCCTAAAAACATTTGATGAGATCGGTGCTACGGTTTTTGCAAATGCATGCGGACCATGTATTGGTATGTGGGCACGAGTTGGTGCTGAAAAAGCTGAGAAGAATACGATCGTTCACAGCTTCAACAGGAATTTTGCAAAACGTGCTGATGGTAATCCAAACACATTTGCATTTGTAGGTTCTCCTGAGATCGTAACAGCAATGGCTATTGCAGGAACATTGAATTTTAATCCGTTGACAGATACACTAACAAATGATAAAGGTCAACAGGTAAAACTGGATGCACCAAGTGGATTTGAGTTACCGGTTAAAGGCTTTGCAGTTGGTGATGCTGGCTTCCAGGCGCCTGCTGAAGATGGCAGTAACGTACAGGTAAAAGTTTCTCCTACAAGTAACAGGTTACAATTACTGGATCCATTCCCTGAATGGGAAGGTGGTGACCTTAAGGGATTAAAATTGTTGATCAAGGCAAAAGGAAAATGTACAACAGATCATATTTCTATGGCCGGCCCATGGCTTAAATTCCGTGGCCACTTAGATAATATCAGTAACAATATGCTGATCGGCGCAGTGAATTTCTTCAATGACAAAACTGATTTTGTAAAAAATCAACTTACCGGTGAATACGGGCCTGTTCCAAAAACACAGCGTGCTTATAAAGCGGCAGGTGTAGGAACGATCGTAGTTGGTGATGAGAACTATGGTGAAGGTTCATCAAGAGAACATGCTGCAATGGAACCACGTCATTTGGGTGTAAGGGCTGTATTGGTGAAATCTTTTGCACGCATTCATGAAACAAATCTTAAGAAGCAGGGAATGCTGGCGCTTACTTTCAACGACAAGAATGACTATGATAAATTCCGTGAAGACGATACGATCGATATCATCCGTTTAAAAACATTTGCTCCAAATAAAAAGATAAAGCTTGTCTTAAAACACAAGGATGGCACAAAGGACGAGATCATGGTAAACCATACTTATAATAAACAGCAGATCGAGTGGTTTAAGGCTGGAGCGGCTTTGAATATTATTCGCAGAGAGTTTGAGAAAAGCAAAGTTTAGAATTAAGAATTATGAGTGTGTGTATAATGGAAAGTTGCTTCTTCCCCAATACACACACTCATAACTCATAATTTAGAACTCATAATTATTCTGAGACCTCAAACCAAACTCGTTTCCCATCATCCCAATCCCCATTATAATTTATCGTCAACTCCTCTCCTTTCTTAATTGCTTTTACGGTCTTTATTAAAATAGTATCATCTTCAAAGTCCATAAAATATTCGCAGTTGCTTTTATAACTGTGATTGTATATTGGCACAAGCCCAAGGGCCATGGCACATTTATCCTTGTTCTTCCCCCATTCAAAAATATAATCGTGTAGCAATGTTTTATCAAGATGTGTTCTGTCCTCTTTTGACATCACGATCACAGGTGCAATTTCAATGACAGTTCCTGCATTGATCTTTTCATTGGTAAAAACAGCCTTTCCTTTATTGGCAGTTTGCTCAACATATAAATAAGATTTGATCATAAACTATACTTCAACGATTCATGTTATCTGTTAAACGAAAATAATATAACCTGTATGTTACCGATGTGCTGATAACAATTTATTAAAATTAAATAAGTTAAATTGCGGCAGCGAAAAAAACATTTAATACGATCGGGGATGCATTCAGAAACTGATGAAATATCATTGCAGCAGCAGTTTGAAGAGGTGATTGCATCCGAAGATAAACTTGCAATACAGGACTTTTTAAACAGCCAGAATATCAGTGAGGTAGCCCATCTCATTGATGAGAATCCCGATTACGAAACACAGATCATCTCCCACCTTTCCCTGCACAGGGCTGCAAGTGTTTTCAAGATCCTTGGATTAGGCGAACAGACACGCATCATAAAAAATCTTCCGCCTTTTAAATCTGCTGAGTTATTGAACGAGCTTTCAGCAGATGACAGGGTTGCCTTTTTGGAAGAATTACCAAAAAGCACGGTACGAGACCTTATTAAAACTCTCGATCCTGAAGAAAGAAAAATAACGCTTGAATTATTAGGTTATCCTGAGAACAGCGTTGGGCGATTGATGAACCCCGGTTATGTATATGTTTATGAAGATTACACTGTAAACCAGGTATTGAATACCATACGGCGCTTTGGCACAAGTCCTGAAACTGTAGATGTGATCTATGTGATCAATAAAGAAGGTGAATTACTGGATGATATCCGGATAAGGGATTTTATTCTTGCAGGCCCTGAAACAAAGGTAACAGACCTGATGGATGGCAGGTATATTTCATTAAATGTAACAGACGACCAGGAACTTGCCCATACTGCATTCAAAATGAATAATCGGGTAGCCCTTCCTGTTACAGATGAACAGAATATCCTGTTAGGTATTGTTACCATCGATGATGTACTGTGGGTGGCAGAAGAAGAATTTGGTGAGGATATACAAAAGATCGGGGGTACAGAAGCATTCGACGAACCTTACCTTGATATCGGCATCATTAAGCTTATTAAAAAAAGGGCCGGCTGGCTGATCCTATTATTCCTTGGTGAAATGCTGACAGCTACAGCCATGCAATATTTTCAAAAAGAAATTGAAGCTGCTACCGTACTTGCTTTGTTCATCCCATTGATCATGAGTAGTGGTGGCAATAGCGGTTCACAGGCTTCGACGCTCATAATACAGGCAATGGCGCTTGGTGAACTCACCATTGCAGACTGGTGGCGGGTAATGCGCAGGGAATTTATTTCCGGGGCAATACTGGGTATGATATTAGGCAGCATTGGCGTTCTCCGCATAGTACTTTGGCAGAACCTGCATGTATTTGATTACGGCATCTACTGGAAACTGGTAGCAACAACCATATTCTTTTCACTGATCGGCATTGTACTTTGGGGAAGTCTCATGGGATCTATGTTGCCATTGATCTTAAAAAAATTAAAACTTGATCCGGCAGCTTCATCTGCTCCTTTTGTTGCAACACTTGTGGATGTAACGGGTATTGTTATTTATTTTTCTGTGGCTTATTTTTTCTTAAAAGGATTTTTGTTATAACCCACTCTGTGAAACTCCGTGTTAACCTCTGTGCAACTCTGTGGTTAATTCTTCGCGAAAATAAACCACAGAGTTAAAAGAGTTTTTTCACAGAGTTTCACTGAGTTTGAATTCAATTATTTAATGATCCTTCTTCATTGAGGCAGAATTCCCTGACTTTGCTCCATATTTGTTTTGTGTGAGATAAGCCTTGTTTGCTTTGTATTCCACGAGGTATATGTTATCAAATTCTTCATCCGGCAGATCATGCAATTGAAAATCTTTGATACCAAGCGCCCTTATTAAAGCAGGGATCGTATTTGTATGGCCGATCACCAGTATGGTCTTTCCGAAATCATTGTTCAATTTGAGCTGATTGATAAGGCCCTCTCCCGTTGTATCTGCAACATAAAGCGCCGAATCTATTCCAAGTTTGATGCGCAAAGAATCGCCTGTCATACCTGAGCGGCGGTATTTTGTAACATAGATTCGCTTTACCCCTTTATCCTTTAATAAAGCCAGGAGGTCACCTGCCCGCTTTTGCCCGGCTTCAGTTAATGCAGGATCATTCCCCGTTTCCTTTTCTGCATGCCTGACAAGGTAAATTTTAGTATTTGGTAAGTGCTGGATATCCTGTGCCATAAGGAAGTTTTTTGCATAAAATAATGTGATCAGCAACAGTATTTTTTTCATATCCCTGTTTTAAATGGCCAAATTAGTTAAAGGCCGGGTAAAAGCAATACTGCATTGGGAGTAAAACAGTTCTTATTGGCAACAAATTCAGTAATTTGCGCCTGCCTGCCGGTAGGCAGGTCACAATATGTACCAGGCTAACACGTTTTAAGCTGACGTAAAAACAAATGCACAAGTGTGCGACGCCACTGAGGCAGAAAAGCGGTATAAAGCCGGGCTAATAAAAAAATTAAAACTATTATAATATGTGCGGAATTGTAGGTTACACAGGGCCACGACAGGCTTACCCACTCATCATTAAAGGTTTAAAAAGATTGGAGTATAGGGGCTATGATAGTAGCGGCGTTGCCCTGTTAAATGGTAAAGGCCTGAAAGTATTTAAGAAAAAAGGCCGGGTAACTGAGCTTGAAGAAGAAGTAATAGGAAAAAATGTAGAATCCAATATTGGTATTGGACATACCCGTTGGGCTACCCATGGTGAGCCAAGCGACCGTAACGCACACCCGCATTCCTCAGCAAGTGGTAAACTGGCCATTATTCACAATGGAATCATAGAAAACTATGCACAGATAAAACAGGAGCTTGTAAAAAAAGGATACAGTTTTACAAGTGATACAGATACAGAAGTACTTTTAAATTTCATTGAAGACATTAAGAAGAACAATGCATCGAGCCTGGAAGAAGCATTGCGCATTGCATTGAAAAGAGTAAGTGGCGCTTATTGTATTTTATTGATTGATGAAGATGATCCAACAACGATCGTTGCTGCAAGAAAAGGAAGTCCGTTGGTTATCGGCATTGGTAAGGGAGAACATTTTTTAGCAAGTGACGCTTCTCCCATCATTGAATACACAAAGGAAGTGGTTTATGTAAATGACTATGAACTTGCCATTGTAAAACCAGATGAACTTATCCTGAAGAATATCGGTAATGAAAAAGTTACCCCATACATCACCAAACTTGATATGGAACTTGCTGCCATAGAGAAAGGTGGTTACGATCATTTTATGATCAAGGAGATATTTGAACAACCCAGCACTATTTATGATTGCTTACGTGGCCGTTTAGATGCCGAGGCAAAAACGATCAGGATGAGTGGTGTTGAAAACAATATTGAACAGTTAAAGAATGCCAACCGTATCATGATCATTGCCTGTGGCACCAGCTGGCATGCAGGACTTGTTGCCGAATACATCATTGAAGAACTATGCCGCATACCTGTTGAAGTTGAATACGCTTCTGAGTTCAGGTATCGCAACCCCATCGTAAACAAAGGCGACGTGATCATTGCGATCTCACAAAGTGGTGAAACAGCAGATACATTGGTTGCCCTTGAAAAAGCAAAAGAGAACGGCGCTTTCATCTTCGGAATCGTAAATGCAGTTGGTTCTTCCATTGCCCGTATTTCACATGCAGGTGCTTATACCCATGCAGGCCCAGAAATTGGTGTTGCTTCTACAAAAGCATTTACCGGTCAGCTTGCAGTACTTGCTATGATGGCTTTGAAGATCGCTAAAGAAAAAGGAACGATATCAGATGAGCGTTATCATGCCTTAATAACAGAGCTTGCTGATATTCCTGAAAAAGTAGATGCCATTTTGAAGAATGCTGAAGATATTCGTAAGATCGCAGAAATTTATAAGGGAGCTTCCGACTTCCTGTTCCTTGGAAGAGGTTATAACTTCCCTGTAGCTTTGGAAGGCGCATTGAAACTGAAAGAGATCTCTTACATACATGCGGAAGGATACCCTGCAGCTGAGATGAAACACGGCCCTATCGCTCTCGTAGATGAAAGCCTGCCCGTTGTATTCATAGCCACAAAAGATACTTACCACGAAAAGATCGTGAGTAACATGCAGGAGATAAAAGCAAGAAAGGGTAAGATCATTTCCATTGTAACAGAAGGCGATGAGGTAAGCCCGGGTCTTAGCGATCATTATTTTTCTATACCAACAGCAGACGAATTAATAGCTCCTATATTAACAGTGATCCCATTACAATTACTTTCTTATTACGTAGGAACCGCAAAAGGTATTGATGTAGATAAACCACGCAACCTTGCTAAAAGTGTAACGGTGGAATAATTTACAATGCACAATTGATAATTGATAATTGATAATGTATTAAATTCGGTAAATGAATATTAATCATATTCATTTATTGATAGTAATAAATTATTGTCCATTATCCATTATCAATCATTAATTGTTTGCATGAACATCATTCACACTCATCCGGTAAAAGAACTTGGATACAACTTCATAGAAAAAAAATACATTCCTAAAGGAAAAGATGAATACCATCTGCGGGAATTGCAAAATCCAAAAGGAAAAAAATACCGCTCACTTACACTGTTAGAGATCGACACGCTTGTGCGTAACCGGAATGAATCAGATAACTGGGGAAAGGTACTGGTAACTTCTGGTTTCAATGCAAGCCTGGTAAGGAACTGCAAATTTTTTGGACTTGTACGCATTGGTAGCCTGCTTCCCGTTTACCGTGAATTTCATAATTTCCGAATGGCAGTCGGGCTTTACAACAGCACGATCATCAGCAGCGACCTGGGTGATAATATTTGCATCGATAATGTGAATTACCTCAGCCATTATATCATTGGCAATGATGTTATGATCGCCAATGTGCATGAAATAGCAACAACCAATCATTCTAAATTCGGGAACGGTATACTTAAAGACGGAGAAGATGAAAAGCAAAGGATGATGATCGAAGTGTGTAATGAAAATGGTGGCCGTCCCATCATACCATTTAACGGGATGCTTGCAGGTGATGTTTACATGTGGAGCAAATACCGTGATGATGATGAGTTGCTGGAAAAATTCAAATTGTTCACTGAAAATAAATTTGACAAACAACGTGGATATTACGGAACGATCGGCGAACGCACTGTTATAAAAAATTGCGCTATCATTAAAGATGTTTGCATTGGAACTGATGCGTATATAAAAGGAGCCAATAAATTAAAGAACCTCACCATTAATAGTGATGCTGACCGCACATCACAAATTGGTGAAGGCTGTGAACTTGTAAATGGCATCATCGGTTTTGGCTGCCGTATTTTTTATGGCGTAAAAGCGGTGCGATTTATTACTGCATCACATTCGCAATTAAAATACGGTGCAAGGCTGATCAATTCTTATCTTGGTAATAATTCAACCATCTCCTGTTGTGAAGTATTGAACTCACTGATCTTTCCTTCACATGAGCAGCATCACAACAATTCATTTTTGTGTGCTTCGCTGGTGATGGGACAAAGCAATATAGCTGCGGGCGCAACCATCGGCAGCAATCATAATAGCCGCAGCCCGGATGGCGAAATTGTTGCAGGACGTGGATTCTGGCCGGGATTATGTGTAAGCTTAAAACACAATTCCAAATTTGCATCCTTCACAATTATTGCGAAAGGCGATTTTCCTGCAGAACTTAATATTCCAATTCCTTTTTGTTTAATAAGCAATGACGTTACAAATAATAAGCTTGTTGTGATGCCTGCGTATTGGTTCATGTACAATATGTATGCACTCGCACGTAATGCCTGGAAATATCATGATCGTGATAAACGAATCATGAAAACGCAGTACATCGAATACGATTACCTGGCACCGGATACTATTAATGACATATTTGATTCGCTTGAGATCTTAAATAACTTAATCACAAACGATAAAGGTGAAGGAGCAGTGAGTGGCTGGGAAAATACACAGCGTGATACTGTGATCGTAAAGATACCACAGTCAATAAAAGTTTACAAAGAAGTGATCAGGCTATATGGTTGCATGCAATTGCTGAATCATATTGCTGCGAATAAGTTTGAAAATTTTGACGCATTTAAAAAATCTTTATCTGCAAAAGTTTCAAGAACAAAATGGCACAATATCGGCGGTCAGTTAATCATTGATACTGAAGTTGACCAGTTAAAATACTCAATAAAAAAAGGTAAACTAAAAAGCTGGGATGATGTACATGCGTTTTACCAGGCGCAGGGGCGCAAATATGAAAATGACAAATTACAGCATGCTTATACAAGCCTGTTGGAAATGCTAAACATAACTTCTAAGCAATTCACACCCGAATTGTTTAAAGAGGTTTTGCAGGATATGCTTGTTACAAAAGAATGGATGACCAAAGGTATCTATACTGCAAGAGAAAAAGATTATACAAATCCTTACAGGAAAATGGTGTATGAGAATAACAATGAGATGATAAAAGTGTTGGGCAAACTGGAAGACAATGGTTTTATCCAGGATCAGCTTGCACAACTTGATGCTTTGAAAAAGAAAGTGAAGTCCCTTGTAAAAAAATGGTCTTTATAAAAAATAACTAACCGCCAGTTCGTAACCTTTTAACCCTAAGCCACTGATCACACCAACCGATTTACCGGAGACGTGTGATAATTTCCTGAATTCCTCCCTGCCGAAAATGTTTGAGATATGTACTTCAATAACTTTTGTTGTAATAGCAGCAATGGCATCTCCAATTGCAACTGACGTATGGGTATAGCCGCCGGGATTAATGATAATTCCATCATAGCTGAATCCCACCCGCTGAATTTCATTGATCAGTTCCCCCTCTATATTACTTTGAAAAAAAGAGAATTCAATGGCTGGAAATTTATCTTTTACTTTTTGCAAGTATGTTTCAAATGACTCACCACCGTAGATATCAATTTCTCTTTTGCCGATGAGGTTGAGGTTGGGGCCATTTATAATTGAAATTTTCATACTCACGTAAAGGTTTAATTGAACTTACTTGAACATTGTGTGTTGAATATTGAATATTGAACATCCTTAAATTTTCAATATTCAACACACAATGCTCAATTTTCAAGTGATCCGTTAATTATTAATCATACTGATGAACTCATCAAACAAATACCTGCTATCATGCGGCCCTGGTGTAGCTTCCGGATGATACTGCACAGAGAAAGCTTTCTTATTCTTCATCCTGATACCTTCAATGCTATTATCATTCAGGTTCACATGTGTTATTTCAATATTCTTGTTTGCCTTCACAGCTTCCGGATCAACACCAAAACCATGATTCTGCGTTGTTATCTCTGATTTACCAGAGATGATATTCTTTACAGGATGATTCAATCCCCTGTGGCCATGATGCATTTTAAAAGTAGGTATATCATTCGCCAGCGCAAGTAGCTGGTGCCCGAGGCAAATTCCAAAAAGTGGTTTGCCGGAATTAATGATCTGTTTAACGGTCTTTATCGCATAATCCATTGGCGCCGGATCACCGGGGCCGTTACTGATAAAATAACCCGCCGGGTTGAATTTTTGCAAAGTATCAAAATCAGTTTTTGCATTGAATACTTTTACATGGGCTCCCCTTTCAACCAGGCAGTTCAGAATATTTTTCTTTACCCCAAAATCAAGTACTGCAATTTTTAGTTTGCTGTTTGCATCACCAAGTTCATAGCTATCATTTGTACTTACAACTGATGCAAGCTCCAATCCATCCATTGATGGAACTGCTTTTAATTGTTTCTTTAAACTTTCAATATCCATTTCATCAGATGAAACAATGCAATTCATGGCGCCCTTTGTACGGATGTGTGCAACAAGTGCCCTGGTATCAACTCCATCAATGGCCACTATGTTTTGCGATTCCAGGTATTGTTGCATAGAATCATCGGCCATGAAGCGACTGAATTTCTCTTCAAGGTTACGTCCAATGATCGCTTTCACTTTAACACCACTACTTTCCACATCAACTTCTTTTACGCCATAATTACCAATATGGGCATTATTCATGATCAATACCTGTCCATAATAACTTGGATCTGTAAATACTTCCTGGTAACCGGTCATACCTGTATTAAAACATATCTCCCCGGTGGCAGTTCCTTTTTTCCCAAAAGCATTGCCATAAATGATGGTTCCGTCTGCTAAGAGTAATATTGCTTTGTTGTTGGTTAATTCCATTTTTTAAAACTGTTTTGCAAAGAAAAGAAATGCTTTAATTATTTATCAACTAAAATTTACACCATTCGCTAACAAATTTCATAGGGCTCAAAAAAAGCCCCGATAAAATATCGGGGCCATATAAAACGATTGATGATTCAATTTACGCTTCTGTTGTTGGTTCTGCAGAATCAGTTGCATCAGCGGCAGCTTTTTTCTTACCACCTGCTCTACGTGTTTTCTTAGCTGGTTCAGCAGCAGGAGCAGCTGTTCCTTTACCGTAGATCTCGTTGAAGTCAACAAGTTCGATCATTGCCATTTCTGCGTTATCACCTGTACGTGCACCCAATTTGATGATACGTGTGTATCCACCCGGGCGTGACGCAACTTTTGGTGCAACAACAGTAAACAATTCTTTTACTGCATCCTTATCGTTCAGGTAGCTGAAAACGATACGGTGGTTGTGCATGATAACTTCTTTAGATGAAGTTGCTTTTGTTTTTGTAATGATCGGCTCGATGTAAGTACGTAAAGCCTTTGCCTTTGCAACTGTAGTTGTGATCCTTTTGTAAGTGATCAACTGGCAGCCAAGGTTCATAAGCAATGCTTTCCTGTGGGAAGCTGTTCTGCTTAAATTGTTCTTTTTGTTACCGTGATTCATGTGACTTTGTTTTTAATTCACTTACACCGTGTCAGGAATTGTAAGCTACTTTGTTTATAAAAGTTCCCAGTTCCCCCTTTAGGGGGCGGAGGTGGTAATTACTCGTCGTCTAATTTAAGTTTGCTCAGATCCATTCCGAAGCTCAATCCTCTTTCATGCAACACCTGGTCAATTTCACTCAAAGATTTCTGTCCAAAGTTCCTGAACTTCATAAGGTCTTCCTGTTCGTATTGAACAAGTTCACTCAATGAATTGATCTTAGCAGCTTTTAAGCAGTTGAAGGCACGTACAGAAAGATCAAGATCTTCCAATGGTGTTTTCAACATCTTGCGAAGCTGTAAAGTTTGTTCGTCAACCAGGTCTTCTTTCTTATCTTCTTTTGTATCGAAAGTGATGTTCTCGTCAGTGATGATCATCAAATGCTGTATCAAAATACGGCTTGCTTGTTTTACTGCTTCTTCAGGATGTATGGTACCATCGGTAACAACTTCCATGATCAGTTTTTCAAAATCCGTACGCTGTTCAACCCTCGTATTCTCTATCAAATACTTTACGTTTTTGATTGGAGTGTAAATAGCATCAACAGGAATATATCCAAAATGAGAACTCTTTTCTTTATGATCTTCTGCAGGAACATAACCACGGCCACGGCCAATTGTTATTTCGATGTCAAGCTTTGCACTTGCATCCATTGTGCAGATAAGAAGGTCTGGATTCATTACTTCAAAAGCAGGAGAAGCTTCGCCAATCATGCCGGCAGTGAATTCAGTTTTGTTCTTAATTGAAAGTGTAACCTTTTCAGTGTTTACTTCATGGTCAACTTTCGCTTTAAAACGAACTTGTTTAAGGTTCAATATTATTTCAGTAACGTCTTCTGTGATCCCTTTCAATGTTGCAAATTCATGGTCAGCGCCAGCGATATTAATTCCCACGATCGCATAACCCTCTAAAGAGTTAAGCAATACCCTGCGCAAAGCGTTACCAATAGTTACACCATATCCAGGTTCAAGTGGACGAAATTCGAATTGTGCTTCAAAATCTGTTGCTTTCTGAAGAACAATCTTATCGGGTTTAACAAAATTAAAAATGGCCATTTTTATTTTTTTGTTTAATTGTTTAAAATTTGTTGACGAGCTTCAGTATCTCCACTCATCATCGTTGTGTCACTCTCTTCTACAGTTGGTTCTTTACTCAGCTATTACTTAGAGTACAATTCCACGATCAGCTGCTCCTTGATATTTTCAGGAACGCTTTCTCTTTCAGGATAAGCAACGAAAGTACCTTTTGCATTTGCTTCGCTCCAATCTAACCAATTGAATTTTGCATTCTTACCACGTAGGTTACCAGTAATTGAAGTATTGCCTGCACTCTTTCCTTTCAAACCGATCACATCACCTGGCTGGCAGCTGTAAGAAGGAATATTCACAACTTCACCATTAACAGTGATATGTTTGTGACTAACCAACTGGCGTGCGCCCTGGCGGCTTGGAGAAATTCCTAACCTGTAAACAGTATTATCCAAACGTGCTTCTAATAATTTGATAAGGTTTTCACCGGTTACACCTTTTTTACGAGCAGCTTCATCAAATGTTTTGCGGAATTGTTTTTCCAGCAAACCATAAGTGTATTTTGCTTTTTGTTTTTCTTTTAACTGTAAACCGTATTCGCTAAGTGTTTTACGCTTTTTATTAGCGCCATGCTGACCCGGAGGGTTGCTGTTTTTTGTTAACCACTTACCGTTGCCTGTGATAGGCTCTCCAAACCTGCGGGAGATCTTTGTTTTGGGCCCTGTATAACGTGCCATAATTGTATAGTTGGTCTTTTAGTGACGGTGGAGCATTATAAAGACCTTTTAAAATGAATGCTACACCCGGTTAATAATTATGAATTCTGAGTTATGAATTATGAGTTGGAGATTCTGAACTTGAAAGTTCTCATTCAGAATTCAGCATTCATAATTCATAATTGATTAAACTCTTCTTTTCTTAGGAGGACGGCAACCATTGTGTGGTAATGGTGTAACATCCTTGATGGTTACTACTTCCAAACCATTTTGTGATAAAGAACGAATAGCACCTTCACGGCCGCTTCCTGGTCCTTTTACATAAACATCAACTCTTTTCAAACCTGCATCAACCGCTGTTTTTGCAGCATCTGCACCTGCCATCTGGGCTGCATAAGGAGTATTTTTCTTACTTCCTTTAAAACCCATCTTACCTGCAGATGACCATGAAATAACCTGGCCGTTCTTGTTTGTTAAACTGATGATGATGTTGTTGAAACTAGCTACGATGTGAGCGTCTCCGTGGTTATCCACCTTTACAACTCTTTTTTTAGCTGCCGCTTTTGCGCTTGGGGCTTTGCCCTGTGCTTTTGCCATAATAAATTAAAATAGGTAATCGTTTAAAATTATTTCCCGTTGTTAACGGGGCTGAACCAACCCTCCTGCTGACTTCCGCTATCCGGCGCTGATCCAAAAATACAAGTCATATATAAAGACTAATAGCTGACAGTTGTCAGCCATTAGCTATTATTACTTCTTAGCAACTTTCTTCTTACCTGCAACCGTCTTACGCTTACCTTTTCTTGTACGGCTGTTGGTACGTGTACGCTGGCCACGAACCGGTAATCCTTTACGATGACGCAATCCACGGTAACAAGCGATATCAAGCAAACGCTTAATATTCAACTGTGTTTCGCTACGCAAAGCACCTTCAGTTTTAAACTCGTTGTTTATAACATTACGAATGGCAGTCTGCTCATCATCATTCCACTGGTTTACTTTTTTATTAAAGTCAATACCTGCTTTAGTTAAAATGTACTGTGCAGTAGAACGGCCAATACCATAGATATAGGTAAGACCAACTTCGCCTCTTTTGTTTTTTGGTAAATCGATACCGGCAATACGAGCCATATTAATTCTTAATTTTTAATTTTAAAAAGTTGAGTTTATCCTTGTTTTTGCTTAAAACGAGGATTCTTTTTGTTGATAACGTACAGGCGTCCTTTTCTTCTCACGATCTTGCAATCAGCACTGCGTTTTTTAATTGAAGCTCTTACCTTCATTTTTTTGATTTTTATCTTTATCTAATTGCTGGTAACTGGAGGCTAACAGCTTTGTCTTTTTTATTTGTACCTGAAAATGATCCTTCCCCTCGTTAAATCATATGGGCTCATTTCTACCCCTACTTTATCGCCTGGCAGAATACGGATATAATGCATGCGCATTTTTCCTGAAATTGTCGCCAGAATTTCGTGCCCATTTTCTAACTTCACCTTGAACATAGCATTACTCAGCGCTTCAACTATTGTTCCGTCCTGTTTAATGAGTGCCTGTTTAGCCATAAATTTGGGAGCGCAAAGATAAGAGGAAATATTTAATTATTAACCAAAAAATACAGAACTTACGCAATAAAATTAAAACTTAATATGAAAAAACTAATTTTTGCCCTGTTTTGCATCTGCATAATAGCATTTTCCTGCAAAAAAAGCGATCCGGATCCCGTAGCACCAACCCCCTCGCTTCCTTATTCGAATTCAAATGACGGCACGAACTGGAGATATGAGGTTAGGACGGTTGACCAGGTAACTACAGATACGATCACAACAAATGATACAAGCCATGTTGCGAAGCCGGATACTACGGTAGGTTCAAAAGCCTATGTCAGGATCATACATAATGACGGAACTCATACCTATAATAACGTAACCGGCAATGACTATTACCAGTTCCAGCATATTGTATTTCCGCCAACGGTTGATACCTCTATTGAAATAATTTACCTTAAAGACAATGGCAGTGTAGGTACCTCCTGGGCACAACCCCTGACAGTGGACGTAGGGATCGGTTTTCCAATCACAATCACTTTTACTTCAACCATCACAGGAACAGGACTCACAAGGGTTGTCAAGGGCATAACCTATAGCGATGTGATCAGTGTTAGTACTGCTTTAAATTCCCCGGGTATTACGATCACGTCAAACATAGTAAATTACTATGCAAGGAATATCGGACTTATCGAAGGTGTTTACGATATCGATGTTTCAGGATTTGGCAAGGTATATAATGATACGAAGCTGTTATTTTCAGATCCACATTAAAAAATATTTAATTATTAAAAAAGGGCGTTTTTAAAACGCCCTTTTTTAATATTATGTGACAAGTAAATTATTTTCCAATAGAATCAATATCCTGCTGCATTAAATTAACGCCATTCGGGCCTATGTATACTGCATCTCCAAATCCCAAAATAGGATAGAAAATAAATCCTAACAACAGCAGGCCGATACCAAAACCGGTATCCTTTCCAAAAGATTTTGCCAACCCAATCGCTATCACAATAATGATATAAATATTTGCGATGGGAATAAAGATCAGCCACCAGTTCTTCACCCCTGCAATCTCCGCCATAATATAAACATTGTAAAAGGGAATAATACAAGCCCACCCTGGTTTGCCGGCTTTTTCGAATGTTTTCCACTGGCTTGCTATTACAAAAACTATAAATGCGAGGTAAATAATTAAGATAAGTGCCATAATAGTTGAGTTTGGTTAAGTATTGAAAATAACAAAAAAAAGCCATATCTATTAAAACAAAGATCCCCGCAACCTGGCGGGGATCTTTGTTTTATGTAAAAGAGATCGATCAATTGGTTATGGTTACTTCCGTTCTGCGGTTCTGCGCCCTTCCGTCTTCGGTTTTATTATCTGCAACAGGTACCGTCATTCCGTAGCCCTTTGCTGTCATCCTGGAAGGATCAATTCCCTTTGAAATAAGATAATCCATTACAGCCTTGGCCCTGTCCTGCGATAAGATAATATTTGCAGCAGGCTTACCAACATTATCTGTATGTCCTCCAATTTCAATCTTATCGTCATCCTTTCTTTGTAAATAGGCAACAAGATCATCCAAAACCTTATACGATTCAGGTTGTAATGTCGCTTTACCTGTCTCGAAATTACATCCTTCCAATTCCCAGTTTTTTGCAGGCTGGAACTGGAACGTTAATGTAAATGGCTTTTTATAATATGCATTTTTATCAGCAGGGGTAGGAATATCCAATACGTCATAGCTTGTTGAATCTTTAAAACCAAGGATAAAAAGATCATATTTATCCCCATGTGGCAACCTCACTGAAAATTTACCATTATCATCAGTAAGCCCCTGGTATTCCTTATTATAATTCCTGCTTTTAAATACCATGATCTCATGAGGCAATGGATTATTCTTAAAATCCGTAACAGTAACATCAACCTGCGCATCTTTGGGTATCGACCCGTTTTGAACCTGGCTGAATGTCAATACCGGCATAGCAAATAACAGTACTAATAAGAAAAAATTTTGTTTCATTTTTATAACGTTTAAAGAGCGATAAAGATATTACAATTTATATTTTTTGTGGTTTTTAATAGGCTCATACAACTAAAAAATTTTCCACTATACTTTCTGCTGAAGCCTTATTACCATTTCATCTTTCCAGCTTTTAAAATCTCCTGCGATGATGTGTTCTCTTGCCTGTTTTACCAGCCATAAATAAAATGCAAGATTATGCACGCTTGCTATGGTGAGCCCAAGATATTCTTTTGATTTTATCAAATGCCTTAAATAAGCTTTGCTATAAAAATTACTTACCTCACAATCAATTCCGTCATCAATCACTGAAAAATCTTTTTCCCATTTTTTATTGTCGATATTGATGATACCTTTTGAAGTAAAGAGCATTGCATTTCGGCCGTTGCGTGTTGGCATTACACAATCAAACATATCAACACCCATTGATATACATTCTAAAATATTCCATGGTGTGCCCACTCCCATTAAATATCTCGGTTTATGAGTTGGCAGGTTATCACAACAAAGTTCACAGATCTCATACATCTTTTCAATTGGTTCTCCTACACTCAATCCGCCGATCGCATTTCCTGTTGCATTTTTTGAAGCAACATATTCGCATGAAAATTTTCGCAGGTCATGATGAACGCCGCCCTGTACAATAGGGAATAAATTCTGTGTGTAACCATATTTATCCGGCGTTTCAGTAAAACGGCCAACACATCTGTCGAGCCAGCGATGTGTTAACTCCATAGAAGTTTTTGCATAGTTATATTCACTTCCGCCGGGCGGGCATTCATCAAATGCCATTATGATATCGCCACCGATCGTACGTTGCGTATCCATTACATTTTCGGGGGTGAACAAATGCTTGCTTCCATCAATATGAGATTGAAACATTACACCCTCTTCATTTATTTTACGGGTGCCTGACAATGAAAATACCTGGTAACCGCCGCTATCTGTAAGAATAGGCTTGTTCCAGCCATTGAATTTGTGAAGGCCTCCTGCTATTTCCAATATCTCGAGTCCGGGCCTCAGGTAAAGATGATACGTGTTACCGAGAATGATCTGTGCCTGTACATCATTCATTAATTGTTGCTGCGTTACAGCTTTTACTGTACCGGCAGTGCCAACAGGCATAAAGATCGGTGTCATGATCTCACCATGATCCGTTGTTATCTTCCCTGCTCTTGCTTTCGATGTTGGATCAGTATGTTGTATTTCGAATTGTAATGAAGCCATGAACGATTACTAAAATGATAAAATGGCTGCAAATATAAAATTAAAAAAACCTTTTGCAGAGCAAATCAGCATTGGCTGCGAATGTAAACCCCTATAATTCAGAATTCAGAACCTGTCTGCCGGCAGGCAGGCTCAGAATTCAGAATTCAATCCTATTTTTGCGGCAATGGATCTATCAAAACTATTGCACGACTGGCAGTTGATCATCTTTGTAGCATTTTGCTCTGTAGCTTTTATTCAACTTTTTTATTTTCTTTTCTTCTTTTCCCGCCTGAGCTTTTATAAGGCAAAGCAAAATAGTTCATCACAAACCCACGCAGTAAGTGTGGTGATATGTGCAAGAGATGAAGCAAAAAATCTTACTGAAAATTTGCCATTGGTACTGAAACAGGATTTCAAAACCACGCATGAAGTAGTAGTAGTTGATGACAACTCATTTGATGAAACAAAATACATTTTAGCCGATTTCAAAAAAATCCATAAGCAACTAGAAGTGGTAGGACTAACGCAGGAAGCCAAGATGATACCAGGCAAAAAATTTCCTCTAAGTATTGGAATAAAAACTGCCAAACATGAGATCCTGTTGCTGACAGATTCTGATTGCGCTCCTGCAAGTGATCATTGGATCGAAAGCATGCAAAATACATACGCAGATAATACCGAGATCGTACTTGGTTATGGAAGTTTTCAAAAAAGCAGTGGCATGTTAAATAAACTGATACGCTGGGAAACTTTTCATTCTGCATTACAGTATTTCAGTTATGCATTGGCTGGTGTTCCGTACATGGGTGTAGGCAGAAATCTTAGTTATAAAAAATCACTTTTTTTCCAGCACAAAGGATTTGCTGCACACAACAATATTCCCGGCGGAGATGATGATCTTTTTGTGAACGTTGCCGCAACGCGACGAAACACTAAGATCAATATTGATAAGAATAGTTTTACAATAAGTAAACCTGCCAGTACCTGGAAACAATGGAAGACACAAAAAAAACGCCATTACACAACGGGAAAATATTACAAGGCGTTTCATAAGTTGCTGCTTGGCTTGTATGCACTTTCACATTTTTTATTTTATCCTTTGCTGGTAGCAAGCTGTATCTTTTATAACTGGCAATATGCGTTGATCATTTTTGCTGCAAGATTGATCATACAGGCAATTGTTTATTGGAAATGTTTATCGAAACTCGGAGAAAAAGACCTTTTCTCAATGTTCCTGTTTTTTGACCTGTGGATGTTTTTTTACTATTTCATATTTGCACCGGCGCTGGTTAGGAAACCTCAGCAAACCTGGAAATAGAATTCTGAATTATGAGTTCTGAATTATGAATTGGCTGTGTTTATTTGTTACATCATTTTTAATTGTAGTGACTACAAGATTTATATTTTGATATTAGATGGAAGTTTTACAAAAATATTTTACTGATTTTACTGAGGAGCAAAAGAAACAATTTGCAGCATTAAAAGATCTTTACTCAGAATGGAATGAGAAGATAAATGTGATCAGCAGGAAGGATATGGACAATTTTTATGTGCACCATGTTCTACATTCGCTTGCCATCGCCGCTAAATTCAATTTCGAAAACAATATGCAGGTGGTTGACCTTGGCACAGGTGGTGGTTTTCCCGGAATACCACTTGCTATCTTTTTTCCCGGTAGTGAATTTCACCTGGTTGACAGCATCAATAAAAAATTACTGGTAGTAAAAGAAATTGCAGAAGCGATCGGACTTAAAAATGTAACCACACAACATAGCCGTGTGGAAGAAATAAAGAACAGGCAATTTGATGTTGTTGTTTCAAGGGCTGTTGCACCATTAAAAGATCTTTGGCATTGGAGCAAACCGCTAATAAGAAAAAACAAAAATGCCGCAGAAGATTCTGCTAATGGACTTGTTTGCTTAAAAGGCGGTGATCTTACCAAAGAAATTTTTGAAAGCGGCTGTAAACCTTTTGTCTGGGAAGTAGATAAAATATTTGATGAAGAACATTTTAAGGAGAAGTATTTGTTGTATCAACCTTTGAAAAAATAAGAAATATTCAATACTCAATATTTAATATTCAGCTTACAAAATGTATTATAAAAAACAAAGGCTTCATAAATTGAAGCCTTTGTTTTTTTATAATACTGTGCCACAGCATCAAGTATCATTTCAAATCACCAATTCAACTCCAACACATTATTCTTCCTCTCAGTATCCGCCATTCTTTTAGAAGGATCGATCTCTGCTTTTTTAAGGTCGGTTAATTTGTGATTGAATTCAACTATATAATAAGGATGTGTCCATCTCCATTCTTCATGTTCTGTTCTTTTTTGAGAAGCATTTTCATTTGGCTTATTACCAAACATAAGGTTCAAAGGCACATAATGCATTTCAGTTGAACCGTCTTTAAAAGTTAATTGCAGATCGATCGGCATAGGCAAATTACCTATTCTTTTCAGCCTGACCTTTGAAATACCATTCTCCTCCCAAAGACTGTCGATGCTATAATTAATTGTCTTTGTTGTGCTGATCCAGTATTCTTTATACCAGTCTAATTTTATTCCACTAACATTTTCTGCAACACGAATAAAATCATTTGCATTGGGATGTTTAAAACGCCATAGCCTGTAATACTCAAGCAATATTTTATCTCTTGCCTGTGCACCAACTATGTAACCGAGTTGTTCCAAAAACACAGCTCCTTTAGAATAGGCATCAATGCTATAAGCAAAATTGGTATTGTAATGATCTGCATGCGTTGTCATCGGTTCTTCAAGGCCGCTTTTTACTAAAGCAAAATATCCGGAATAAGAGTCTGCATTATCTTCAGGTAAAGATTCGATCAGTTGTTTTAAATTTTCATTGTCAGGCTGGTTCTTTAAAGCCTCTTTATAATCTTCGATCGAAGGTTTTTTATAATAGAATTTTGTGACGAGGTTTTCTGCATAGCTAGTAAAGCCCTCATCCATCCATGCATACATACTTTCATTGGTGCCAAGCATCATCTGGTACCAGCTATGCATCCATTCATGAAAAACAGTTCCCAATGAAGGGCCGCTGATCAGTGTCGCCATTGGATATTCCATTCCACCATCACCACCGTGTATAAAAGAATATTGGGGGTAAGGATATTTTCCAAAATGAGCTTCCATGAAAGGAAGTACAGTTACTGCAGCATCTCCAACTTTTTCCCATAAACTATCATTCTTAGGATTGTTTGGTTTATAATTATAAATAACGTTCAATACTGTACCATTCGGCATTTTTCTTACGAGGTGTTTATAATCCGGATCTGCAGCCCATACAAAATCATGTACATTCTCAGCTTTGAAATGCCATAGTCGTTTAGCAGATGTTATTTCTTTTAATTCCGTACCTGGTTTATCATAACCCCATCCTATTTCAGTTGCATTAATTAAAACACCCGTACCACCAAGCTTATATGTTTTATCAATGTTTATCGATACATCATAATCACCCCAAACACCATAAAATTCCCTTGCAACATATGGTGTAGGATGCCAGCCTTCATAATCATACTCGCATAATTTAGGATACCATTGGCTCATGCTGTAACGCACACCTGTGCCAGGATTATCTCTCCCGCTACGCCTTACCTGCAGCGGAACCTGTGCTTCAAATTCCATATCGAAAACAACTTTTGTTTTAGGCAGTATCGGAGTTGTAAGATTTACTTCGAGAATTGTTTCATGATATTTGAAAGGTTGCGGAACGCCATTCATCTTTAAAGAAATGATCTTCTGATAACCGATCTCATTTTCTTTCAGATTAAGTATTCTATCTTTTACTCTTCCATCCCAATCGGGACGGCCATTCACCTGTACTTTTCCAAGCTCGCGGCTGCGTGCATCCATACTGCTGTTAGGCTGAAATGCATTCCAGTATAAATGATAAAAAACTTTATCAAGCTTATCGGAAGAGTTATTACTATACTCAAGCTTTTGTTTTCCTTTGAACCTGTTAGTGAGGGTATCAACATCTACATTCATTGTGTATTTCACCCTTTGTTGCCAGCGATCGGGCTGTGCAAATGAAATAAGAAATAAGAAATTGGAAATAAGGAATAAGGAGGTTCGTTTGAATGTCATCTTAGAAATGTTTATCGGGTAAATTTCGTCCAATAGAAGTTAGGAAAAAAACAAAATATTATGTACGGATAGGAGATTTTTTTACCGCAGAGGCGCAGGGGAAAAACTTCATCTCTGCGCCTCCACGTCTCTGCGGCTATAATTTTCAAGTATAGTAAGTATTGGTATTATTCTTTCCCCTGTACAACAATTACAATTTCCCCTTTCACAGTTTTTGCATTGAAATGATCATGCACTTCCTGCAAGCTGCCTCTTTTATTTTCTTCAAATTTTTTTGTGAGTTCACGACTTACACAGCATTGCCTGTCTGCTCCGAAATATTCAATAAAATTTTGCAATGTCTTTACCAGGCGCATGGGGCTTTCATAAAAAACCATGGTACGTTCTTCTGTTGCCATGCGTTTTAAAAAAGTCTGTCTTCCTTTTTTTAGTGGGAGAAAACCCTCGAAACAAAAACTATTAATTGGTAAACCACTGTTCACAAGTGCAGGTACAAATGCAGTTGCACCGGGTAAACACTCAACAACGATATTATTCTTTACACATTCCCTTACGAGCAAATAAGCGGGATCGCTGATACCAGGTGTGCCGGCATCCGTTAATAAAGCAATTGTTTTTCCCGCTGCCAGTTGTTCTGCAAGATGGGTTACAATTTTATGCTCGTTATGCTGGTGATAAGGAGATAAAGGCCTGTTTATCTCATAATGCTTTAATAATACGGATGAAGTACGGGTGTCTTCAGCAAGAATAAGATCAGCGTTCTTTAATATTTCAATTGCCCGGAAAGTAATGTCGGCAAGATTACCGATGGGGGAAGGAACGATGTAAAGCATTTTTGATTTGGAGATTTGGAGATTTGGAAATGTGTTGATTTGAAGAACTAATTAGATTGGAGAACCTGATGCTAATAATTTATTCTGGATCTTTCATTCCCAAATTTCCAAATCAACTAATTTCCAAATCAGTTTATCGATATCTCGAAAATTTCCATAACGGGATTCGCCAGTAATTTCTTTGCGGCATCAGATGCAATAGTCAATGCCTCTTCTTTTGTAGTTGCGTCGATCTGCAGGTCAATATGTTTTCCCACTCTTACATCAGAAACTGCTGCTACTCCTAAATTTTGTAAGCCTCCTAAAACAGCTTTCCCCTGCGGATCCAACAGGTCTTTCAATGGCATTACTTTTATTTGTGCTGTATACATCATCGCGATTCGGTTTTAAAGATCAAAGATAAAATAATGTAGGCTATAAATATTACCGGAACTGCAAGCCATTGTAAAAATAAAGCTGCAATCACAGATATAGCGAACAATATTAATTTGGGCAGGTTGTCTTTTAGCGAGCTGTTCTTAAATTTCATTGCCATCATTGGTATATCGCTTACCATCATCCATGATAAGAAAGCGATCAACGCATACAAAACCCATTTGTTCACTAAAACATTGATGATGGTTTCATTGGCTGCATGCCAGTAGATCAAAGGAAGTGATGCGATCAATAAACCAACAGCAGGTGTTGGTATCCCCCGGAAACCATATTGCTGTCTTGTATCCAAATTGAATTTTGCAAGACGGTAAGCCGCTGCTGCTGCAATAAAAAAAGCAGGAAGCAATAATGTCATTGAAGTATCTATAGCTTCATCCTGTTTTGCAAAAGCCATCCTGAGAAACTGGTAGATGATCATAGATGGCGCTACACCAAAACTTACAACATCTGCAAGTGAATCTAGTTGCTTACCCATTTCGGAAGTGGCGTTAAAAAGCCTTGCAACAAAGCCATCTAAAAAATCAACTACAGCTGCAAGCCCGATGAACAAAGATGCCTGCCATATCTTTTCGGGAAAGTCAACGAATTGTGAACCTTCAGGGCTATATTGAATGGTAATACCGTTTTGAAGTGTTGCAATGATGGCGAGGCAGCCGAATATTAAATTAAGAAGGGTGAAAAGGTTGGGGATTTGTTTCATTTATTGATTTGAAAATTTGAAAATTTGGAGATGAGCTGATTTAGAGACCTGGAAATTTGAAGAGACTCAATCTTCAAATCTTCAAATCTTCAAATCAACCAATTATCGCTTCATCATGCTTTCAATATCTTCAACAGTGATCGGGATATTTTTCATCAGGTCCTTATTACCAGTCTTTGTTATCCAGAAATTATTTTCAATGCGGATACCAATCTTTTCTTCTTCTATATAAATGCCCGGTTCAATTGTAAAAACCATTCCTGCTTTTACAGGTTCAGTTCTCGTTCCAAGATCGTGAACATCTATTCCAAGGTGATGCGATATACCGTGGTATAAATATTTTCTATACGCCCTGTTCTCAGGATCTTCATTTTTTACATCCGACTTCCTGAGCAATCCTATTTTTTGAAAAATAATGCTTGCTTCGTCTCCTACCTTTTCTGTGTAATCAACAATTGATATTCCCGGTTTTAAAATGCTTGCTGCATAATGATGCAAATGCAGGCATGCGTTATAAATTGTTTTTTGCCTGCGGCCGAATTTGCCACTTACAGGAATTGTACGGGTAAGATCAGCACAATAATTTCCATACTCTGCCCCGAAATCCATTAATAACAAATCACCTTCTTTACATTCCTGGTTGTTTTCAATATAGTGTAGAATGCGTGCGTTATCACCACTAGCAATGATAGAATTGTATGCTGTACCTGTTGCACGCTGAGATAGGAAGGAATGATATATTTCAGCTTCAATCTCATACTCCATTACGCCGGGCCTTATAAACTTCAGCAGCCTTCTAAAAGTGTTGTCAGTGATATCAATTGCCTTTTGCATCACTTCAACTTCCAATGCAGTTTTAATTGCTCTCAGGTCTTTTAAAATTTTTGCACTCCTTTTATAATTATGTAGGGGATAACGTTCTTTCATAGCAGCAGCATAACGATAATCCCTTACAGGAACCAGGTTTGCTTTGCGGTCGTTCTCGTTACTATTGAGATAGATCGTATCTGCATTGTGGATCCAGGGTTGTAATAATCCATCAATTGAATCGAGCCATACAATCGTTTGAATACCGGAAATAGCTCTTGCCTCATTTACACGCAAACGATGGCCATCCCATTTTTCTTTCAGTTCATTTGGACGAACCAATACAAGTACTTCCCGGTATTTAGCGTCAGTGTTTGCCGGGAATAATATCAGCATGCTATCTTCCTGCTCGATCCCGGTTAACCAAACCAGGTCGGAGTTTTGTTTGAATTTATGTTGCCCGTCTCCATTTGTAGGTAATTCATCATTGCTGTTGAAAATGGCAATCGAATTCTTTTCCATTCTTTCAACAAATCTTTTGCGGTTCTGAACAAATATGTCAGCATTTAAAGGAAGATATTTCATCAGGAAAATTAATTGGGGTTATAAATGGGTGCTCTAAAAAATTGAAACACAATATACGTTTTATAAATTTTTCTGCTAAAAAGCCTGTAAAACGGGCAAATAAAAAATAAAAATAAACAGGGTTTAATATAACTACCTATTTGCTTGGTCTCATTTAAAAAAATCGATTCTTTTTAAAAAATTACCAAGATTTTCTTCATTATTTAAAGAATCATTAATTACAGTTAAACAGGCCCCTATTCTTTTTAAAACAATGTTGTACTACCTTTGTCGCCTTAACTAAAAGATTACTTGCTATGTCAATTACTACTATGACCGAAGCCCCTTTAAAGGCTTTGGAAAAGATTGGTTTACATTCAACAAAACCGGTCCACTACCAACTAACTCCCGCTGAATTAACCGAACAAACTGTTCAACGCAAAGAAGGTGTTTTAAATGATACTGGCGCACTTTTGATCAATACCGGTGAATTTACTGGTCGTAGTCCGAAAGATAAGTTTACAGTAAAGGACGAAATAACAGCTAATACAGTTCATTGGAATGATTTCAATATTCCTCTTGAACCAAAGTATTTTGACCAGATGCATGAAAAACTGGTTAATTATTTAAATACAAAAGAACTATGGGTTAGGGATTGTTATGCATGTGCTGACCCGGCATACAGGTTGAACATAAGAGTAACAAACGAAAATCCATGGAGCAATTTATTTGCTTACAATATGTTCTTAAGACCAACAGAAGATGAGTTGGAAAATTTTACTCCCGAATGGCATATCATCCAGGCTCCCGGCTTCAAAGCAGACCCTGCGGTAGATGGAACAAGGCAACACAATTTTGCCATGGTAAGCTTTACAAAGAAAATGATCCTTATCGGTGGAACAGGCTATACCGGTGAAATGAAAAAAGGCATTTTTACTATTTTGAATTATATACTCCCACAAAATAAAAATGTGCTGAGCATGCATTGCTCCGCAAATATGGGTAAGGCTGGTGATACCGCTATTTTCTTTGGATTGAGTGGTACCGGTAAAACAACATTGAGTGCTGATCCAAACAGGAGTTTGATCGGAGATGATGAACATGGCTGGACAGATCATGGCGTATTTAATTTTGAAGGTGGTTGTTATGCGAAAACAATTGACCTGAGTGCAGAAAAAGAGCCTGAAATCTATAATGCCATTAAACCTGGTGCACTGGTAGAAAATGTAACATTCATTGATGGTACAAATAAAATTGATTTCAGCAGCAAGATAATAACAGAAAATACAAGGGTAAGTTACCCACTATCATTTATCAGCAATGCACTTGAGCCTTCTGTAGGCAAGATGCCAAAAAATATTTTCTTCCTTACAGCTGATGCTTATGGTATTTTACCCCCTGTGAGCAAACTAACTCCAGGGCAAGCTATGTATCAGTTCATCAGTGGTTACACTGCTAAGGTAGCTGGTACAGAAGCTGGTGTTACAGAACCAAAATCTACTTTCAGTGCATGCTTCGGCGCACCATTCCTTCCACTACATCCAGGCCAGTATGCTGAGATGCTTGGAAAGAAAATGACCATGCATAACGTGAATGTGTGGATGATCAATACAGGTTGGAGCGGCGGCCCTTACGGAGTTGGAAGTCGTATGAAATTGCCATATACAAGAGCAATGATAACTGCAGCACTGGAAGGAAAACTGGACAATGTTGAATTTGAAGCACATCCTGTATTTGGAATGATGATGCCTAAAGAGTGTCCGGGTGTACCAACAGAAGTATTAAATCCACGCAATACCTGGACAGATAAAGCTGCTTATGATACAAAAGCAAAAGACCTTGCACAACAATTCATTAAGAATTTTGAAAAGTATGCAAGTGGTGTAACTGCAGAGATATTAGCCGCAGCTCCAAAAATTTAAATCACTTTGTAATTAAATAAAAAAAGGTTGATGAGCGTAAAACTTCATCAACCTTTTTATTTATAGCCTAACAAATTAAAATACCATTTCAGGAATATCTCCAACTACAATTAATTTTCCTGCTGTTTTTTGTTTGATCTCGTCAACAGAAACACCTGGTGCTCTTTCCAGTAATTTAAAAGCACCATCTGTAATTTCCAAAACAGCCAGTTCAGTTACGATCTTTTTTACGCATTGTTTGCCGGTAAGCGGTAGTGTGCATGCCGGAAGTAATTTGCTCTCACCTTTTGGATTGGTATGCATCATGGCAACAATGATATTTTTAGCACTTGCAACAAGGTCCATTGCACCACCCATACCCTTAACCATCTTCCCTGGTATCTTCCAGTTAGCAATATCACCGTTCTCACTTACTTCCATTGCACCAAGTACGGTGAGGTCAACCTTGCCGGAACGTATCATTCCAAAACTCATGGCGCTATCGAAAAAAGCTGAACCAGGAAGCGTTGTTATGGTTTGCTTACCTGCATTGATAAGATCTGCATCTTCCTCCCCTTCAACCGGGAATGGCCCCATTCCCAACAGGCCATTTTCACTTTGTAATACTACATTGATGTTAGCAGGTATATAATTAGCTACTAATGTTGGTATACCGATACCGAGGTTTACATAGAAGCCGTCTTGTAATTCTTTTGATATGCGTTGTGCGATCTGGTATTTATCGAGTGCCATTTGTGTCGTTAAGTTTATGCGTTTAGAAGTTTATAAGTTTAGAGATTTCGGGTTTAGACTAAACTTCTAAACCCATAAACCTCTAAACTTTTTTTCTTACAGTTCTTTGTTCGATCCTTTTTTCATAATTGGTTCCTTTGAAAATTCTGTGAACATAAATTCCGGGTGTATGGATCTGGTTTGGATCCAGTGTTCCTGCAGGCACCAGTTCTTCTACTTCTGCAATGGTTATCTTACCAGCCATTGCCATCATTGGATTAAAGTTGCGGGCTGTGTCTTTATAGACCAGGTTCCCCTGCTCATCTCCTTTCCATGCCTTAACAATAGCATAGTCTGAATCAAAAGCCATTTCAAGCAGGTATTCCTTCCCGTTAAAAGTTCTTGTCTCTTTTCCTTCTGCTACTTCGGTTCCTACACCTGCCGGAGTGAATATTGCCGGCATTCCATATCCCGAAGCCATGCAACGTGTTGCCAGCGTTCCCTGGGGAACTAATTCTACTTCCAGTTCACCACTTAATAACTGGCGTTCAAATTCTGCATTCTCTCCTACATAGGAGGATATCATTTTTTTTACCTGCTTTTGTTTTAACATGAGGCCGATACCAAAATCATCCACACCTGCATTATTTGAAATACAGGTCAAACCTGTTGTACCTTTTTTTACTAATGCCGATATACAATTTTCTGGTATCCCACATAAGCCAAATCCTCCCAGCATAATGGTTGCCCCATCACTAATGTCGTCCACTGCATGCTCAGCATTACGATATATCTTATTCATAATTATTTATTCTTGTTTTAATAATTCTAAATCTTTTTTTATAGGAAGGTCAGGTGTTGTTCTTTTCTTATTTAACCTGAGTTGATTATGAAGTTTAAGCCTGTTTTGTTTTGCGATCATGCTATCCATCAATGTATTCATCAGTTCAGGATGTTTTGTATAATAGTCGTAACTTTTGTAAAAATCCTCCTTGCTGATTTTGTAGAAAGAAAATATTTTATTTTGGAGTTTTAAATTTTCTAGCGTGTCGTTTGCAGCATTATCCTTTTTAATAAAATCCCTTGCATAAACATCCGCACGAATATAATCCCAAAACACTAGTTGCATTTTCTTAGGTTCTAAAATTCCTTCAGGCACTGTTTTTTTCTTGTGACAGGAAAAAAGTAATATCAGGATGCATGCTGCAAATAATTTCCTCATTTCAACTGCTCCTGGTATTTATTTGCATTCGTTAAATCAAGTTTGGTCAGGAGTTCCCGGGCACGGGATTTATCTTGTGGAACTGCTTTTGAAAATATGTTGATCAGCTCTGTAAATTTTCCCTGGAAGAAAAACTGGTTAACCATGGTATTTGGGTTGTCCTTATTAAAATTATCAAGAAGGTTCAATACGTTCATCATTTCAGTACGGGCTTTTGTATCATCCTCGTAAAGCTTATCCATTCCAAGCCTGTAATAATTATAATACACATCATGCATGATCGTGTACCTCGTATTTGACATGTTTTCCATCAGCCAATAGCGATTGCGGATACCATCAAATGCCTTCCAGCCCGAAATATATCTTCCGTCGGGAGCATTGTTAACTATATTTTGTGCCTTCAAAAAATAAGGATCGCCGCCATGCGGAGAAAATGAGGCATAATCAAATCCTAAGATCGTATTTGCATAATAAGCAAAAATCGCCGTGAGGTTTGAAACCAATCCGTCAGTACCTGTTACACGGTTATCATTAAAATCCAATTGTTGAAATTCAATGTATTTAAAGGCGATATCATCATCTTTATAATTGATTATCGGGGAAACGTATGATGTATTGAATATCGGTCGTGCAGCTTGTATTGTAAGTGAGCCTTTATAAACATTCTGGTCGTCTGTTGATTCGAGATTCAATAAAAAGTTGCAATCAATTTTTTCATTAGGCGCATAATTTTCGTTGGTCCATTTGCGGTTATTCAAAAAATTATTCAAAGCAGTCTGTAATGTGTTGAATGTATTTTTACTTACGTTATTTCCCACACGAGTGGTTACAACGGATACACGTGCATTCAGCTCCTGCGCATTGATTGATTGAGCTATTACAAGAAAAAGTATAAAAAATTTAATCTGTTGCATTGGAAAATTTAATGATGCTGTTTACAATATCTGAAGCAATTGCCTTTTTGGATTTTGTATCAAAATGATGCTCTTGTCCGTCTTTACCAAAAATAACGATTTTGTTAGTGTCATGTCCAAATCCTGCGCCGGGGTCATTCAATGAATTCAGCACGATCATATCTGCATTTTTTTCATGTAATTTTTTTAATGCATGTTCTTTTTCATTATTGGTCTCAAGTGCAAATCCTATCAATAGCTGGCCCGGTTTCTTATTTGCCCCAAGGGCTTTTAAAATATCTTTTGTTTTTTGGAGATTTAAAGTCATTGAATCTCCGTTCTTCTTTATTTTTTCAGCTGCGGGATCAGGTATTGTATAATCGGCAACTGCTGCACTCATAACTGCAATGTCCATTCCGGGGAATATATCAACACATGCATTATACATTTCTGCTGCAGAAGTTACTTTTATAAGGCTGATATTATTATTTACCTGTTCTGTAACTGGACCACATACCAATATTACTTCTGCTCCTCTCTTTTTAAATTCCTCTGCCAGGGCTATGCCCATTTTCCCGGATGAATGATTACCTATAAATCTTACAGGGTCAATCGCTTCATGGGTGGGGCCAGCTGTAACTAATATTTTCTTGCCTGAAAGCTGGTTATTTTTGGAAAAATAATCTTTAAGAAATTCAACAATATTCTCGGGTTCAGACATGCGTCCATCACCTTTTAAACCACTTGCCAGCTCGCCATTTTCTACGGGGATCACCATATTGCCATATGATTCCAGCTGTTTTATATTTCTTTTTGTAGATGGGTGAAGCCACATATCTTCATCCATTGCTGGCGCTACAATAACGGGACAAACAGCGGATAAATAGACCGCCATAAGGAGGTTATCGCACAAACCACCCGACATTTTAGCCAATGTATTACAGCTTAGCGGAGCAATAAGCATTATGTCTGCCCAACGCCCAAGCATCACATGATTGGCCCAGGAATTATTTTCCGATAATTCTGATAACACTTCACTCTTTGAAAGTGTAGACAAAGTAAGTGGCGCTATGAAATTAGTAGCGGAAGGAGTCATGATCACTTTTACTTCTGCGCCAGCTTTTACCAAAAGCCTTACAAGTGTAGCAGATTTGTAAGCAGCAATACTACCGGATATTCCTAAAAGTATCTTTTTCCCTTTTAACATAAAAAGTCCCGCTTGTTGCGGGACTAAAATTATGATTTCTTAATTAAAAGAAGATGTAAAATATATTACTAATTAGCTGAAGAGATCCTCGTCATTTTTACGGAAATATACCTTATCCTCTAAAAACTCAGTAGTAGCAAGTAAAGATGGATTTGGCATACGCTCATATGCACGGGATATTTCTATCTGCTCTTTATTCTCATGTATTTCTTCCAGGCTATCAGTATGGCTGGCAAACTCTTCCAGTTTATTATGCAATTCTTCCTTGATCGTGATATTGATCTGGTTTGCTCTTTTAGCAATGATCGCAATTGACTCATACAAATTGCCTGTCCTGTCTTTCAGGTCAGATAATTTTTTTGGTTCAACAGAACTGCTTGTATTAGCGCTTAGCTGACGACGAAGTTTGCTCATTTTTTATTTCTTTAATTTTATTTTGACTTAATGTACTATAATTTTCTGCATCTTTCAGCAACTTACTTTCCGGGAATCTATCAAGAAAATCCTGGTATTCTTCAGTTACTTTTTCAAATCTTTCCATTTGCTTTTCGGTGATGCTCATTTTAGCAAAACGGTAATAAGATTTTACAACCATCAATTTATATTCTTCTCCTTTTGCAGATTCAGGATAAGTATTGAGCAATGCTCCAAAAGCAATTGCAGCGGCCCTGAATTGACTCAGATCATAATAAAGCTTTGCGCTCCTGTAATCCTTCATTTCGAGTTTAGCCCTTGCTTTATCAATGATCTCAGTTGCATCTTTTACCCTTGGAGATTCGGGGTGCGTATTAATAAAGGTTTGCATCATTGCCATTGCCTTTACTGTATTCACCTGTTCCAATTCTATCTTTGGCGATTGCTTATAAAAACAATAAGCTCTCATATAATCCACTTCTTCTGCATTCGGACTATTTGGAAAAACTTCTAAAAATCCCTTGAACAAATTTTCCGCCTCCCTGTATTCCCCCAGGTAATAATAACAATAACACCATTTATAATACAGGTCCTCGAATTTCTGAGTTCCCTTTAGTACCGGGAATAATTGTTCATATAATTGCTGGGCGTTACGATACTTCTTCTTAGCATAATACTCTTCTGCCTTTTGATATTTATATTCCGGGTCTTTACTTTTTTCGATCTTGCTGAATTTGCTACAAGATGAAAAAACGAAGACAATCAAAAAAACCGGTACTAAAACTTTAAGTAATCTCATAAAGAAGTGCAAAATTAATGGATTTTAGTCAAAAATGCCGGTAATAATAGAATTCTCCAAAAAACAGTTGTTAACTCTTTTATAAAGGGCCTGGCATAAAAAAACCCTCCCAATAAAGGGAGGGCTTCATCATTGAGCAAAAAGTGGAATTAAAACTTATTTTAGTTTGACTTGATGTCAACTGTATTTTTATCTCCGCCACCAACTTCACAATTGGTAGTTATCCTGTCTGCACTGATACCTTCTTTTTCAACAAGTTGTTTCTTAACTGCATCTACTCTCTTCTGGCAAACAGCCTGTGATGCTTTAGAAGCTTCAGGATATCCATTGATAGTAATGTTACAGTTTGGATTAGCTTTCATTTTTTCAGCTACTGCATGCAACATTGCTTTATTATCATTGGTTAAAACAGCACTATTTCCTTTGAATGAAAGGCTAGGATAATCTGTTGGGCATGGAGCTTTTGGTGGTTCAGCTGGTGTCATGTGCTTGCAGCATTCAGGATCCGGGCATTTACCAACACCATCAGCATCAACTGGTTGACACTCTGTAGGAGTGATCAATTGTTTATCCTTGCAATCTGCTACACCATCACCATCTGTATCCTGAGTAACGCCATGGCTATCAACAGGACAACCTGCCGGAGTATTTGGTTCACGATCCAATTGATCAACAACACCATCACCATCAGCATCATCAAATACTGGTTTAGGGAATTTAGTGTGTCTTGGATTGTTCAATTCACCATAAGCATAATCCAATGGATTTAACCAGAACAATGGTTCTACTGCTTTAGATCCAAGGTTGAAATTCAGACCCAAAGAAAGGTAGTTGTAAGTATCCCAGTTACCAGATGTAGCTTGTCTTCCTGGAGGATTTTCCTGCCATTGTTCGCCATCAAGCAGATCATCATGAATAAAAGTATGACGATCTTCAATAGCTATATTGATCCTTTTTGAAAGTTTGAACTGGATACCAGCCAAAACAGATGTTGAAAGCCTAAGAGTTTGGCTTCCCAATACAGGCCTGCGCTGGCTATAAGTTTGTGCATTTGTTTCATAAGAATCATCCATTCCGGCTTTCAATGCCTTCCTTATGTCTTTCCTGTTTTTGTAAGTTTGTGGATTTGAATAAACTGTAGTGAATAATTCCTGGTAGTTTTCACCAGCATCATTCTGCAAATTCAATTTTGCTTTGTAAGCAGTTGCACCGATACCAACACCTGCATAAGCTACCCAAGCAGACTTATTTTTATGAAAACGGATGTTGTTCAGGCTAAGGATACCTTGTAAACTAAGGTCCTGTGCTTCGGTTTTATAGTTGTAGTAAATTACACCATTATATCCAGCATTAACCCAAGGTAGGTTACTCTGATAACCATCAGAAGCTGTAAAGTTCAATCCTTTCGCAACACCATGTAGGTATTGAGCTCTTAATGAAAACACATACCCTAACGCTTTGCGAACATGTATGGCTTCTCCTATTGTAGGAATACGGCCAGTAACATCTCCCATTACATTGAACAAACCAGCTGAAATACCAATTTCCCACATGTTGCGTGGCTTAGCTGGAAAGTTGTAATTGTTGTTCCAAAATTCGTTTTGTTGCGGTTGTCTTTTTTTGGTAATAACGGTGGAGTCATACACATCGTAGCCACTTGTCGACTTTTTTTGCTGCGCAAATGCTCCAATAGTAAGGACCATAAACACCGTTAGTAATAATTTGTACTTTTTGCTTGACATAACTTAATGATTGATAGATTTCTAAATATACGATTGATTAATGGCAAAAATATTGAATGCAACCCAAAAACCAAAATTTTTTAGCATTTATTTAAATATGCAGGATTTTGATTCTATGTGATTTAGCTTATGTCCTAGAGTTCTTCACCCTAAATATTGCTGCATCAAATATCGGGAAATCGGCTTTTGCGCCTTTTTTAAAAACCTTCCCAAAAAATAAAAATACTTTGATAAGCATTATATTGCCTTTTTTTAGATGGATTTTGTAAAAAATATTATCGGGAAGGAGTTAGATACTTTTGAAAAAAAGTTTTCAGACGCTGTGCGTAGTAAGACGCCGATGCTTGACAGGATAATGAAGTTCATTATCAAACGCAAAGGGAAGCAACTTCGGCCAATGTTCGTTTTTTTAAGCGCTAAACTCAATGGTGAAATAAATGAAAGCACTTATAGGGCAGCCGCTCTTGTAGAACTATTACATACCGCAACTCTTGTTCATGACGATGTGGTTGATGAATCAATGGAGCGACGTGGTTTTTTCTCAATCAACGCAATCTGGAAAAATAAAATAGCCGTCCTGGTAGGTGATTACCTGCTTTCAAAAGGATTATTACTTTCTACAAGCAATGATGATTTTCAACACCTTCATATCCTGACGGAAGCTGTACAACAAATGAGCGAAGGCGAACTATTGCAAATGGAAAAATCCCGCAAACTTAATCTTGATGAAGCCATTTATTTTGAGATCATAAAAAACAAAACAGCTTCCCTACTTTCTTCCGCATGTGCTGTAGGCGCCTATAGCACTAGTAAAGACGCTGGCCTAACGGACAAAATGAAACGCTTCGGTGAAAAGGTAGGCATAGCCTTCCAGATCAAAGACGATCTCTTTGATTATGGAAATGAAAATATCGGCAAACCCACAGGTAATGATATCAAAGAGAAAAAACTTACACTTCCGTTGATTTATACATTAAATAACGTTGATAAAAACATACGCCGCCGTATTATTTACATTGTGAAAAATGAAAATAAAAACCCGGAGAGCATTAAGTTTGTGCTAAAGGCCGTAGATGATGCAGGTGGTATTTTATATGCAGAAAAAAAGATGAACGAATACCGGGATGAAGCACTTGGCATCCTGTACGAATTCCCCGCATCGCCAGTACGAAATGCATTGGAAGAACTTGTTCGTTATACAACGGACAGAAAATATTGATCTTGGAAAAGAACTGGACTATATTAACTGCTGACCAGGATAAAACTGATCACTTACAAACCTCCCTTGGTATAAGTAAAACTATTTGCAGCATTCTCACACAAAGAGGGATCAAAAGCTTTGAAGACGCAAAGAATTATTTCCGTCCCGACTTAAGCATGTTACACAGTCCATGGTTGATGAAAGACATGCAAAAAGCTGTTACAAGAATAGATTCCGCGATCACAAAAAATGAAAAGATCCTGGTTTTTGGAGACTATGATGTTGATGGCACTACCTCTGTTGCTTCTATGTACCAGTTCATCAGCAGTATCTATGATCCATCCTTTGTAGATTTCTACATACCACATCGCTACCGCGAAGGTTATGGAGTAAGCAAAGCAGGTATTGATCATGCTGCAGAAAATGGGTTCACACTTATCATATGTTTAGATTGCGGAATAAAATCTATTGAGCTCATCGGCTATGCAAGGTCGTTGGGAATTGACTTTATCGTTTGCGACCATCACCTACCGGGTAATGAACTACCTGACGCAGTAGCCATACTAAACCCAAAACAAAGCGATTGCAATTATCCTTATAAAGAACTTTGTGGATGCGGCGTGGGTTTTAAACTAATGGCAGCAGTTGCAGAACATTATTCTATCTCCGAAGAACATTATCATTGCTACCTTGATCTTGTTGCAACAGCTATTGCTGCAGACATAGTCCCAATGACAGGCGAGAACAGGATACTTGCATTTTATGGTTTACAAAAAATAAATGCTGACCCTGCGCCAGGCATAAAGGCCCTTATTAAACTTGGAGGCATACAGAAGAAACTCAGCATAACAAATGTTGTTTTTGTTATTGCACCTCGTGTGAATGCTGCAGGCAGAATGGATGATGCAAGAAAAGCCGTTCAGCTTTTTATTGAGAAGGATGAATCAAAAGCAATGGAGTTTGCGGAAATGCTCCACGCTGATAACAGCGATCGCAAAGAAGCTGATAGCAGCATCACTGAAGAAGCTTTGGCGATCATTAGAGCAGATGAAGCGCTCGTGAATAAAAAAACATCTGTCGTTTACCGTGAGCATTGGCATAAAGGTGTGGTTGGAATAGTTGCATCCCGGCTTATTGAACATTATTACAGGCCCACAGTTGTGCTTACAAAAAGCGGAGATATCGTTGCCGGCAGTGCCAGGAGTGTAACAGGTTTTAATCTATATGAAGCCATTTATGCATGCAGGGATTATCTTTTGGGCTATGGAGGTCATTTTGCTGCCGCAGGCCTTTCTATGCTGCCGGAAAATGTTGAAGCTTTCAGCAATAAATTCAACGAAGTTGTAAATGCCAGTATTGAAGAACGTTTACTCATTCCCGAAATAATCATTGACAGTTCCATAAATTTTTCTGAGATCAAAAAATCTTTTTACAGCATTCTTACACAAATGGAACCTTATGGCCCGGAAAATATGCGGCCCGTATTTATTGCCAGGCAGGTAACTGATACCGGTTACTCCAAAATCCTGAAAGAGCTGCATATAAGATTCGTGGTTAAACAAAATGGATATACACTCACCGGAATCGGTTTTAATATGGCACACAAGTTTCACCTGCTGCAACTGAACCAGCCAGTGGATATTGTTTTTACCATTGATGAAAATGAGTGGAATGGCGAAACTACATTGCAATTGAAAGTGATCGATCTCAAACTTTCTGGCGCAGCATAAAAAGTTTATCCCCCCCATGCGATTTTTAAAATATACACGTTACTTTTTCTACCTCGCCTATAACTGGAATATGCGTATTGCCCGTCATATCATCAAACATGATATCAAAGGAGAAAAAAAATATGGTATTGATACTACTGGCACAGATGAACTTACAAGCCTTGAGAAAAAAGGAATTGATACCAGTCATGCTACTATTTATATGCCTGCCAGTTATGACCTGATGGAAGAGATCTTTTCTAAACTGCAACCGGAACCGCTGAATCATTTCCTTGATATTGGTTGCGGAAAAGGAAGAGCAATGGTAGTAGCGGCCCATTATAATTTCAAAAAGATAAGTGGTATAGATTTTTCAAAAGACCTTTGCCTTGCTGCCAAAGAGAATATGGAAAAAATTAAGGATAAGTTTCCATTCTTAGTTTACCAGGTAATTAATAATGATGCATTTTATTACGAGATCCCTAAAGATGTAGATTGTATTTTATTATTTAACCCTTTCGACGAAACGATCATGAGTGGGGTATTGAAAAATATTGAGAAGTGCAGAAAGGCTTCGAACAAACCCATATTCATTATTTACCTCAACCCAATGCACAAACATCTTTTCCTGGATGCAGGTTATAAAGAGATCTTTTATACCAAAAGACTTAATTACCTGGAAGGCTCTATCCTAAAAAAATAGAGTTCACAGCTTCGAAACTGTAAACTCTATAATATTTTATGATTTCTTTCTTATCCTTTTTCTTCCATCAGCTCCACGCTCCTGCTTATGAAACTGGTAAGGTTATTCCCGGTTAAAAGGCCTTGTGACAATAACGCAAGGTCTGCAAGATTCTTCACCAGTTTTTCCTGTTTATTACTATCAGTTGCTGCAAGTATATTTTTAAAGATCGGGTGATTACCGTTAACTGTAAGGTTTACTTCATCAGGCATATTTGCATACCATGAGCTCATACCCCCACCCATTGCTGCCATGTCTTTCATACGGCGCATCAATTCAGGACGGGTAGCTGTTACAGGTGATGTTCCTTCACTTAATCCCTTTACTTCTACATTTACATGCAATCCTTCCTGCGGTGCGCTGAACAATGTTTTTAGTTTTTCTACATCTTCTTTACTGAGTACACTTTCATTCCCTTCAGTTTTATCAATAAGATTTTCTGCAATATCAGAATCCACCCTTGTAAATTGTGTATCCGCCCATTTCATTTCAACACTATTAATAAATGCAGCATCTACAAGTGTTTCTGCTTTTACTACCAGGTAGCCTTTTGTAGTAGCCTGTTGTATGAAGGCATCTTGTTGAACCGGGTTGGTTGTATACAGGATCACTTGTTTACCTTCTTTATTTTTTTGAAGTGCTTCCGTTGCTTTTTTATATTCTTCCAGCGTATGAAATTTACCAGTGGTATCCTCCATGATGAAAAATTTATTGGCCTTATCCAAAAATTTATCGTCTGTCATCATACCGTATTTCACGAACAAGCCAAGGCTTTCCCATTTTTCTTCAAATGCTTTCCTGTCAGAATTAAAAATCTCTTCCAGCTTATCTGCTACTTTTTTAGTGATGTGTGCATTGATCTTTTTTACATTCGGATCACCCTGCAAATAACTACGGCTAACGTTCAGCGGTATATCCGGGCTGTCGATAACACCATGCAGTAACATCAGGAATTCGGGCACAATATCCTTCACTTCATCCGTTACGAAAACCTGGTTGCTGTATAACTGTATCTTATCCTTTTGTATCTCATAACTCTGTTTGATCTTTGGAAAATAAAGTATACCCGTAAGATTAAAAGGATAGTCTACATTCAGGTGGATCCAGAATAAAGGTGGTTCGCCGAATGGATATAGTTCCTTATAAAAATTCTGGTAATCTTCAGTAGTTAATTCAGATGGCTTCTTTGTCCATGCTGGTACAGGATTATTGATCTGCTTGTCTTCAAAAAATATGGGTATAGGTAAGAACTTGCAAAATTTCTGAAGTATGTTTTCTATCCTGGATGGTTCAAGAAATTCCTGGCTTTCATTATTGAGGTGTAATACGATTGAGGTACCCCTGTCTTCTTTTACTGTGTCCTCAAGAATAAATTCCGGGCTGCCATCACATTCCCACCTCACTGCTTTTGTATCCTGTTTATAGCTTTTGGTAAATACTTCTACTTTATCACTTACCATGAATGAACTGTAAAAACCTAACCCAAAATGACCGATGATATTTGCTTCATTCTGTCCCTTGTATTTTTCGAGGAATTCTTCCGCTCCGCTAAAAGCAACCTGGTTCAGGTATTTATCTACTTCTTCACCTGTCATCCCGATCCCCCTATCTGATATGGTAAGTGTTTTATTTTCGGTATCGATCTTCACGTCGATCCTCAGCTCACCAAGTTCCCCCTTTGCCTCTCCAAGAGAAGAAAGTGTTTTCAACTTCTGCGTTGCGTCAACTGCATTGCTGACAAGCTCACGAACAAATATGTCATGCTCACTGTAAAGAAACTTCTTGATAATGGGAAAAATATTCTCGGTCTGTACCCTGATATTACCTTTTTGCATATAATTTCTTTTGATTAATTAGTCTTGGTTAATGGCAAATTAAATACCAAGGGACAACTTTCTGTCAGCTTGACATTTTACAGCTTCAAGTTTACACCTTCGAACGTGTAACCTTGAAGCTGTAAACTCCATATAAAAGCCTATAATAAAAAAAGGCCGCCTTTCCTGAGGCAGCCCCTTTTTCAAGTTAGTTGGTTTATTGAATCATAAATGATTTCTGAGCTCTGTACTCAAAATTCTTTACTTCAAGGTTATAAAGGCCGATCGGGAAATTGATTGGTACTATAAAATTATTGTCCATAAAGTCAACCTGGATAATGAAATCTTTTTGATATACAAGCTGACCAATGCTGTTGTGTATCCTTGCTGTGTAATGTCCTTTCTTTAAGTTTCTTACACTGAAATGAAGGTTCTGTCCATGAATGATCGGTGTAGAATAGATGATCAGACCTTCAGCTATTTGTTTTGTTTTAAATGTGTTTTGCAATCCATATGCAATACCAGCATTGTTTTCAGCATAAGCCTTGAAATAATAATCGGTATTTTGGATAAGCCCGGTCAAGATGCTTGAGAAAGTTGTTCCGCTAAGATTGTTTGAAGGAACTTTCAATCCTGTTCCATTTTCAAAACCACTTATAGAACTATATTCTATTCCGTATGAAAATACCTGGCTGCAACCAATATCCGGGATATCACCTGCTGCAGATACATTATTTGATGCATTGTGTGTATCCAGCGCAACCGCATTTCCTGTTGTAACAGTTGCAGGGCCATTGAAACCGATTCCTGTTACTGCAACTGAATTGGCTGCAGGTAGGCCAGCGCCAGTGATAGGAATATTTCCTGCAAAAGTTCCAATTGAAGCAGGAGTAAACTTCACATAGATCGTTGCGTTGTATGAACCCCCTGGTTGTGTAATGGTAAGGCTTGCTGAATAAGTTCCGCCAGCTGAAGTTGAGAATGTATAACCGTTCAATGGGCCAACTACAAGATCCGCTGTTGAAAAATTAGTACCAGTGATATCAAAAGGATTCGGACCCAGTGTTGAACCCGGGCAGGTTGAACCAAATGCAGTGAGTGTTGTTGTTACCAAAGATGCAGGTGGCGGCGCAGAAGTGATGAATGATAATTCAACACCATAAACTGTTCCTGCTGCATTTGTTGCAAATGCTTTATAATAATAAGTAGTTCCGGATGCTAATCCTGCTATCCCTGCAGAAAAATCAACACCACTTAAATTGGTTGAAGCGGCAACTGTTCCATTAATAAAACCACTTACTGTGCTGTATTCAAAACCATAAGCAGTAACCGGTGAACATCCCTGTGCAGGTAATGTTCCCTGTAATGTAGCTGAAACCATTGTGATCGCACTTGCAGAACCTGTTGTAACAGTTGCTGATCCACCTGAACCAGATCCTGTAACAGCAACATTTGCAGGCGCAGCCAGTCCACCACCAGTAACAGGTATGTTCCCATCATATGAACCTGCTGTTGTTGGCGTGAATTGTACATATATATCCTGTGAATAGCTACCTGCAGGATGTGTTAGTGTTAGTGAAGCAGTATAAGTACCACCAGAAGTTGTAGAGAATGTATAACCAGTAAACGGTCCAACAACAAGATCAGCAGCAGTAAGATTGGTTCCATTTATATTAAATAAACCAGGCCCTGCTGTTGTATTGATACATACTGCACCAAAATCGCCAAGACCGGTAGGGAAACTAACAGCAGGACCAGCAGGCAGTATACCATTTCCACTAACCGCTACTGTTACTGCAATAGTAACACCACCGCCAAATATATTTACGTTACCACTCTTAGGACCAACTGACTGAGGTGTAAACCTTACATAAACAGGTGTTGCCGCAAGTGTTGCAGATGCATAAGGAATTGTTGTTGATGCGCCCCATACAGTGTTGTTATTTGAAACCTGGAAATCACTTGATGGAGATGTTATAGAAATCGTACCTGGTGCACCTGTAAGGTTTGTACCTGATACATTAAAAGATTGTGAAGCTGAATTGGTACTTACCACAACATTCCCGAAAGGTAGAACGGTTCCTGCCGATAATGCCGGGCTTGGAGGGCCACCACCACAAACAAATACGGGAGAAGCACTGTTGCGTGGAGCAACCAGATCAACAGTAAAATCAGATCCGTTTTGATTTGTTTCTGTACATCCGTTATTGTTCCTGAATGCAGAAGTTGTTGTACTTACTGCTGCTGTAGGTGCAGCGCCTTCAAAACAATTGGCAGTTCCATAACCGACAGCATCGATCACATCGGTTGTAAAAGGACAACCGCTTCCGCTGATCGCTGTTGTTCCGTTTACCAGTGCAACCTTTCCATTTGACCCACCCATGGATATAGTTGGGGTAGATAAGTAATCAGGTGTTGGCAATGCAATCCCATTTACTGCACTACTGGCTGACATTTGTATCAGGTAATACCCGCCGGCAGGAATTGAAGCAGTTGGCAATGCCGATATACCAGTCCATCCTGTAGTACTGGTAGATGATCCATATTGTATTGATAGACCAGCTGTACTTTGAACCGAAGAAGAAATATTATGTAGTTCGACAAAATCAGCATTATATGTTGCACCTGCATTTCCTCCTGCACCATACACCTGGCTTATAACCAAAGTTGTGGATTGGGAAAAAGAAAAAAGAGATACAAGAACTAAAAGAAGCGTAAAGATTTTTTTCATGTTTTGCGATTTAATTATTGAAAAGAATCAATAATTGAAAATGAAGGGATACACATTTTATAATGAAGGGCTGAATCTTTGGAGACAGCCCTTCATGAAAATATTTTTATTGAATATCTGCAGCACTGCGGATACCAATCTGTGTATCGGTATTATAAAGAGAAACATAACCTGTTATTGTATTGCCTGCTGTATTTACTGAAATAGCTGAAGCTGTACGAACATACATTTTTAATGTTCCTGTTGCATCTGATACGGTATAATTTGTACCTGATCCTGAAGTTCCTGTATTAACAATTGACGTAAGGTTATTTATCGTCACCATTGTTGATGACCAGGTATTCCTGTTTGTTATAATTTCCTGGCAGGTAGCAACACGTGGAGTTATATTAACAGGATCAGCACTGATGCTAACATTTTGTAATGGAACACTCTTCAATTCAAGATCACCATTATAAAGCGTTAATATACCACCTGAAGCATCCATAAGCAATACTGTATTCAATGGATAAACAGGGGAACCGATCGCTGCATACAAAACAACACCTGCATTGCTTTCATCCTGGATACGGAAATTTCCTGAAGCCTCATTAGCACTAAATGAAATAACTTTTGCCTTAAGGATGGTTCCTGCTGGCAAAGTAAAATCTCCACTACCAGGATATAAAGCCCTTAATTGTGCCATTGTAATTGGTGTACCGGTTGGCGGTGGATTGCTGCTACCGCAACGTGGATCGTTGAACTGAACATCATTGATATCACGTAGCAATAATTGTTTATCCGGAGGATAAGATGAAGTAGGACTGGATTTATAGATTGTATAAATACTGGTAATGCTTCCATGACCTGTAGGAATTTTTACAGCAGCAAAATCAGCATACGCACTGTTGCGCACAATGATAGTACCTGCAGTCGGACTTGTACAACCCTGGTTGATCAGGCGGTTCTCTGTATTTTTATATGCAGAAGTATCAGAATAAGTTTTGCTTGTATCAGTAGAAACAAATTCATATCCTTCCAGTTTCACCAATGCATTGATGTATTTATTCTGCATATCAATTCCAAGATCGCCAACTGTTACGGTGAACGGGGTAACTTCATTATTGATTGACCCACCAATTACATAATTGCTGATATCAGCAGGAAGAATTCCCTGTACTGATGCAATACCGTTTGAATGAGTAAGCATACCCAACTGTAAAGTATAATGGTAGTCAGTAAGGCAAAGGCCTTTACAACGTACCCATACCTTGCGTCCTACCGGAAAGCTTCCGTAAACACTACTTGCTTCCAGCATGATCTGCATAGCACCAGTGCTGTCCTGGATGAATATTTGTTTGTAAAGGTTACCACTTTTATCATTCGCAGTAACAATACCGGAAATAATAATGTCAGAAGTAATAACATCATAAGCTCCCGAAACAGTATGCAAAGCTTTTAATGTTGCGATGGTTGTATTCGCTACGATATTTACGTCATCAGAAGGCCCAGGCGGCTGATCATAAGTTTTTTTACATGCACTCATGCTTGCTATTGATGCAAGAAATAAGATCCCCGCAAATAGTTTCTTAATGTTGTTCATAATTTATTTTTTAAAAAGTTTATAGTTATTTTATTAAAATCTTAATGCTACGCTCGCAAGGAAATTGATGCCATAAGCATAATAACGCTTATCAGAAAATTTCTGTGGGTCTCTTTCTGCAAAATCAAAACGCAATTGCTCGTAACCACCGCTAACAATGTCTTTATTATTTAAAATATTATTTACACTGAAATTGAATACGAGGAATGTTCTTTTATGCAGCCCTTTGAATTTATTGTTCAACAATATTGAACAACCAACGAGTGCATCAAGTGTACGTTGTGATTTCAATTGGGTCTGATCAGTTATATCATGCCATTCTTTAGAATTCGGATCAAGCCCGTCAACTGCAGCAACTGTTCTGCGAACAGGACTGAACTGAAGATACATCTGGTCAAAATAATTGTAATTAGCACTCACCCACCAGTAATGCGGAGAACGATAATTGAATCCAATGCTATACGCCTGTTGTGGTGTTGCTACATAAAAATCTTTAGCATATACTACATCACCTGCTGAATAAACAGTTGCACTATTATCTTCTGTTATGATAGCTTTCTGTTGTGTATTATACTTATACCTTCCAACAGCTGCAGCTCCATTAATTGTTAATCCTTTGTACACGATCACTTCTGTACCAAACTCAAGCCCCACATGTTCTTTACCAATGTTGCTTATAGCATAGTTACCTAAAGTTCTCTGAAGATCATCATAGAAGGTCATGATGTCGATACCATGTTTGAAAAGTGTATAGTACCCGGTTAACCTTGCTTTTACTTTTGGAGCGATCAATACATATCCTCCTTCAAAAGATGTTACATGTTCAGATTTAAGATCTGTTCTTACTTCGTTCCTTGTACGTGGAGAAAGGAAAGCATTTTCAAAGAACGGAGCCCTTGTTTCATAAGTACCATTTACAAAAAGATAATTGTGTGGTGTTACTAAGTAAGTAAGCCCTGCTTTAAATGAATAATTGTAAAAATTCTGTTCATCAGATTTTCCTTCTGAGTTATTCGGGAATAAACCGTTGCGTACATTTCCTTTCCTGTAATATTTGGTAAAAGAGTGCGAACCAGCAACAAAGAAGTTTACTTTACGCAACTTAATATTTGTCTGTGCCCATGCCGATCCTTTCTGGATATTGATATTATAATTATATCCATAGCTATCACCCTTCTTTACGATCCTGTTTGGATGGTTAAGGTCATTCTGGCCGGCGTTTGGATCAGCCGGAAAATCTCTTTCCGCAAACTGGTCAACATCTACCCAGAAATCGCCGCCTAAAAGATCATTTATTTTCTTGTAATAATGATTTTGCTGGGTTTCAAATGTCAGGCCTGCAGTAAGATCAATATGATTATTTACAGCAGTGTTATATGTTGTATTGAAATTGAAACGGTTTGTTTGTGTTACTTTTTCGCTCACAATATATAAAGACCTTTTTCCTGAAACATCGTTGCCTGCAACTCCATTAACATTGTGTATTGTTTCATAATTACCGTAATTGGTATTATATAATGCATCCCAGTTAACCTGGCGGGCATTTATATTATTCTGAATCTCATACTTTACGATTGCAGCCTGAATCGGATCTTCCTGGTAGCTTGGAAGGTAGCGATAGTAATCAGGCCTAGGATCTGCAACATTGAACCAGTCAAGGCCGGTCGTGCTGCGGTAGCCCGTTCCAAAAGAAGCAGCTGTCAATAAATTTGATTTGGCTGATATTTTCCAGTCATGCGTTAAAATACCGAATGGTTGTACTGATTTACCGATAACAGCATTTCTTTTTTTACCATTCTGGTATCCCCAGTTTGGATTATAGAAATTGTCTCCAACGATATCACGTGATTCTTTCAGCGTAGCAGCCTGTCTTCCTGTTGAAGTAGGCGTTGCAAAAGCTACAAATGAAATGGTATGGCGGGAATTGATCTTTTTATCAATACCGGCATAAAACGACCAGCCATCATAAAAAGTTCCATCAGCATATCCTTCATCAGCCCACCTGCGTGAACCTGAGAAACTTAATGCCCATCCTTTTTTACTCCAGCCAGTTGAGTGAGTAAGGCTGATACGATTGTTATAAGTCCTGTTTGAATAAGCGTAACCTATAGAAGTCTGCTTTCTTTGCTTGAAAGCCCTTGTATCAATATTGGTGCTCCCGCCCAATCCGCCATAACCATAGTTTACTGATTGAAGGCCGGGTGTATATTGCCTGTTACGCAATACATCATTCAGTCCGCCCCATAAACCGTAAGGAGTAAATCCATTATCAAGGTTTTCCATTGGAACACCATTCATGTAAGTACTGAACTGGTCAGCATCATAACCACGAATACGAAACCTCACTACACTGAAATTGAAGGAGGCTGCATTAATAAATGGGTTTCTTCCTGAATTGAGAGATGTAGATAGATTTTGTGCGCTGCCATCCTGGTCATCATTCTCGTCGAGTGATACCACCGGGATATTATCCAACGTTGCATCCTTTGTATCTTCTATTAATGTATCGGCAACAATTGTTTTGGGATCTTTAACGGGTTCTTGCGCCAGGGCAGTATTTGCCGTGGTTATTATCAGGCCGATAATAGCAAGTAACCTGAATTTGTGTTTAAGCATGATTAGAATTGATTAAAAAAAATGCAATTTACGTCTTTTATTGCTGCTAAAATGAAAATAATGTTATGATAATATGATTTAAAAGTAAAAATTGCAATATTTTATTTGCTAATATTTTAAATGCCCCCAAAATTGAACTAAATAATAATTAGATTCGCGAAAATTTATTCACATGAAAAAGGGCCTTACTGTATTTATCCTATTCTTTCTCATGGTAATGACCACTGAAAGATCCCTGGCCTGGGGTAAAAAGGGGCATGAAATTGTAGCCCAGATAGCATTTAATTTCCTTGATGATTCTACTAAAAAGCTGGTAAAGAGCTTTCTCGGCAACATGAGTATTGAAGAAGCTGCCAATTGGATGGACGAAGAAAAATCAAATAGTTATTATAATTATATGAGGACCTGGCATTATGTGAATGTTGAAAAGGGTGAAACTTATAAGCCTACTACTGAAAGAGATATTATAACAGTTTTACATTCTGCCATTCTTGACCTTAAGAATTATAAGAATTTACAGAAAAAAGATATCAAGCGTGACCTCCTGCTGATATTCCACCTGATCGGCGACCTTCACCAGCCCCTGCATGTGGGTTATGGTATTGACAGGGGAGGAAATTCTGTAGAGATCAAATCACCACTTGTTTCCGGAAACCTTCATAGCGTATGGGATTCGCAGATCATTGATAACAAAGGAATAACTAAAGATTCATGCCTCGCCTTGTATCCAACGCTTGATGCAAAAGAAATAAAACAGATACAAAATATAAATGTCCTGGCCTGGATGAACCAATCCCGTTCGCTACTGGATACTGTTTATAGTTTTGAAGATAATTTCCTTGCACCCGAATACATAAATAATAATGTAGCAGTAATAGAAAGACAATTACTGTATGGCGGTTTACGCCTTGCAAGCATTTTAAATGAAGCATTTGCACCCGGCAGGGCGGCAGCTGAAAAATCATAACCATTGATGGAGTGATAGCAGCATGCTGAAAATATTTTTTAAGAATATCAGCAGAGTTGCGACCTTTCACGTCTTAATTTTAATACCACAATATCCTTCCTGGTAAGCCATCATTTTTATCTTATCAATTAAATTCATTCTCATGAAAGCGATTTTTACTTCGTTATTTATTATCATTTCCCTTTTTTCTTTTTCGCAGGTAAGAATAAGCCAGGTATATGGAGGTGGCGGTAATTCTGCACTTTCCACTTATGACCATGATTTTGTTGAGATCTTCAATGCAGGAACTTCTGTAGCCGATATCAGTAACTGGAGCATACAGTATGCTTCTGCAGCTGGGCCCGTTGCACCAGGGGACTGGGCCGTTGCAAGCATACCGGCAGCAACAACCATTGCAGCAGGAAAATATTTCCTGGTAGAACTTGCTACCGGTGGCGCCAATGGTATTGCATTGCCCACACCCGATCTTATCAATACCACTATTAATATTTCAAATACCGCCGGCAAAGTTGCTTTGGTAAACAACAGCACTCCGCTAAACGGAACAACAGCATGTTCAGGTGCATCTGTAATTGATGTTATTGGTTATGGCGCTGCTGCAACATGTTTTGAAACAGCATTCGCCGTCACCGCCGGTATTGATAATACCATGTCACAACTCCGGGGCTCTAACGGTTGTGATGAAACGAATAATAACAGCAATGATTTTTCGATTGGGGCTGTGAATCCAAGAAACAGTGCATCAGCTGCCAATGCCTGCGGAGCAGCTTCAGCTTTACTTAATGCTAATCCGAACAGTTTGACCATTTTTACTTCTGTTGGCATTCCTTCAATAGAACAAACGTATACATTGAGTGGATCAAACCTCACAGGATTTCCCGGCAACATAGCCGTTACAGCTTCAGCAGGTTTGCAGGTTTCCTTAACCAGCGGTTCGGGTTTTGCTGGTTCGGTAAATGTGCCTTACGGCTCAGCAACACTTGCCAATACAACTATTTATGTACGCATATCAGCTGTGGCACCACAAGGTGTATTAAGTGGAACAATAACCAACAGTGGTGGTGGTGCAGCTAATGCGATCGTAACAATTAACGGTGGTGTGTACCAGGATTTTTATAATACAAAAGCAGATAACGGCCTCAATGATGTAAGCACATGGAGTACCACAACTGATGGAACAGGCCCCTCTCCTGCTGATTTTACATCTGCATTCCAGGTATTCAATATTATTGATGAGATAAATGCAGACTATACAGGCGTTTGGAATGTTACAGGTGCCGGCGGTTCATCAAGAGTGGTTGTTGGTAATGGTAGTACACCACTTACATTTACTGTTTTACCTGGTGCTGATTCTTTAACAATGGCTACTAAAGTAGATGTACTTAACCAGGGAACCTTAGTACTTCGAAATAACAGGCGCCCATTCTTAAATAATCTTGCGCAGGGATCTACCGTTGATTTTGCACAAACAGGCATTACTTCTTCAGACACTATTCGCATTCCTAATATTTCATTTTATAATTTAATACTTACAGGCGGACTAAAATATTTCAGTCCTGCTGTTACAACGATAAGAGGTATCCTGGTTGCAGACGGCGTTCAAAGTATGAATGGCTCAGCTCCTAATTTTTCAACCATTAATGCTTTGGGAGATGTTGAATTCTTAAATGGAGCTCAGTTTGAAGGATTGCCATCAGGAGATGCCGCAAGGATAACCCTGGCGATGAATGGGAATGGAATTCAAAATATTCATGCCGGAGTAGGAAGTATCATTAACCTTTTCCGTTTGCAACGCGATAGCATTAATACGAACAGCGTTATCAATCTTAATGCCCGCATGGTATTGGGAAATAGTGCTGGCGGAGGCCTTCGATTGAACCAGGGGCCATCCACTACAACCGTTTTAAATATCCCACAAGGAAGTTTTGCTTATGGATTTTCAATAGTTGGTGCAGGTATCGTTACACCTGCTGCACAAGGAAGGATCAATTCCAACTGGGGAATGATCAGGATCGCAAAAACAGCAGGTAATTCAAATGCAGGCATTCTTCGTTTTGTGCCTGGCGCCTTTTTGGGAACACTTGATCTGGATTTCGGTGCAGGATTTACAAGAGATTCTATAATGATCGCTGACAGCGTTTTAGTTAATGGACTTGTACTAACAAAAGGAAGAGCTGTTTTATTTCCCCCTGCATTATTGACCGTAGGCCCCGATCCTATAAACTTTGTAACAACAGGAGCTATCATTGGTGGATCATCATCTTCATTTGTTGACGGAAAGTTATTGAGAACAGGATTTATTGATCCAACAAATTGTATCTATCCTCTTGGTAAAGCAGATAAATATGCACCTGTCTTCATAAGAAATCCTGTTATGCCAGGAGGAACTTCAATGGAATATTTCTTCGATGGTTATGGAGATTATACAATCGATCCTGCAACACTGAGTTCGTTCCCTGATTACAATGTATCTGTACATGAATACTGGGTCATTGAACAACTGATCGCTTTCAATCTGGATCTTGAATTCCATTATACAGATGGAAGAAGTGGTATACTTGACCCTACACAGGTTAAGATCGCACACTTTGACGGAACCGACTGGAATGATCTTGGCGGAACCGATGACGCCGCCAATACGACTACCAACGGATTTGTAACAGTTAATAGCGTATCAACTTTCAGCCCTTTTACTTTCAGTGCAAGAACAACAGGTGTACTACCTGTAAGGCTTACCAGCTTTACTGCACAAAAGCAGGATAAAGTTGTAAAACTAAACTGGTCAACATCACAGGAAATAAACAGCAGCTATTTTATTGTTCAACGCTCAACAGATGGAAGAACATGGAAGGATATTGCTACTGTGGCAGCCGCCGGCAACAGCAATACAAAGCAGAACTATTCTACAATTGACAACAGTCCTGTTAATGGAATGAATTTTTACAGGCTTAAACAAGTTGATATAAATGGTAAATCTGATCTCAGTGAAACAAGGACCGTGTTGTTCAGCACTGTATTTGCCGTGTCAATAAATCCAAACCCCGCAACTGATTTTGTGAATGTGTTCATTTCAAAAGACAATAACAATGCCTCCACGATCATTTTTACTGATATGAATGGAAGGCAAATGAATAAATTTATTACAGGTGAAACAAACTATAAGATAAATGTCAACCAGTTTGCTCCGGGCATTTATTTTGTTCGGGTAATAAATGATGGAAATGAATTGGTGAAGAAGCTGGTTATTTATTGAGGAGCTAGCCGCAATTAACTAAAAGCATTATGGATACTAAACAAAAAAATGAACTTAACGAACTACTAACTTCGATAACTGAATCGCAAGATTACAGTGTGGCGTATAATTATTATCTAAAAGCACTTTCTATTTTAAATGAAGCATTTTACCAAAATTCAGAAAGGAAAAAGCACGGATCCAGAGTTCCAAATTATTGGGTAGGAGCGCCTGGAAATCCAAATAAATATGTGGAATGGGTTATTGGATCGGAAAAAGATCCGAATCCTTCATCCGTCCAAGTCTTCCTACCATCTTTTCCATTAGGAAGTCAAATTTATTATGGTGGTAATTTGCCGCCTAATAGTTTACCATTAGATTTTGAAATGCGTTTCGATTTATTAAGTAAGCTTGTTACTGAGAATATGAATTTGCAAAAAAAGAACTTAGAACAAATTGAAAATCTACAAACCGACCTAAATTCAATACGGCGTGAAAATATTGCTTTAAAAGATGTAAATTTTAATTTGAGCACTCAATTTTTAAATGATGCTAAAATTCAGTTCATTCCAGTAGAAATTTATTTAGATACCAATGATCCCCATATTTCTTTTAATGTATACAGTTCAATTTTAGATTTTTTGAAAGCTATCGGTTTTGAAAAATCTTTTGAATTCGATGCAATTAAAGGTTCATGGTTCAAAAGAATGTTAGCAAAATCTCAAAAGGCATTAACTAGTCAAGAAGTTCTTGATCGCCTAAAAGAAATTGAATATGGTGTAGAGGTAAATACTATATTAAAACAACAATCAGAAATTGATAAAAATCAGTCTGAAGCGTTATTAAACATTTTGAATTCGGTTGAAAAAGTTCCCAATGCTGCTATTAGGATTGGTGCGTTATTAGTTGTTAAGGTAACTAATAATGAAGGGGCGGTAAATGTACAAGTCCGTACGCTGAGTATAAAAGAACTCCATTTACTTAATAAAAAGCCAGAACTTTTGCATAATCCGCAACAAGTTTTAATAGCATTAACAGAGGAGTTAGAAGATGACAATTCAAAGAATAGTTCAATTTAATTAACTAACTGCCAACAAATGTAATGGCAAAACTAAGATGGAAGTAGACAAGTCAATAAAGTAGGAAGCTTCATATTTTATTGCCCCCCTACCCCACGATCGTCACATCATCCGGATGTACCAATGGCATATTTTTAAACCGCAAAATAATATTACCTGTTGTAACAACATCCTTCTGGCAGTAAGTTACAATACGTTTCAGGTTTACTTCTCTTTGAGTTTCATCCGCATTCCAATACAGGTCACCCACCATACTTCCATCTATATCATCTTTAGAAGAAGGAACGTTCATAGCGGTTGCAAGTAAGTTTAAAGAAGTAAAATTTTTATAATCACCAAAGCGCCAGTATTGAAATGTATCTACAATATTTGTCTCCCACGGTTTCATGTTCTGAAAATCAAGATAACCTGGTAGCGGGATATTATTGATAAGCAACCTGCGACAGATAAAGGGGATATCAAACTCCTTTATATTATGCCCTGCAAAACACCATTTGGTATTGATGCCTTCTATTTTATTAATGGTAGCAAGAAAATCGAGCAACAATTTTTTTTCATCGTGCCCATAAAAAGATTTTATGCGCAGGTGCAGGTTTTTCTCTTTATTAAAATAACCGATGCTGATACAAATGATCTTTGCAAATTCTGCCATCACACCTGCACGCATGGGATAAAATTCTGAGGAGCTAACTCCTTCAGGTAATGTGCGGTTTACTTTTTGCTCCCACAATTCTTTCCACTCATCTTTCATCATCTCATAAGATGCATGTTCGGAAGCCGTCTCAATATCTATGATGATGAGATTTTCCGGCCGGATATGTTGCATATAAAAAATTTATTTTTTCAAAGTACTATTTCTTTTGCATAAAAAATCCCGCCAGTGGCGGGAGTAAATTTTATTTAGTTTGACTGAAAAAAATTAAGTGCTAAATACGGTTGCCACTGATTCATTGAGTAATAAAACTGATTCTTTTATATACGACCTGCAACAATAGCGCTGCAAAGACAATTCTATCTTCAGATAATAAACATTAGAAAAAATCAGTAAATCAGTGGCAAAGAAATCTAAAAGGTTAACCCAACAAATATCTGGATCGATTGATTCTTCCAGGTTTCATTGTTAGTATGCCTTGCGTTGATATCTGTAAGGCCATATTTATACCTTGCCCCAAGATTGATCAAAGGAAGCTGGAACCATATGCCACCCATTGCACTCCACTCTCCGTTTTTATAGATATTTACATTGGCACTGTCAACAGATTTTTTTAATAAGCCGCCATAAGAAGGACCAACCTGCAGCTTAACTCTTTTACTGGGGCCAAGATTTACATTTAGAAGAACAGGTACTTCGAGGTAATTTAATTTTGCTTTGCTCTGTCCGTCTCCAAAGAAATCATCGGAAATATCACTTGCATCTTTAGAAAGTTCAGAAGATCCCTGTACAAAATTCACTTCAGGCTGAATGCCGAAACGTTTACTAAAATTGAATTGCATAAATGCACCTGCCTGGAAATTATATCGAAAACCTTTTTTATAAGATTCACCTTGCAGTTTATTAATATTTAAACCACCCTTAATACCAAACCTGAAAAAATTTTCATGCTCTTCTTCAACTTTAGAGCTTTGCGCAAAAGCAGTTGACGAAATAAACAGAGATAAAACAATTAGGTATTTATACATTTTATTGAGTTAGATGAACAAACAAACCTGCGAACACTATGCCATAGGGCTTAAAGGTAAAGGCTTTATTTTTCTGGTTAAAAAAAATCCTGCAGCTGATTTAACTGCAGGCTTTTAAAAATGTTCATTATTTATCATCTCGCCCAATGACCCGGCATCCAAACCCAACCTCCTCGTCTTTTTTTCCAATGCCCTTCTTTCCAAACACGAAATCTTGTAGGAGGTACTGCCCAATACCCATCTGTATAAACATATGTTCCACCACGCCAAACGTATTCACCAGCCACCCATATATGTCTTGGCCCAGGGCTCAAAGGGCGAACTCTTACAACAGGTGCAGGTCTTACTTTTACGATGATCTGTGCATCAGCAGTTGCAAATCCGGAAAGAAATATTGCCATTACAGCAAGAGATTTTAAAAGGAATTTTTTCATATTTATTATTTTGCCGCATTTAGACCTGCGGATAATATGCCGGTTTAAATTAACTTGAGTTTTTATATCACACATCCTTCGATCATCTTTCCTGAAATTTATAATCATATGAAACAGATATTATTTTTTCTAATGCTCAGCTGTTGTTTAAGCAGTGTTGCCAATGCATCAGTAAAAACAGACAGCAGTTTTATTGAAACCCCCATCACACTTCATACATCAACCGGAGATATTAAGGGAACGCTTACTACTCCTAAAATAAATGCAGCTTGCCCTGTTGCATTGATCATTGCAGGTTCTGGCCCTACAGACAGGGATGGCAACAACATGATGATGAAGAATGACGCTCTTAAACAGATGGCTCATGCATTGGCCGATGCAGGTATTGCATCTGTTCGTTTTGATAAAAGAGGGATTGCCGGCAGTATGTCAGCTGGTATCGGGAAAAAAGAAGAAGACCTCAGGTTTGAAAATTATATAAGTGATGCAAAAGAATGGATAGACCTCTTAAGGCAGGACAAGCATTTTAATAAGATCATTGTAATTGGCCACAGTGAAGGATCGCTCATCGGCATGATCGCCGCAGCCAATGCAGATAAATATATTTCAATAGCAGGATGCGGACAAGCTGCCGATGTTGTTTTAAAACGTCAATTAGCGGCTCAACCCGATGAAATAAAAAACATGTGTTATCCCATGCTGGATAGTTTGAAAGCTGGTAAGCTAATTAAAGATGTTGATCCTACACTCAACTCTCTTTTCAGGCCGAGCCTTCAACCCTACCTGATAAGCTGGTTCAAATATGATCCGCAGGAAGAAATAAAAAAACTCAACATACCGGTTTTGATATTACAGGGAACAAATGATCTGCAGATAAATGAAGATGATGCAAATCGTTTAGCCAAAGCAAATCCTGCTGCCAAATTATTGCTTATAGAAAATATGAACCACGTTTTAAAGATCGTTACCGGCGACCAGGATGCAAACGTAAAAGCTTACAACGATCCATCATTACAGGTATCAGCAATACTTACAAAAGCGATCATTGATTTTATCAAAGAAAAATAATTTTAGAACTCTCCGCTTGAGCCGCCACCACCAAAGCTGCCGCCACCAAATTGGGTTCCTGATGTTGGTTGTGGTTGTTGTGAAAACGTTTCTGCCAGGATAAGAGATTCTATCTGCATGTTGCCAAATGCATTTTTTGATCTCAGCTCTTCTGCAGTAAATCCGTATTTTGGTGATGCGAGCCAGCGTGTTAATGCCCAGGCAAAAATGATCATGACCCCTCCGGCAAGTACCATTGCTATTTCCGGTAATAATATAGCATGATAATACCTTATCGTAAATACGATCGCTGCAACCAGTAACAATCCTACCCTGATCAGCACAACATCCTTCTTTTGAATACCACGGAATAAATAAATGAGCGGAATGAATATGGTAAATATCCAGAAAATAAAACCAAAGGGGATCGTTTGGCCAGGCTGCAGATTCAGGTTGAACATTTCATTGCTCGTTTCTCTTACCACCCAATAATTACCTGCAGCATACAATGTAAACAACGAAATGATCTCTACATACACAACACAGGACCTATAAACATTGAATGACTTACTATCACTTATCTTCTTTGCAAGAACATAAACAACAACAGAAATTGTCATGACGATAAAAGGCAATATTGCTTTTGCAGTGCCTCCGATTCTTCCGCAGAAAAAAAATATGATGGCCAATAATGAAATAAAACACAATGCTGCCATCCCTGTATCAGCATAGCGTAATACACATACAAGTGCGATCATGAAAATGATACATGCATTGGCCAGGCCAGAAAGATCATTTGTAAAACCAATACCGCTAAACAAGGCAATGGCCCCTCCCCACATCAATGCTGTATCAATACCAGATTGATAATGCTTTTTATTATGTATCACTACTTCTAATCCTGCAATGCAGATCATTGCAAAAAAGATCAAAAGCCCGCCAATTGTTTTTTCTATTCCTGTGAGGAACATCAAACTAAAAAGTCCGAATGAAAAAAGCATCACAACAACTGTCAAAAGAAATAAACCGATCCTGATAAAAATATTGGGAGAATAAAACATAGATGGAAATGCGAGCCAGGCCTTGTCCCTTTCCTCTTTAGAAATACAATCCAGTTCGTATGCTTTTTCTACTTCCTCTCTTACGAACAAATTATTCAGCCATGTTTTATTGTATGCTATCATTTGCTTTGAATTTTTTATTGGTACGAATTAAGAACATCACAAGTGCAATTGCTGATACAACAAAATAACCAAAGGCTAGAAAAACAGGCCCAAGATCGAAGCTCATATAGCTAAGCACCCTGATAACAATATAACTGATGGCAATATAACTGTACAATGTAGTTACAAGCAATATGTAAAATGAACGCTCCTTATTTGCTCTTTGATAAAAGTAAAAAGCGATGCCCATAAAAAACAGGAACCACAAAAAATACACCCCTTCAAAATGGAACATAGCTGCAAGTGCGGAGATAAATAAAATATGCACACCAAAATTTGTGTACGAAAATTCAAAATGTGCTTTTATTTTTTTTTGCAGAGAAGCTAGTCCAAGTGCTATCAAAAATATACCCAGTAAGATCGCTGATAAAATGATCGTGCTGCTGTTGAAATCATTTGCTTCCAATATCCGCAACGGAGTAACACTAATACCCACCCACGCAGCAAGATTTGTAATAGCAAGACTCAACACACCCAAATGATCAAAATAGTAAGCTGAGAAAAACAAAACCAGCATGGGAATAAATGTAGCAAGCCCATACCTGTTACCAAAAATATTATACTGGTATTGAAAATAGGCAATGAACGTAATGAATGTAAGGCAGCCCAGCAATAATATGTAATCAAAGAACGCATTGGGTGCTTTTACTTTTCCGGCAGAAAACGGAAGTTTATTTTTGTAGCAATAATAAAAACTACCTGCACAGATCAAACCTATGCAAAGCAACACAACCTGGTGACTGATGCTATCTATGTTCTTGTAAACTAAAATTCCGAGACCACCCGTAAGCAATAATATACCGAGGTATAAAATAGTTTTTAATTCCCAGTGTAATGAAAACAATTGCTTTTCTTCCAGGGTCTTTATTTTTTCAACAGATGGGCCGGATAAGAATCCTTCTTTGTGAAGCCTCTCAAATAATGGTATGTTCATTGAAATTAAAAGTAGGCAAATAAAAATGAAAGGATCTCGTAAAACAATGAGCGGGGCACTTCAATAAATTAATGGTCTTACTCAAAAATATTGGCTGGCTCATGTACAATTTTCACCGCAGAGAACATGAGAACGTAGAGTTTACGCAGAGACTCTCTGCGAATCCTTTGTTTTCTCCCGATCTCTGCGGTGAATAATTTCAAATTGATATTGCAGGCTTTTCAATAATAAAGCCTTAACTTTAAAACGCTCAAATTTTCCCGATGAATACTGGATCTAACTACTTTAAAATTTTAATCCTTCTCTTCATTTTATTAAATGCAAATAATGGTTTTTGTCAATTACGCCCTGCCATTGCCTGGCAGAAAAGTCTTGGTGGCACAGCCAATGAAAGCGCAAATGATGTATTAATAACCAATGATAACAAAATCCTTGTGGTAGGTTTTTCCACTTCTAACGATGGGGATGTAACAGGCCATCATGGAAGCAATACTGTAAATGATGGATGGATCGTAAAATTGGACACATCCGGCAACATCATCTGGCAGAGGTCTGTCGGAGGCACAGGAGCTGATCATTTTTCTTCGGTTATTGCCACAACTGACAATGCCTATCTCTGCATTGGAACTACCTATTCAAACGACGGGGATGTTACAGGTTATCATGGTAACGGCGATGTGTGGGTTGTGAAAATAAGCACAGATGGCAATATCATCTGGAGTAAATGTTATGGTGGCAGTAAATATGATTATGGTAGTGATATAACAATAAGCAGTGATGGCAATTATGCATTCATAGGAACATCTTTTTCTTATGATGGCGATGTATTATCGGGTATCAATGGGAGAATTGATCCGGATGGCTGGGCTGTAAAAACAGATCCGTCTGGAAATATCATTTGGGAAAAATGCCTCAATTTTATCACTACCCTTTTAAAACCATGGCCTCGCAAGGATATCGGATATTGCATCACTCCTTCTGAAACCGGCAATCTATATGCAGTGGCTACAGGTACTAAAGATTACCAGGCCGGTGGCTTCCCTTTTTATGACACCGTTGTACAAAATCCCGGTAAATTGTATGAATTAAATAATAACGATGGCAACAGTACCTTGATCGGATCCATAGGAGGTGATAGTTGTTTTTCCATGTTCAAAGCGCCGGGTAAAACATATTTTTCGTATACAAGCAGGGACTATAATTCTACTCAGCATTGCTGGAGTGAATCTTTCCATATTTCTACCAGGCTTGATGGTAGCAGTATCTTTACAGATACCTACTTATATTCCGCATCAGGTACCTGCGGTATCCCCAACATTGATCAATTATACTTTGGCACTCCTAACGGCACTGCAGAAGAACCTTCACTTGGACTAATAATGGGTGCAGGCTACCAGCTCGGATTCACGAATCACCCTGCAACATTGAACATTGGAGTCAAAAAATATTTATATGGAAGTGTGTCAGGCTCCAGCCCGGTTTCTACTGCCTTTACTTCTGTAAAAGTATTTCCGACAGGCAATGAATATATTGCTGCCGGCTATGCCTACGGCCAGGGAGATGAAGTAGCAAGCACCCGTGGTGGGCTTGATATCTGGCTCGTTAAATTACAGGCACTGAATAAGATCGTTGGAAATGTTTTTGCCGATGATAACAACAATGGAATACAGGATGGAGCTGAATTACCATTTAATGAAGCCATTGTAAAAACAACCAAACAGGGATTTGAACTAAGTGCCATTCCTGCTAATGGCATTTACAGGAATGTTGTTGATACAGGAACATTCACTACAGTACTTAACATCAACAGGCCTTATTATACTGCTACACCTGCAAGTAAAACTTCTATCTTCACAACTTATAAAAATACCGATACAGCAAACTTTGCTGTTCATCCAATACCTGGAATAAAAGATTATACATTAGGTATGGTTTCATTATTAACGCCAAGACCGGGATTCAATCTTCAATACAAGATTTCCTATTTCAATATGGGAACGACAACTCTTACTAATAAGCTTGTAACATTTGTAAAAGACAGCCGCACACAATTTCTTGGAGCTGTTCCTGTCAACACAAGTATTAACGGTGATACTATAAAATGGAATATCAGCACACTTGCTCCGTGGACTGGTGGAGAGATCATCGTTAATCTACAAATGGCAGTGCCACCAACGGTCAATATTGGTGATATCATTATCAACAAAGCATTAATTGACAGCGCAGGTGATTATCATCCTGTTGATAATTATGTTGTATTAAACCAGGTTGTTACCGGCAGCTATGATCCAAATGATAAGAAAGAAAGTTTCGCAGGAGAAATTTACCCGCCAGATATTGCAGCAGGTAAATACCTTAATTACAATATCCGTTTTCAGAATACAGGCAATGACACAGCATTCAATATCATCTTAAGAGATACACTCGATAGTAAATTAAATGCCGACAGCATTGAAGTTGTTGATGCTAGCCATAGCTATTCAATAAATATAAAAGACAAAAAATATCTTACAGTTTTATTCAACAATATTAAACTTGCAGATAGTGTTCACAACGAACCATTGAGTCATGGATATTTCAGTTATCGTATCAAACCGGCAGCTTCACTTGCACTCGGAGATACGATCAGGAACAGCGCTTCCATTTATTTTGATTTTAATCTGCCAATAAAAACAAACACAGAGATCACTATTTATAAACCCACTCCTTCTACTAATTTATGGACAGGAGCTGTCAGCAGTGCATGGGAAGATCCGCTCAATTGGGGAAACCATCTTGTTCCTGATGAAAACACAAATGTGATCATCAATACAGGTTTACCAAGATACCCTATTATTAATTCAGCTGCAGTTTGCCGTACCATGCAGGTGAAGACTGGTACAACTGTATTGGTAAAAGATGGATTTACACTTAAGGTAACGCATTAAATATTTGAAAAGAATACTTAAAACTACTCAATGAAGAAGAAATATAATTGCCGTTTTTTTTTCTTTCTCATATTCATACTTTTCAATACAAATAGTTTTGGTCAGCTACGACCTGGTATTGTATGGCAAAAATGTATTGGCGGCACAATTAATGATGTTGCCAGTGATGTATTAATTACCGATGACAATAATATCGTTGTTGTGGGTTCATCTTATTCGAATGATGTTGCTTTTCCCGATCATCATGGCACAACCACTACTTCAGATGCAATTATCATAAAAATGGATACTGCCGGAAATGTGATCTGGAAAAAATCAATTGGTGGCACAGACAATGATGTTTTTACAACTGTTATCGCGGCAGTTGATGGTGGTTATATATGTGCAGGAACAACATTCTCATCTGATGGTGATATTACCGGTCAGCATGGCAATGCTGATATACTGGCGGTAAAAGTAAATGCCGACGGAACCATTGCATGGAAAAAATGTTATGGCGGCAGCCTGAAAGATTCCGGTACTGATATTACACAAACAGGTGATGGCAACTATGCATTTATTGGAACATCATTTTCATATACCGGGGATGTATTGTCTGGCCAGGTGGGCAGAACAGATTCCGATGCATGGGCATTTAAAACGGATCCGTCAGGAAATATCATCTGGGAAAAATGTATCGACTTTACATTTAATTTTTACATTCCACGTCCACATGATGATGTAGGATATAATATATGCCGCTCCGAAACGGGTAACCTGTACGCCCTTACAACTGGTACTATAGATTTCGATTCGCATTATACGCCTGGTTATGCAGATACACCCAGGGTGGCCAGGCATGAGCTATACGAATTGAACAATAGCAATGGTAATATCACTTTAATAGGGCCTTCGCCGGATGAACGCAATGCCCACGGAACAGATACACTTTATTCTATGCACAGGGCGGCTGATAGAATTTATATTGGTTTTCGTGGAAATTATTTTGAGCCACATGATCATTGTTATTTACCATTTGCCAGTGGAGCTTTGATGAAAATGGATGGCACAAATACTTTCAATACTTCTTTTCCAGCGGCTTTAGGTAGCGGACCCGATATTACTATGTGTGGTGAAGATGTTTTTCCTGGCATGACATATATAGCACCTGTTCACGGTGTCTCATCCGAACCAACCCTCGATGCTTTCATGGCAGTTGGAAAAACGCTGGGAGTTTCTCCTAATTATATTGCAGGTGCATTTGTTACAATCGGGAATAAATTATATGTATATGGAAATGGAGGTACTTTTTTTAATTCAGTAAAAGTATTTCCTTCAGGTACAGAATATATTGTTGTAGGTCACGAATTCGGTGATGGAGGCGATGTTTCCGGTCATCATGGCGGTACCAACGGAACAAGTGATTGCTGGATCGTAAAATTGCAAGGCCTTAACCAAATTGCCGGAAAGATTTTTATTGATGCCAACAACAATAATATACTGGATGCAGGAGAATTACCTTTTAATGGCGGCATGGCAAAAACCACCAAACAGGGATTTGAAACAGATGCCATTCCTTATAATGGTATTTACAGGAATGTTGTTGATACCGGAACTTTTACTACTGTATTTAATGTGAACCGTCCTTATCATACCGTAACGCCTGCCAGTAAAACATCTGTCTTCACTACTTATAGAAATACGGACTCAGCAAATTTTGCTGTTCATCCAATGCCGGGCATACAGGATTATATGATTGGCATGATCTCAATGTCGCAACCAAGACCGGGAAGTTATCTTCACTACAATATTCCTTATTTCAATGCAGGAACTACTATACTTACCAATAAGATCATAACATTCATAAAAGATAGCCGTACACAAGTACTTTTTACAACACCTGGTTATACCAGTATTTCAGGAGATACTATCAAATGGAATATCAGTACACTGGCACAATGGACGGGAGGGAACATCAGCGTTAACCTGGAAGTAGCAACGCCACCCACAGTAAATATCGGAGATATACTTACCAGCTCTGTATTAATTGACAGTGCAGGGGATTATCATGTTGCTGATAATTATTTTGTGATGCATGAAACAGTTATAGGAAGTTATGATCCCAACGATAAACGTGAAAGCTTTGCAGGTGAAATATATCCTGCAGATATTGCAGCAGGTAAATGGCTTAATTACAATATCCGTTTCCAGAATACAGGAACCGATACAGCATTCAATATTATCCTTAGAGATACACTCGATAGTAAATTAAATGCAGATAGCATAGAAGTGATCGGTGCAAGCCACGCTTATTCAGTAAACATAAAAAACAAAAAATACCTTACTGTACAATTCAATAATATCAAACTTGTTGATAGTACACATAACGAACCATTGAGCCATGGATATTTCAGTTACCGTATCAAACCAGTAGCAACACTTGCGCTCGGAGATACGATCAGGAACAACGCATCTATTTATTTTGACTTTAACCTCCCTGTAAAAACCAATACAGAAATAACCATTTACACCATAACTGATCAGTGGACAGGAGCCGTAAGTACAGCATGGGAAGATCCACTCAACTGGAGAAGCCATCTTGTTCCGGATATAAATACAAATGTGATCATCAATACAGGTGCACCAAGATACCCGCTCATTAATTCAGACGCAGTTTGCAGATCGATAACAATAAAGACAGGTGCAAGTGTGTTAGTGAAAACAGGTTTCACATTACACGTTATAAAATAATTGAAAGTTGACAATTGTCAACTTTCAATTATCAATTGTCAGATCATTTTCAGTTTCCACTTTCCCTTCTTAAACAATATATAAGATGCAATTGTAATTGCTGTTTCCGCAACAGGTATTGCAATGAATACACCGATCGGTCCCATACCAAGCGATTTGGATAAAATCCATGCCAATGGGATCTGGAAACACCAGAAGCCAAACAAATTGATAACAGTTGGTGTTTTCGTGTCACCGGCGCCGTTAAATGCATTGATCATCACCATGCCGATACCATAAAACAAATAACCGGCGCTTACTATTCTTACCGCATCAACAGCATAACCTGCCACCACTTCATCCTTTGTAAAAAATGCTATAATAGGATTTGCAAATACAACCAGCAGGACAGATACAATACCCATAAATGTTGCATTGTATTTTGCGGTACGTATCACAGAGAGCTCTGCTCTTTCGGGCTGTTTGGCCCCAAGGTTTTGTCCTACCAGTGTTGCAGCTGCATTGCTCATACCCCATGCAGGTAAAATAAAAAATACAACGATCCTGATAGCGATCTGGTAACCTGCAGAAGCAGCACTGTGTCCAGTATTGGCAACAAGTGCAGCCAATACGATCCAGCTTCCCGAACCAATAAGAAATTGTATGGTTGCCGGCCATGCAATATCGATCACTGAACGAATGATCTTCCAGTCGGGCACCAAATGTTTAGTTGTAAATTTTAAGATATTCTTTCCATTGAACAAATGATATACCTGGTAAAGAACGCCAAAACTTCTCCCAATAGTAGTTGCCATAGCAGCTCCCATAACACCAAATGCAGGAATGGGCCCTAAACCACGAATGAACAACGGACATAAAATGATGTTGCATAAATTGGCGAGCCATAAACTTTTCATCGCCATCATTGCATTGCCAGCTCCCCTGAAAATACCATTGATTAGAAACAACAACATGATGACCATACTTCCGCCGATCACGATACGGGTATAATTTATTCCAATGGCAATAGCTTCAGGTTCTGCTCCCATCAACCTGAGAATATCTCCTGCATAAATAAATCCTGGTATGCTTAACAACAATGTAACTACAAATGATACGATAATGGATTGCATCCCTGCTTTTGTTGCAGCTTCAGGATCCTTTTCCCCCACACGCCTTGCTACCATGGCTGTTGCAGCCATGCTGATACCAATAGCGATAGAGTAAACAATTGTAATAACAGATTCAGTAAGCCCTACGATCGAAGTAGCGTGTTTTCCAAGATGGCTTACAAAAAAAATGTCCACTACGGCAAATACGCTTTCCATGCACATTTCCAGCATCATGGGAATGGCCAATAAGATAACGGCTTTGCGAATGCTGCCGGTGGTATAATCCATCTGCTCGCCATTCAATGATTGGCGGATGATTGAAAAGATACTTGATAAACGATATGATGATGTCTTTGTCGATGACATTGTAAATGAAATTAAAAATTTAAAATTAAACTGGATAGAAAAAATTGCAGCGACGATTACCGCTGAAGAGATCATTTTATAAAGTTCCTGTACTAAACAAGAACAAACTTAGAGAATCATATTTCGTACAATTGAAGGCTGCAAAGATTGGAAAAAAAATGAGAGCGCAAAAACTTTTTTGCCGAACGGCAGGTTCTAACTACCTAAAGAGAGAATAAGTAAACAAATAAATCTCAACCTGCTTTGAGTAAATCGTGGAATTCGTGCCTAAAATTCGTGTGTCAAAAAATTCGTGCTTAAATAATTCGTGTACTACGACTTCTTCTTATAATCCCCCCGCTTCCACGCCTTAATAAACTCTGCCCAGGCAAATGGATTGAAGATATTTTGCGGAGCGATCTGCCCTGAATAATACAATTTTCTTTGCTCCTGCCGCATGTACTGGCTCGAAGCTTCCCGTCCATCCAATGGCAATGAAGACATAAGCGCTTTACGTGTTGCCGCATCATTATTACTCCGGGCAATGGCTATTTCATCGTCAGGCACTTTCGTCTTTAAAAAATCCCGCTCAAATTGTTCACGGCTTGGCCTTGGCCTTATAATGGTTGCGGGAAGAAATATCGTATCATTCACCATCAATTGAATGATGCTATGCTGGTTCCCCTGGAGATTACGTGGTATTTCAATAAGCTTGCTTTTAAAACCAATGCTGGAAAACTCTACTGAATCCCCTTTTAATACAACGATGCTAAACACACCATTATCATTTGTAATGGTACCGCGGTTCTGTCCCTTAATAACAATACTTACCGATGGTATCCCTTTAAGGCTATCAGCAGTCATTACAACACCATATAACTGAACAACAGAATCTTTGAAGTTTTCAAACTGCGCCACGGCAGTCTTTGAAAAAATATTTAAGGCAATAAAAAGGAGAAATATGTAAAATTTTCTATTCATGTATTTGCTTCTGAAGCCGTCAAACGCTTTTGGTAAGGTAAAGATGTAAAAAAAGAACCCGTTTGGCTCCAAAAATACAACATTTCGTAAACGATGAACAAAGTAAGGGCTTCAATGTTTAATTTTGGGGTTCAAAAATGCTTTTTAACAAATAATTGAACGATGACGAATGAAGATATAATGAAGGCGTTGAGCAATGTGCAGGAACCCGATCTTGGAAAGGACCTTGTAACACTCAATATGGTAAAAGACGTTGCAATAAATGGAAATAAAGTTTCTTTTACTGTAATACTCACCACACCTGCATGCCCGCTCAAGGACATGATCATGAATGCCTGTATCAATGCAATAAAAATATTGGTAAACAAAGAAGCTGAAGTAACAGTAAACTTTACAAGCAATACCAGCAGTAACAGGAAAGATGCAAAAACAATATTAAGCGGCGTAAAGAATATCATTGCAGTTGTAAGTGGAAAGGGCGGTGTTGGTAAAAGCACTGTTGCAGCAAATCTTGCATTGGCACTTGCTGATGGCGGCGCAAAAGTAGGTTTGATGGATGCAGATATTTACGGTCCCAGCCAGCATATCATGTTTGGCATTCGTGGCGACAGGCCAATGATGAGAGATAACGGTGAAGGAAAGGGGCTTATCGTTCCGATTGAAAAGTTCGGTATTAAAGTAATGAGCATTGGTTTGTTGATCGATGAAAAACAAGCTGTAATATGGCGAGGCCCGATGGTGAGCAGCGCTATCCGCCAATTCGTAAGCGATGTAGATTGGGGCGAACTTGATTACCTGATCATCGATATGCCACCAGGCACTGGCGATATACATCTTACTATTGTACAAACTGTTCCGGTAACAGGAGTGATCGTTGTTACAACACCACAGCTTGTTGCCCTTGCTGATGCAAAGAAAGGTGTGGCAATGTTCGGACAGGCGCAATTAAAAGTTCCTATTATCGGTTTAGTGGAAAATATGAGCTACTTCACTCCTGCCGAATTACCCGAAAATAAATATTACATCTTTGGAAAGGATGGCGGCAAGAACCTTGCTGAAGAATTTGATCTTCCTTTCCTTGGGCAGGTACCATTGGTTCAATCAATAAGGGAAGGCGGTGACCTGGGTGTGCCATTGATGTTAAGTGATGATGAGATCACTAAAAAAGCTTTTATTGAATTTGCAGGTAATGCTGCCCGTGGTATTGCAATGCGAAATGCAAATATGGCTGCTACGGAGATACAGGAAGTGTTGGTTGACTAGCGTGATTTTTTTGCCACGAATTACACGAATTTGCATTTCCTTGATCTGCATAACTCATAACTCATAACTCATAACTCATAACTCATAACTCATAACTCATAACTCAGAACTCAGAATTCAGAATTCAGAATTCAGAATTTACCCGGCATCCCAGCTTCTCCTTAATATTCCCAAACTTATACGCCGCCCCGATCGTAAGGCTTAGATAATGGTCATTCAATCCCGGGTTTGCTGATTTGCTGAATCCATCCACATAATCATTGTGCATAAAGCGATAAGCAGCTTCGAGATTTAATACGATCCTGTCGGACACATGATAACGTACACCTGCGCCAACAGGCACAACAGGAATTAATTTTTGAGAAGGAGTTGTTATATCCTGGGCAAGCCCTGCTGCCACCTGCGAATTTTCACCGAAATAATGCCAGTGAACATTACTATAATTTCGATTGGTATTTATAATGGACGCTCCTGCTCCTGCAAACACATAAGGTTCATACCGCACCGCTTCATAATTTGTTCCGAAAAGATTCCAGTGAAAAGAAAGGCTTAACTCTTTTACTGAACCATTGAAAGAAAAATTGCGCTCTTGCCTCCAGGCAGGATACTTATAAATCGATTCATCAGCTGCAAGTTTTGCAATGATGAACATTGCTCTTACTGAAAAAGACCTGTTAAGAATGCGTGTACCGAAAATACCAAGTCCAGGGCGAATTGTTTCAACAGAACCCAACCTGTGTGGTGTAAGATCGCCCTGGTACATATACATTCCCGCATTTAATCCAACTTCATACTTTGGAATTCTTGTTGACTGTGAAGAACATTCATTTGGAACAAAAACTAAAAAACCAACAATTGCCGAACAGGTAACTTTTAATACTAGCATTGAAAATCATTTTAGTGATAAATAAAAGATCCAATGTAGAGTTAGGTGATCGGTTATAATTGTTGGTTTTGTAAATGGATGTTGAAGTAAGAATGTAAAATCGCATGAAATTATTGTGGAGGAAAAACGGAGTAACAAACTTTTAACAGGTGATGTCAGATTTCAGCTGAGATTTTAAACTAGTGAGATTATAATATCCTTTGAAGTTTCATTCACTTCTATTGCCAATTCACGATTGCCGATTGTCGTACCCTAGAAAGAAAGCCCCAGCCAATCACCGGCATTCTTATAATTTAGCTTATCAGTAATTGTTTGTGAAAGATTCATTGACTGTATCAACTTGCCCGGATAATGTTCTCCTAATGGAAATGGATAATCACTACCAAGACAGATCTTATCTTCTCCCATGATATCAATAATGAACTGCATTGCTTTCTCATCATGAACAAGGCTGTCGATCCAGAATTTACCAAGGTATTCCCGGGGGTTGATAGCATTATCAATTGCAACAAGATCGGGCCTTACATTAAAACCATGTTCTATCCTGCCGATCGTAATAGGAAATGATCCGCCGCCATGAGCAAAGGCCAATCTTAACTTAGGAAATTTCTCCATTACAGCACCGAATATCATTGAGCAAATGGCCCTTGAAGTTTCAGCCGGCATACCTACCAGCCAGGGCAACCAGTATTTTTGCATCTGTTGCTCACCCATCATCTCCCATGGATGTATGAATAATGCACAGCCTAATTCTTCTGCTCTTTTATAAAATGGGAAAAAAGATTCATCGCCTAAATTCTTTCCGTTGATATTACTACCGATCTCAAGCCCGGGCATTTTTAATTCAGATACACAACGCTCCATTTCTGAAATAGCGAGATCAATATCCTGCAAGGGAATGGTTCCTATACCAATAAAACGCCTGGGATCTTTTGCAACAGTATCTGCAATATGGTCATTAAAAAACCTTGATGTTTCCAAGCCATCTTTCGGTTTTGCCCAGTAATTGAATAACACGGGAATGGTTGAAAGCACCTGCATATCCACCTTTGTATCATCCATTTCTTTTAATCGAATTGATGCATCAAAACAATTTTCCTCTACTTCACGAAAAAGCTTATCGCCCTTCATCATGCAGGCCTTGCAGTTACGATGTTCTAAATGTATGAATTCTCCATATCCGAATTTTTGTACCCAGTTGGGCATCTTGTCGGGCATGATATGTGTGTGGATGTCGATCTTCATTCAATTCATTGTTTGGCGTTATGTGTTTGGTGTTAACGGAAATTATATTACTGTGAAGTGAAGTGACTCTAATCATGAGAAACTTAAAAAACACCAAACAATAAACACCAAATACTTTTTTATTTATCCCTTCTTAACCGGCGGCGCCATCACAGCACCACATTTGGTACATGTACGTTTATTTTCATCTCCATAAAACCCTTCCATAACAGGTGGCAATTGTTTTACGATATCTGACACATGTAAATGTTCTTCATATAATTTATTCCCGCATTTTTCGCAATACCATAAAAAACCATCTTCTTCCGTTTCTCTTACTTTTTCTATTACAAGCCCAACAGTATTTGGCCCCCGTTGAGGTGAATGAGGGGTTTTTGGTGGCAACAGGAACATATCGCCTTCATTAATTTGAATATCACGTGGCTGGCCATTCTCAATTATTTTAACCACAATATTGCCTTCTATCTGGTAATACAATTCCTCACTTTCATTATAATGATAATCTTTGCGGGAATTAGGGCCGCCAACTACCATTACAATAAAATTCTCTGCGTCTTTGTAAACACACTGATTACCCACAGGTGGTTTTAACTGGTCACGGTGTTCATCGATCCATTTTTTCAGGTTAAAAGCTGCTGCAATAGGCATAAAATGAAATTTAGAGCTGTAAGTTAAGAAAATACAGATTTAGTTCTGAATTCTGAGTTTTGAATATATGAATGAAGCCCCTTTATACTTTTAATCCAGAATTCAGAATTCAGAACTCAGAATTATTTTACCTTTAGCCCATGCAACTTGAGACCCCTTATCAGCTCCAGAATTTTATCGGTGGGAAGTTTGTAGGACCAGTAAATGGAACATTTCTCGACAATGTGAACCCTGCCATAGGAAAAGTTTCTGGCCAGATCCCCGACAGTAATGAAAAAGATGTGGAAGCTGCCGTGATAGCCGCACAAAAAGCATTTCCTTCATGGTCTGTTACAACACTGGAAACCAGGTCTTTCCAGCACAGTGGGATCCGAAGCTTGGAATTCACGTGACTTGAAGTCGCGGC
>JADMIO011227090.1_pt1 | contig 100539 bp, 90 predicted proteins | sample 8958161 | NCBI WGS metagenome assembly JADMIO01 (sample SAMN16585339, study PRJNA669376) | soil metagenome | isolation source: Crop rotation soil | place: USA: Cullars Rotation, Alabama | collected 2011 | reverse complement strand
CGCGACAACTTGTCCACGTGGAATTCTAAGCTTAGGATCCCAATGTGCTGGAAAGCAGGGCTCTGACGTCCAAGCTGGATGTTTACCTTGTAAGCTTTAGTACCATCTTCACTTACCTTAAAGATCCAGTTACCACCTGTTTGCTGGAAGAAACCACCTTTAGGTACTAATACAGCCTGCATCTGATCACTCAGTGCTAATCTAACCTGTAGCGTTTGTCCTTTACGGATCCCTGAAGGTACTTTACCAACAAACTGCATATCAACCTGGAAACTACCGGTTGTTTTAACCTGGGTATATACCTTTTTGATCACCAAATTATATGTTTGATCAGCAAACTGAAAATCACCTTTTAAGCCTGTGTAAATGCGCGACAGGTAATGCTCATCGATATCAACCCTTACTTTAAAACCCGATTGTACGTCAATCTGGCCTAAGTGTTCTCCTTTATTTTTGTTTTGCCCTACTTCAGCATCCATCGAGGTTAGCTGACCATCAGTTGGGGCCCTTAATACCAAGCCTGCTACCTTTTTACGCATCAGTTCAAGCGTAGTTTTCATGTGGGCGTATTGCTCCTGCGATTGCGAAGCCTGCTGTTTAACAAGTGAAGTATCCTGCGATAAGATCTGTTTGGCCAATTTATAACGATTTACCTGGTAATCATAGGTATTTTTTGCCGATTGATATTCCTGTAAGCCAATGGCTTTTTGATCATAAAGATGTTTATCCAGCTTGTAGATCCTTTCGGCCTCTTTAAAAGCATTTTCCACATCGGCCATGGTGTTTAGCTTGCTGATGGTGTTTTGCTGGGCATTATTACGAGAGATCTGCATTTGGGTTTGCTCAGCATAAACAGCAGTTTCCTGATTTGCCAATGTAAGTTCCAGATCGGTATTTGACATTCTCAGGATCGGGTCGCCTTTCTTCAGACTGGCGCCGTCTTCAACAAATTTCTCTTCAACAACACCACCTTCTGATGCGTCAAGATATATGGTAGTTAGCGGCATAACTACGCCGTTAACCGGTATAAATTCCTGGAAAGGGCCTTTGGTAATAGTACTTATAGTTAAGCGTTCAGTATCAACATCAAGCTTGCTTTTACCCGATGTAAGATAAATACTGCCTCCAATTAGTAAAATAACGCCTGTAATACCTGCAATGGTAAGTATCTTCTTGCTGTTCCAGGTCTTTTTCTCAATTTTTCTGTCCACTGTATTTTTATAATATTTTGAAATGTTATAACAAAAAGATATGCCACAAATTAAAATACTGTTTTTCAATCAATTAAACACAAAATACAGTATTAAAGCGTACGCTTCTGTTACATCAGGTGTACGGTATTGATACAGTATATTTTCACGTTTCAACAGCCTGTTGCGGGCAAATACAAGTTAGCACTTCATTGTGAAGCTTTTATATAAAATACGATACAAAAAGCAGGTATTTAGCATAAAAATTGTAACAGATAATACTATTAGTGAGTCTTTGATTTATTGTTCATAGTTGTTGGTTAATACCGTATCGGTCATGGTTTATGACAAGCGTACCGAAAGTTTATTTCGGTAGTTTCGATAAAGGGAAACAATTTACCTTAAATTTATAACTTTTGTTAAATTGACATCCTCAATTAATTATGCGCTGTCATTTTGAGGGCCATGAACAATCATCTATGAACTATTAACTAAAAATAAATGATACTTAAAAAAGCTACCGTTTTAATTGTTGATGACGATCCGGACGTACTTACTGCGGTTAAACTTTTGCTAAAACCAGAAGCCCGGGAAATCATCACCGAAAAGAACCCTGAAAACCTGAACTGGCTGCTGCAACGCAATGAGATTGACCTCATTTTGCTTGACATGAACTTTAACAGCGCCATTAACACCGGTAATGAAGGACTATATTGGTTGCGCAAGGTAAAGGAATGGAAGCCAGATGTTTGTGTCATCATGATAACGGCATATGGCGATATCGACCTTGCCGTGCGTTCGCTTAAAGAAGGTGCTAATGATTTTGTGGTAAAACCATGGCACAACGAAAAGCTTATAAATACGATAAAAGATCTGCTTGACAAAAAAGAAGGCGGGGCAAAAACCACCAAAACTCCGGTTAAAAGTACAGCAGGTGATACGTCAATACTCGGCGAATCGGATGTGATGCAGGATATTTTTTATAAGGTGAACAAAATAGCCCCTACCGACGCCAATATTTTGATACTGGGAGAAAACGGTACAGGTAAAGACCTTATGGCGAAAGCAATTCACGAACGTTCGTTACGGGCCGATAAGCCTTTTATAAAGGTAGACGTTGGCGCTTTAACAGATACCCTGTTTGAGAGCGAACTCTTCGGTCATAAAAAAGGGGCCTTTACAGATGCCCGTGAAGACCGCATGGGCCGCTTTGAAGAAGCACAAGGCGGTACTTTATTTTTAGATGAAATTGGCAATATCAGCCTGCAGCAGCAAGCTAAGCTGCTTACAATTTTACAAAACCGCCAGGTAACACGTTTAGGTACCAACAAAGCTGTTGATGTAGACATCAGGCTGATCTGTGCTACAAACGTGGCTTTGAGTGAGCTGGCTAACGAAAACAAGTTCCGTAAAGATTTGATCTACCGTATTAATACCGTTGAGATCAATATGCCGGCGCTGCGCCGTCGTAATGAGGATATTGTGATCTTAGCCCGCCATTTCGCAAAGCTGTACGCAAGCAAATACCTTAAACCATCAATGGATTTTGATGCCGCTGCTATCAACAAGCTCAAATCGTACAACTTCCCCGGCAATGTGCGCGAACTGCAATATACCATTGAACGCGCCGTGATTATGGCCGATGACAGTACGTTAAGGCCCGACGACCTGATCTTTTCAATACTGGAAACTTCGACAGAAAGTGTGGCGGACGCCGATAATATACCATTGAGCGCACTGGAGAAAAATGCGATACTGCGGGTTATTGAAAAACACAACGGCAACATTACCCGTGCAGCCAAAGAACTTGGCCTTACCCGCACCGCCTTATACCGAAGATTAAGCAAATATGATATTTAACCGTTACGAATGGCGGCTGTTGCTGCGTGTATTTTTATTGCTGCTTGTACTTATCGTTACGGCTTTTGTTATCGTAAGTCTTGGGCAGCTTTTGTATCTCGTGATCCTATTGCCGCTGGTTGCCTACTCGGTGGTTGATATGATCCGTTTTCAGAAAAAAGCGCAGGATGAAGTAAACCAATTTGTTGAGTCGATCCATTACCGTGATTTTTCCCGTCATTTTGATGTACGCAAAGCACCGAACGAGCTTAAGCCACTGCGTAAAGGGTTCAACGATATCAACACAACATTCAAACTAATCAGCCGCGAACGCGAAACACAATACCATTACCTGCAAAAGATCCTTGAACTGGTTGATACCGGTATTCTATCATATGAAGAAGAAACCGGAGAAACCGGCTGGATCAATGAAGCCTTTAAAAGCATCATCGGTGTACCTTACTTAAAAACAATCCACTCGCTTGAAAAACGCGAACCAATATTATATGCCGAGCTTGTGAAACTTAAGCCCGGCGACAGCAAGATCATCACCGTTACACGTAACCAGCAACAGGTTAAGATCCTGGTAAATGCCAGCCTGATGCGCAGCGATGATAAATTATACAAACTCATCGCTTTTCAAAACGTAAATGAGGCGTTAGATGAAACAGAATCAAAGGCTTGGTCAAAATTGCTTAACGTAATGACGCACGAGATCATGAACTCCGTAGCGCCGATCTCCTCACTGGCTGATACGCTCAAAAACCGCCTGCAAAGCCCCGATATTGCTGAAAACCTGCCCCATAGTGACCTGGAAGATATAGAGCTTGGTATCGATACCATCAAACGCCGCAGCGAAGGTTTACTCAAGTTCACGGAAAGCTACCGCAGCCTCAACAAGATCACTAAGCTTGATTTGAACAAGATCATGGTGCGTAACATATTCGAGAACCTGAACAGTTTGATGACCCCTACACTGGAGAAAAAGAAGATCGAGCTGGAGATCATTCTCCGCGACCCTACGCTTTCTATTGAGGCCGATATCAACCTGATCGAGCAGGTCATGATCAACCTGCTGGTTAACGCTATTGAAGCCGTAAAAGACCGCGAAGAACCGCGTATCACGCTCACAGCTGAGATTCAGGGCGGCAAAACTTTTGTGAAAGTTATTGATAACGGCTTAGGCATGCCGCCCGAACTGCTCGATAAGATCTTTATACCTTTCTTTAGTACCCGTAAAACAGGTAGTGGCATTGGCTTAAGCCTGTGTAAACAGATCATGCTGCTGCACAAAGGCAATATCCAGGTGCAATCCACTGAGGGTAAAGGATCGGCGTTTATCTTGTCTTTTGTATAGCTCGCCCCCCAGCCCCCTAAAGGGGGAGTTTTTGATTTGCATATTTATGACTTTAGAGAAACTTACGAAGTTTCCAAAACTTCGTAGGTTTGGTTCAACAACATCTGTTTCATGAATTATAAAGGCAGCGTTCTCGCTATTTCTGGTAGTTTAAGGGCAGGCTCATCCAACCATAATATTTTGAAGTTTTTAGGTGGATTAGTTCCGAATGATACTAATTACTCGATATACGAAAGATTAGCTCATATCCCGCCCTTTGATCCGGGCCTTGATCATGAGCATGCACCGGAAGCAGTTTCAGAATTACGAAGCTTGATGAATAACGCGTCCGGTATCGTGATCTGCACACCTGAATATGCATTCGGGGTTCCCGGTCAGCTTAAGAATATATTGGATTGGATGGTTTCGAGTGGTTCGCTGGTTGATAAGCCGGTGGCTTTAATTACTGCATCTTCTGTTGGAACTCATGCACATGCGGCTTTGTTGCTAACATTAGGTGCACTTTCTGCAAAAGTAACTGATGAAGCTACTTTGCTGATTCCTTTCATCAGGAGTAAAATGGATGCTGAGGGGAATATTATCGATGCGGAAACGGAAAGTGCTTTGCGGAAGGTGATGAAGGTATTTTTGGAAGCAATATGATAATAGGCTCTACACCGTCATTGCGAGGAACGAAGCAATAGCGAACTATACAAAGCGGCTCTGTAAGTCAGGGGTTGCTTCGTGCAATGACGGTGTGGTAAAAAACTGGGGGCCAAAGAGTATTACTCCACTCCTAATTCCCTCATCAACCTGCCTACCGTTTCTTTCAATTCGGCAATTTCCTGTTCGGCTTTGGTCAAACGGGCTTCCAAAACCGATGAAGACGAACGGCCAACAGGCTCATCTGCGAAATCATCGTCATTAATTTCGGGTGTTCCGCCTAATAAATGGGCATATCTAACCTCTTTTTGACCGGGACGTTTGGGTAATTGTACGATATAAGGCGTTTCTCCTCCGGCCAGTTTATCTAATATTTCCTGTACTTCTTCTATCGAATCAAACTCATACATACGGCCGCTATTGGTATTTAACTCACCGGGTGTTTGAGGCCCACGAAGGATCAACAGGCAGATCAGGGCCACTTCCGACGGTATCACCGGGAATACTATCGCAAAATTGTGTTTGTATTTAATGTTACGGATAGATCCTCCGGTAGCGGTTGATGTCAACCCGCGTCTTTTCAACGAGTTCAGGGCATTGATAACGGTGTCATCATCATAATTGGTAACCGGCTTGCGCGATGTTTTCTGGTTACAGGCAGCCACCAGTCCGTTAAGGGTCATGGGATAATAATCGGGCGTGGTTTTGGCTTTTTCCATTAAAGTGCCAAGTACACGTAGTTCTTCTGCATCAAGTACGGGTAAAGTTTGCGGTGAATCCATGGCTAAATATAAGCAGGTTTTTATAGCGTCAAAAAAAATTACTAATTTTCTGATTGCTAAAATCATTGGGATTGAAATAATAGCACCAAAATAGTTTACTTTGCATTTCAATGTCTTTATTCATTACATCATTAAATTCGGGAAGTAATGGCAATTGCTATTACGTGGGGAACGATCAGGAGGCTATATTGGTTGATGTAGGCATTTCATGCCGCGAAACTGAAAAACGCATGGCCCGGCTGGGTTTATCCATGCAAAAGGTAAAAGCCATTTTTGTATCGCATGAACATTCCGATCATATCCGTGGCATCCCCGTGTTAGCTAAAAAGTACCAGCTGCCGGTTTATATAACTCCGGGGACATTGATGCACCTTGCTGGGGTTGATCATTCAAAAGTTCATCATCTCAGCGCATTTCAAACTGTACTTATTGGCGACCTGGAGGTAACTTCTTTCCCAAAAGTACATGACGCATCCGAGCCGCACAGTTTCATGGTAAGCTGCCGCGATGTTAAGGTTGGTGTATTTACCGATCTGGGAATAGTGTGCGACCAGCTGATCCGTTACTTTAGCCAATGCCATGCCGCTTTTTTGGAAGCCAATTATGATGATGATATGCTGGATAAAGGCGGCTACCCCTATTACTTGAAACAACGGATCCGTGGCGGCAAAGGACATTTATCAAACAAACAGGCGCTGAGCTTATTCATGACGCACCGCCCGCCGCACATGACGCACCTGCTGCTTTCTCATCTATCCAAAAACAACAACGACCCTAAACTGGTAGAAGATCTGTTTACCAATTGTGCCGATGGTATCAATATCATCATGGCTTCAAGGCACCAGGAAACACCTGTTTATTATATCAGCAGCACGGTTGTTCAGCCTGAACCATTAGGGCAGCTTGGTTTAAGCTTTTGATCAGGCGATATCGTTATCAGCCAGGTCCTGCGAGAACATGGTGCTCAGCATCTCATAAAGCTCGGGATGTTTGTGTTTTAGTTCGGTAGGCTTTTGAAAAAAATATTCGGAAACAACTGCTAAAAATTCAGCCTCATTGGTGATGGCGTAGGGATTGATGTTTGAACGCCCGGCTTCTATTTTATGGATCTCCTGGTGGATCATTTTAAGCCATGGCATCACATATTCATGCGCGAGCAGGTTTTCGGGCACGCCGTCCGTAGCACCGTCAGATTTATCAAGCAGGTGCACAAACTCATGAATGGCTGTATTCTCTTTCCCTGCTGATTTGCTGAAACCTTCCGTTAAAGCCGCCCTCGACAGGATCATTTGTCCGTTCATATATCCTGAACCAACCATCCCTAAAATGTTCCGGTTTTCCCCCTCAAACTGAAACTCGCTGTCGAAGGTATCCGGGTAAAGAATCACGTTGGTCAAGTTGCGGTATTTCCAATCTGCAAAGCCAAATATCGGGATCACGGCACTTGCCGCTATCATTACTTTGTCGGCATCGCTCACCGTTGTGCCTACACCTTCAATTGTGATATCCTCTAAAAATGCAGCCACTCTTTGCTCGAATAATAGTTTCCGGTCACTATCGAGATGCTGGTAATAAGGAATATTTTGCTCCAAAAGCAATTTATAATTCAATGACGCCACAGGAGCTTCATTTACTACTTTCTTTTTATTGAGGAAAAAGAATACGGTCAGGGCGATAACTATCAATACTATAACAGGAACCATTTTATTTATAGATAAAATTATAAAACAAAGTAAAACAACAGCATGAACAGAGCAGCTATCAGGGTATTCAGAAAATTCACGGTATTGTTACCGATTATGCCTTTACGCTCCAACATAGCTCCCAAAACAGAATCTGCTAAATTGCCAAGCGTACCGGCGACAACAATCCAAATGATATTTATAGTCCAGCCTAAACCTATAGCATAAACAATAGCGATGATACCAGAGCCGGCTACTCCAATTAAAGTACCTTCCAAACTGATCACACCATCAAGCCCACGCGCATCCGGCTTTAGGGTTATGATATTAAAGAAACGTTTACCGTAAACCATTCCCAATTCTGACGAAAGCGTATCTGCCGTGGCCGAGGCAAAACTGGCCGCCATCATCAATTGTAAAACATGTGCCTGCACCGGTAACAACAGGATCAAAATTCCGCATAAAGCCGCGGTACCCGCGTTGGCTAAAACCTGCGCTGAAGTCCTCCCTCCTTTTTGATCCGCGTTTAGTTTCTTCTTGGTGTTACTTTGCACCGAGGTAGCCGCTGATCCTAAAATGAAAAAAGTAGTCATCATGGCTAAGCCCGTAAAACCAGTACCGGCAAACACCAAAACGGCAACCGCAGCACCGGTTAAAGCAGCTATAACAGTTAGTTTGCGGGCCGCTGTGCTATACGCCACACCTGCGATCAGGATAAACGCCAATAAACCATAACTTAACCACATAGCTAACCAAAGGGATTTATTGCCGCTAAATTAAACTTTCAATTCATACTTTTGGGCACATGAAAGATATACTGGGCCAGGCCATACATGATCATTACCATAAATCAGCTAACCATAAACTATGGATCAATAATCAATACGGGCCAAAAGAAGAAATGCCTGTTGATATTTATTTCAGGGATGAGGACGATATGCCTGATATTGAATGGCTGGCTATGAACGAATGCCGTGGAACAGTATTGGATATTGGCGCTGGCGCAGGCAGTCATGCATTGGTATTGCAGCAACGTGGCTTTGATTGTACTGCATTGGATATATCACCATTGGCTTGTGATGTAATGAAAGAACGAGGTGTAAACAAAGTGCTTAAAGGCGATATTTTTGTTTACAATGAGCAAAAATATGACACCCTACTCCTGCTCATGAACGGCATCGGCCTTGCCGGGACGCTTGAAAACCTCAAAGTATTTTTACAACATATTAAACTCCTGCTCAACCCCGGCGGGCAGATCCTGTTCGACTCATCGGACATCGCTTATTTATATGAAGATGGCCTGCCCGAAAAAAGCTATTACGGTGAGTTGCTTTATCAATACCAATATAGCCGTCAAAAAACCGACTGGTTCCATTGGCTCTATGTTGATGAAAAAACATTGGAGCCTATTGTGAATGAAGCAGGCTTTGATATGGAAGTTTTGTTGGAGGATGAGTTTAAGCAATATTTGGTAAGGTTGACACTCAGCAAGTAAAACCATAGTAATTTTCTTATTGGTCGCCTGTATTAATTGCAGAATAAACTACTTTTATTCCAACAACATCAACCAATGAAAAAAGCCATTACCCATATCCTTGCCGGCCGTGAAAAGAAGATCACTGCCGAAGAAACCGTGCGGCAGCCTCTGCCTCACAAGGATTTTCGCTTTGCAAACCCATTTATTGTACTGCACCATATGGGTCCCGAAGTGATAGAACCCGGTCAAACCTTGCGGATCCATCCGCACCCGCATCGTGGTTTTAGCCCTTATACTATTATGTTACAGGGCGAGGGTTATCATAAGGACAATGCGGGCAACGACGAGGTGATTAAAGCCGGTGATGTACAATGGATGTTTGCGGGCAAAGGTATTATGCACAGCGAAGGCCCAACTGCCGAATTACTGCAAAAGGGCGGTGTGCAGGAACTTATCCAGCTTTGGATCAATGCGCCTGAAAATAAAAAATGGGACGAACCCTTTTATCAGTCGGCCAAAGCAAACGAAATACCTAAAGTGCTTATCGGCGAAGGTCTTGATTTTAACCTTGCAAGCGGCGATTATAAAGGCAAAACCGGGCCTATCAAAAACTTCACCCCGGTTATTTCTATTGTTGGGAAAATAGCAGCAGGCAAAGAAGCAAATTTCAACGCCACACCGGGCTACTGGGCATTACTTTATATTATAAAAGGCAGCGTTAATGTAAACGGACAATCCATCGGCCAATATAATCTCCTGGTGTTTGAAAAGGAGAATGAGGATATTTTGGTGTTGGCTGAGGAAGATTCGCAGGTATTATTCCTCTCTGCCGAACCTATCGACGAATCGGTAGCCGCTAAAGATAACTTTGTAATGAACACACCCGAAGAGATCGAACAAGCCCTTACTGATTATAAAAACGGAGTATTTGGAACATTAAACTATTAAATCTATAATAACTTTTAGTTATCACAGATTGCATTTTATGATGAAAAACAAGCGATAAATTCAAACACCTTTGTATCATCAAAACAAAGGAAAAATGAATACCCCACATCAATTAAACAATACCGGCGGCCTGTTATTAAACATCAATGAAAACGCCCGCAAGGTTATCTTCGCAATATGTATCGTACTATGCCTGATGCCTTTCATGAGCCCGGCAGTAGCTTTATTTTTAGGCTTAGTGATAGCACAGTGTTCCGGTCACCCCTATTTGCATCTCAATCATAAAGCCACCCATATTTTGCTACAGGTATCAGTGGTTGGTTTAGGTTTCGGCATGAATGTACATAGCGCCCTGCAAGCCGGCAAGGAAGGCATTCTGTTTACCATCGCATCCATAACCGGAACGTTATTATTCGGAACCTTGATGGGCAGATGGTTAAACATCGAAAAAAAGACCTCATTTCTGATCTCGTCAGGAACAGCCATCTGCGGCGGAAGCGCCATTGCCGCCATATCTCCGGTTATTAAAGCTGAAGAAAAACAGATCTCGGTAGCGCTGGGTTGTGTATTTATCCTCAACTCTATAGCCTTGTTTGTTTTCCCGCTGATTGGTCATTATCTTAATTTATCACAAACCCAGTTTGGTTTATGGTGCGCTATTGCTATTCATGATACCAGTTCGGTAGTTGGGGCAGCAAGTAAATATGGTACACATGCATTGGAAGTAGCAACTACGGTTAAACTGGCAAGGGCATTATGGATCATCCCGGTCGCATTTTTATCTACCTTCCTGTTCAAGAACAAATCAAAAAAAGTAAGTATCCCGTATTTTATAGGGCTGTTCATATTGGCTATGATAGCTAACACTTATTTACCGGTTGTAAGGTTAATGAGCCCATATGTAATAAGCATAGCAAAAGCAGGGTTAACACTTACCTTATTCCTGATAGGCGCAGGCCTGTCACGCAAGGTATTGGCATCAGTTGGCTTGAAACCGCTGTTGCAGGGAGTAGCACTTTGGGTTGCCATATCCGGTGCTGCGCTTTACGCGGTGATGCAATTAGCATAATAAATCAGGCTATAACTATTGTAATTGTGCTTGGTAAATAAGTATTTTAGGGTATTATAAACCTTACACAATGAACAAATCCGGATCTATTTTCATCACCCTGTTATTGAGTGTATTTAGTTTTACAGTCCTCGCGCAAACCGATAAAGAAACAGCCAGCCAAAAAGGAAAAAAGGCCGTATCTCTTGAGGATGAAGGAAAATTTGATGAAGCCCTTGCTTTACTTACAGATGCTCAAAAGCTCGACCCATCAAATCTCACATATCCTTATGAAATGACCTATTGCTATTACAGCAGGAAAGAGTATCAAAAAACGATTGATGTTTTGGAAAGCATAAAGGATAAACCAGGATCATTTGACCGCATATACCAGTTATTAGGCAACAGCTATGATATACTGGGGCAATGCGATAAAGCAATAAGCACGTATGAATCGGGATTAAAAAAATTCCCAAAAGCAGGTTGCCTTTACCTTGAGCGTGGAGTTATCCCCCTCATAGCGAAGGATTATAATAAAGCCATCATCTATTTTGAAAAAGGTATCGAGGCCGAGCCATCGTTTCCATCAAATTATTATTGGGCGGCAAAACTTTACCTTGGTTCGGAAGAAAAATTATGGGGTATGATTTATGGCGAACTCTTCATGAACCTTGAGCGCAATAGTAAACGTACAGAAGAAATCAGCAAACTGCTGTACAATGGATACCAAAGCGGAATAAAATATACAGAACCGGGAAAGACAGCCATCAGCTTTAGTAAAACAAGCACTATTTCTACCAGTTCAATTGCGGCTGGCGGGCAATTAAAGCTGCCATTCAGCATGATATATGAACCTACTATGGGCATTGCAGCCGTTACCGAAAAAAGTATCGACATAAATTCGCTCGATAGGATCAGGCAAAATTTCCTGAAATCCTACTTCCAAAGAGAGTTTGATAAAAAATACCCGAATGCCTTGTTTACTTACCAGGATTTGGTAGACAAATCCGGCAATATAGAAGCTTACAATCACTGGATACTAATGCAGGGAGAGCCGGATGCATTCAATGCATGGGAAAGCAGCAACAAAACCAAATGGGATAATTTTCTGAAATGGTTTAATGAAAACCCCATAGTACTGGACGATAACAATCATTTTATACGCTGGCAATACAACTAAAGCGGTTAAAACTTTATTGAAAACAGGTCATCTTTCTTCATAACAAATGGCAAAGGCAGTTTAGCTATTTATATTTGTGTAAAGCATACTGCCATGAGACAAACCACCCTCGACGCGAAAACCATTGATACCCTGCGGGACCTGCCGGATATGATCCCCGTTATGCGCGATTTCTATGAGGATTGGACCATCAAAGTATTCGATCGTAAACACCATGAATGCCGCAATTATCTGTCGCCCAACAGGCGGGATTTCTATAAGGTACTGATGATAACAGAAGGTGCAGGAGTGTTTACGATGGGACTTAATACTTATTATATTGAGGAGCCCACCATTCTTTTCATCCATCCCAATGATATCATATCCTGGAAAAATCTTTCGGATAGATCGGGCGGATATTATGTACTTTTTAAACGGAGTTTCATTAATGATCATCCCCAGCTAAAAACCACTATTGACAAATACGGGTTATTTGCCGAAAAGGAAAAAAGTGTAATCCGGTTAAAAAACTCCGATCTGGTTATACTTAATAGCCTGTTTGAGCACATGGCTCATGAAGAATTATCTAACAACCATTTAAAGGACGACGCATTACAGGCCTATCTTCAATTATTGATGGTAGAAAGTATGAGGGTAGCCCAATTTCCCAAACCTGATAATGTATCTGACGAATACCATTACATCCACCAGTTTTTTCATTTGCTGGAGAAGGAAACATCGGGCATTAATTACACATCGCCCATAAAAATGAAAACCGCTAAGGAGTTTGCGGCCAATCTTTCAGTTCACCCCAATCACTTAAACGCGGTATTAAAAAAATATACCGGGCAAAATGTAAGCACTCATATCCGCAACCGCCTGCTTGAGGAAACCAAGGCCCTATTAATACAAACCGATTGGACGTTACAGGATATCGGTTACAGCGTGGGTTTTGCCGAGCAGCCTAATTTCAGCCTTTTTTTCAAGAAAAACACAGGTATTACCCCGGCAGAATTCAGAAGATCATACCAGGCTACTGCATAATTTACGTGCGTCTTTGATTTTCATAATAACCGCTTTGCTTTTGCTATAAGCCCCGCCTGCTTTTGTTGCCAACTTTGTAGTGTAAACAAAAACAAATTAAAAGCAACATAAAATGAAAACTCAAAAAGTATGGTTTATAACCGGGGCCTCAAGAGGTTTTGGTTTAGAAATATCAAAAGCGGTATTAGCATCAGGCGATAAATTAGTAGCAACTGTTCGCAAAGATCCCGAAACACTTGCTGAACAATTCAACAATGATCCTAATCTGTTTGTCGTACCACTGGATGTTACCAACGAAGATCAGGCAAGAGAGGCAGCGGCAAAAGCTGTTGAGCATTTCGGCCACATTGATGTTTTGGTAAATAACGCAGGATTTGGATTACTATCAGCAGTTGAAGAAGCTACGGCCCAGGAAGTAAAGAGGAATTACGAAACCAATGTATTTGGCTTGTTAAATGTAAGCCGCGCCATTTTACCTTACATGCGTAAAGAACGTAAGGGCCACGTGATCAATATATCATCTGTTGGTGGCCTGTCAGCTTATTTTGGCTGGGGCGTTTATGGTTCAACCAAATTTGCGGTTGAAGGACTTACTGAGGCTATGGCGCTTGAACTTGCCCCGCTTGGCATCCATGCAACCGTTGTTGCCCCTGGCTTTTTTCGTACTAACTTCCTTGACGAAAGTTCCCTTACCCGTACCTCGAATGAAATTGGTGATTACCACGAAACTGTAGGCAATATGCGCGCATTTGCAACCGAAGCCAACTACAAACAGCCCGGCGATCCTGAAAAGCTGGCACAAGCGTTCATCAAACTTGCCGCAGCCGAAAAACCTCCGGTACATTTACCACTGGGCAGCGACACTTTACAACGTTTCCGCGAAAAAACTGCGGCATTTGAAAAAGAGATTGAAGAATGGTACGATGTTGTGGTTGGTACAGATCATGACGATGTGAAACAGTCGAAATAATTGATAACAACAAAGTCAAAAAGGAAAGGCTGTATCATAAATCAGATTGCCCCTCGGTATTTTGTCATCTATGAATTGAAATTTAGCCGATAATATTTATACAAAAAGGGGGTTAACATATTTTCTTGCAAAAATAACATAATCAACTTATTATCAATAAGATATACAAATGTAAACCCTGAATTGTGTTAACCCTGTTAACCCCCATGACCCGTCCTGAAATAGCTATACAGATTTGTGAGTAAATCCTATTCTAACTATACAAGATTCTGTTAATCCTGTATACGCTATACAGGTTCTTTTTTTAAAGATAGTTATTTAATAACTTGTTGTTTGTTTGCCGGGACTTGAATGTGGGAAACTCCTTCAGTTTTCCATATTCAAGTCCCGTTTTTCTTTTTTTGCTTCTTTTTTCTTTTTGCCGTACCTCCTTTTTTTGTGGATAACTCATTTTTCAGGTGCTGACAATTAGCGGCTTTTCCTTCTGCCATTTGCCAGGATAATTCTTCCATCGCTTTTTCAATATATTACCTTGTTTATGAGCCTGGCAAGGCGTTAAGTAATCACAGCTTCCATGTGGCCTTAACTGGTTGTAGGCTTTAATGCTGTTATGGATGTTTTCATACGTTTGCTCAAAGTTAAACGAGCTGCTGTACAGGTTGAATTCCCCTTTAATGATCCCGTTCATCCGTTCGGCAAGGGCGTTTTCATAGGGATCGCCACGTTCGGTCATACTAATGGAAATGGCTTCGCTCCCAAGCAATTCTACGTAATCCCTCGAGCAGTATTGAGCCCCCCTGTCGGAATGATGGGTGAGGTGCTGTCCACTGTAGCTGCGGGCATCCATTGCCATCTGCAGGGCTGCTACCGGCCCCAGCGCCAGCATATCTAACCGGAAGCAATGGCCCATGATCTTACGTGAAAAAGCGTCTGTGATCAACGAGAGGTATCCCCACTGATTTTGTACCCTGATATAGGTTATATCACTCACCCAAAGCTGTTCGGGACGTGTAATATCCATTTCCCTTACCAGGTTGGCATACTTATGCATCCAGTGCCGGGAATCGGTGGTGAACACTTTTCTTCTGCGCTGCCTTATGAGCAGCTTATGAGCATCAAGCAAGTCAAACAGGTAGTCTCTGCCGGCTGCTATGTTATGAGAGGCCAGCTGTGGTTGTAGTAAAAAGAGCATCTTCCTTGTTCCCAACCTGGGCAAGGGTCTTCTTATTTCATGAACAAGCTGCAGTATGATCTCCTCTTTGAGGGAATCATTTTTGCTTCGCCATAAATGATCGTAATGGGCATGGCGGGTTTTGCCAAACAGTCCGCATAGAAAACCCCAGCTCAAATGGGGGTAATCCTGCTTCATTATCTTGACTGCCTGGCTCCAGCTTTTTTTCTGATCTTGATCTTAAACTGATCCTCCGCTACATCAATAAGGGTATTTAAGGCGCTGATCTTCAATTGCGCTTCTTCCAGTGCCTTTTTTAAAGCTTCCTTTTCAGTGTCTTGTAATTCAGGCTGCACGGATGGTTTATCCTTCATCTTGAACGGATCATATGCCGCAAGTTCGACATTTTCTTTTAATGAGGCCTTGAGCCAGCTGTTTAACATGTTTCCACTTAAGAAATATGCCCTCCTTGCTGCATGAGGTGTTAAAACGCCTTGTTCAATCTGCCGAACGATGGATCTTTTTTCTACCTCCGTTAATTGCACATTCCGCTGTTTTAACTGGTAGGATTCAGAGCCGTGATTCTTCATCCATTTGCTTATTGCAACTCTGGAAACTCCGTATTGATAGGCTATTACACTTCTTGGGGTGCCTGCTTCTATCTCTTTTATTAGTTGCTCCCGTAAATTGGCTGGAAGATGGCTGCGCTTGTCATCACGCACTACCCGTAATATCTCCTCGTTTTCCTTTTTCATACACCTTTTTTAGTGTATAGTTTTTTCCGGACGAGTCATCCTTTGTTAGTAGAGTCAATCCAGCTCACAACTACATATCGCTTAAGTATCTGAATAAGTAAAAAAAGAAGAGGCTGTGTCGGCTTCTTCTTTTTTCAAGTCTAAGTATTCAAAATTTGTTTACTATATATCCTTATGATGTATAGTAGTTTGGCAAATATTATCTATTTTTATGCCGCATTTAGTGCTAAATACAATAATATTAAACTTTTAACCTTATCATCAAGTCCCCCTCTGTTTCTATATGAAGAAACTGTATCTCCTGTTAATTTTACTATTTGTAATTACTTCCGTTAATAATTTATTGGGCCAAACAATTACAAAGCCTGCGGCACCTGTAATAAGTTACGGCAGCGGCCTTCATACTTATGAAATTGGCAAACCAATACAACCATTAAAGGTAACCAATACCGGCGGTGCAATTCCTTTAACAAGCTTATTTTCTCAAACAAGCACCATAGGCGGCAATCATTTATACGGCTATGTTGATGGTGACAAGAAAAATGCACGGTTAGGTAATCCGCTTAGTTCGGCAAGAGATGCTGCCGGTAATATTTATATAGCTGATGCCAACAACAACGCTATCAGGAAATTGACACCAGATGGAGCAATAACCACATTTGCCGGCAGCGAAGTTCAGGGCGCAAAAGATGGTAAAGGCAGAAATGCAACTTTTAACTATCCTACTGGTGTTGTAATTGCAGCTTCAGGAAACATGTATGTTGCCGATTACGGAAACCACCTGATCAGGAAGATAACCCCCGATGGAACAGTGACTACGCTGGCCGGAACAGGTTCTCCCGGACACGATAACGGTATTGGGAAATTAGCCTCGTTTAATCTTCCGTATGGTTTAACTGTTGACAAAGCCGAAAATGTTTACGTTGCTGATTCATACAACAATTTGATCAGAAAAATCACACCTGCCGGGGTGGTTTCAACTATAGCCGGTGTTCTTAACGGCGGTAATATAGACGGGCCGGGGACAATTGCCGCCTTCCGCGTTCCATACGGTATCGCGATCGATTCTAAAGGAAATTTATTTATTGCAGACAAGTTTAACGGCAGTGTCAGAAAAATAACGCCGGATAACACGGTATCAACATTTGCAACCGGATCGTTATTTCTGCCTAACAGCGTTGCTGTGGATAGCCTCAACAATGTATATGCTTGCGGACAGATATCATTCGTAACCAAATTTCTGCCATCCGGCGCACAAAGCAGCAATATCCCACTTTCGGGCTTTTTACAAAAAGGATATGAAGAAGGTATAGATACACTTGCCAAATATTCAGATAATTTAGGCGTATCTTATGATGGCGCGGGAAACTTACTGGTATCCGACGGGAAAAATTTCGTATTACGAAAAGTAAATCTCTACGGCTATCAGGTTGAAGACCTACTGCCCCAAGGGCTTTCTTTAGACAGCACCGGAACAATTACAGGTACTCCCAAAACTTTGCAAGGTATAAAGCTTTACAGAATAGCAGGCTACAACGCCGGGGGAAAAGGCGAAAACGTCGCCACCATCCAAATAGTTAAAGGAAGCCAGGAAATAACCTTTCCTCCTTTACCCAAAGTAACTTATGGTGATAAAGCATTGGCATTAAAGGTTATAAGTACCAATACAACAATCCCTTTAATATATACCAACAGTGACCCTACGATAGCCAAATTAGATAAGGATAGCATCTATTTTATCAAACCCGGCAGCGTTACCATTACTGTCACGCAGCCCGGCAACGATCTATACCTTGCCGCGACATCGGTTTCGCAGATCGTCACCGTTCAAAAAGCACCATTAACCATAACTGCGGTTGACACGGTAAAACTTTACAATACAGACAACCCAACATTTAGGATCACCTACAAAGGATTTGTAAATAAAGAAAATGAAACGATCTTAACCGCAGCACCGGTAATAGCCAATGCCGCAACTAAATCTTCACCCGCCGGTGATTATCCGATCACGATAAGCGGCGCCAAAGCCGCCAACTACACCATCAGCTATGTACCCGGCACGCTAAGCATCATCAATTTACCAACTATCACCGCCAACGGTTCTACAACATTTTTCGATGGTGGTTCGGTTACACTTTCCACAAATACGGCTGCCGGTTATACTTATCAATGGTATAAAGATGGTGCGGCTATAAAAACAGCCACCGCCTCAACATTAAAGGTTACAGATGGCGGCAAATATACAGTATCAGTCACGCTGAAATCTTTCACCGCCAACTCCGCTGCCACTACAGTTTATACCCAGTTTAATCTGCCGACAAACAACTTCAAGCTGACATTAAACGGCACTACATGTAAAGGCAGCGCCAATGGATCTGTTAATATCGAAGCCGTTCAAAAATTAAATTATACAGCCTCTTTTGCCATTAATGGTGTCACCACAACTTACCCGTTTACAAATCAGCTAACTATTGATAAGCTCACAGCAGGCAACTACAGTTTATGTATAACTGTTGAGGGCAAAATTTATCAGCAATGCTTTAATGTGGTGATCACTGAGCCTGCCGATCTATCGGTTTATTCCACAGTTAATAATACACTCAATACGGTAAGTCTGCAGCTAAACGGCAGTAATAGTTACAATGTAAACCTTAACAATGTAGTTTATACTACAACCGATAGCCAGATCACCCTGCCGTTGATAACAGGTGCCAATAAACTCTCTGTTACTACCGACAAATTATGCCAGGGCATATTTGAAAAAATAATAAACCTTGACGGGCGCATGATCCCCTATCCTAACCCATTCCAAAGTGCTCTTAATGTTAATACAGGTAGCGGGAATATCAGTAAACTGTCTGTAACAATTTATAATGTGGTTGACGGTAAAACTGTTTATACCAATCAGTACATTAACCAGGCAGGTAACCTGCAAATGGACCTATCGGCACTGCCAAGCGGTGTTTACTCGCTTAATTTAATAATGGACGGAAAAGGCAGGTCATTTAAAATTTTGAAAAAATGAGAAATCGGATCTATAGTTTATTGATAGTATTGACAGTTATCGGTTGCGGCAAGAAAACTCCGCCACCTGATGTTACACCGGTGGCAACAAACCTGGTATCACCGCTGAAAGATCAACCTTGTACTACAGGCACGATCATATCTGCCGATAAAAGCACGGTGGCATTTACGTGGGAAGCCGCCGATAAAGCCGAAGGCTATACGCTTGCTATAAAAAACCTGCTTACCAAGGTTGAAACCAAACAAACTGTTACATCAACCCAGGCCACGGCAGATCTTCTCCGCAACACCCCATACTCCTGGTATGTGATATCTACCTCAACAAAAACCAAAGCTACAGCACAAAGTGCTACCTGGAAATTTTACAATGCCGGGGCCGGCACCGTAAGTTATCCGCCTTACCCGGCCGAAATAACAGCCCCCCTTTTTGGCGATAATGTAACTGCTTCGGCCGGAAATGTCACGCTGAAATGGACAGGCAGCACACTGGGAGCCGCAATAAAGGGATATGACATTTACTTTGGGGACAATAACTCCCCGGCGCTGATCAAATCAAATATATCCGATACTCAATACCAGGTTGCTGTAAAAACAAGCACAACCTATTACTGGCGTATAGTTACAATAGACATCGCGGGGAATTATACGGATTCGGGGATTTACCAATTTTCGGTTAAGTAAAAATTGCGTAGATCTTTTTAGATAAACAGCCCTTTGATTGACCAAAGGGCTGTTTTATTTAAATACCATTGATAAACGATCTTATATCCGGCTGCATCTAAATTCTTCATATAAAATTTGCCCTACTTTACCACTACTTTTTATCCTGCTAAGCTTTAAATAAAAAGTTTGATCTATCATTGCCGTCAAACGCTGATAATCTAAATCATTATATATCGCCAATGCAGCCCGATCGTCCCTTTGTAATCAAGTCCAAAAACTTAGTTCTCTTAATTTCCATGCTCTTCCTGCTGAGCTTTAATTCCTTTGTGAAAGCACAGCAAAATAAAAAACCGCGTTTCAGAGCCATTGCCATTGCCGAAATCGGAGGCGGCCACGCGTTATTTGATGCAGCAGCCAAACCCTGGCTTGATAAACTTGCCGCCGACAGCAATTTTACGATAGATTATATCAGCGATACCAAAAAGATCAATAAAGATTTCCTGAAACAATACCAGCTATTTATTCAGTTAGATTATCCGCCTTATCCATGGGAAAAAGAAGCGCAGGAAGCCTTTACTGATTATATTGAAAACGCCTGCGGGGGCTGGGTCGGCTTTCATCACCCTACCCTGTTAGGTGTTTTTGATGGCTATCCCATGTGGCAATGGTATTCGGGTTTTATGGGCGGGATCCAATTTAAACTACACATCCCCGGTGGTGCCGCGGCTCTCCTTCATGTAGAAGACAAACAGCATCCGGCTATGAAAGGCCTGCCATCAACCTTTATTACTGAAGATGAATGGTATATCTATGATAAAAGTCCTCGCCCCAATGTACATGTTCTGGCAAGCATTGATGAGGGAACCTATTTACCCAATAAGGATGTAAAAATGGGCGATCATCCGGTGATTTGGACGAACGAGCACCTTAAAGCCCGAAACGTTTACATAGCCATGGGGCATTTCCCGCAGCTTTTTGATGATACCGCCTTTACAACTTTGTTCCGTAATTCCATATTCTGGGCCGCTAATAAATGATCTTCTTTCGCAGAGTGCCTAATTTATGTTCGATAACTGTTGTTTTAGAACCGTCAAACGAGCCCCTACAATACCTCTACAGCAATCCATTGCAGGTTTAAAACACACGCTACTTTTTCGTTTAATCCTATTTGGCAATAATTAGCTGTGTAGTATCTGCAAAATGTTAATTAAATTACGGCTCTCAACCAGTCGGCTCCTAACCAGGCCGGGCTGTATTACTAACTGAGTTTTACTCAACCGCCACATTAATCCGTTAATGAAGAAGTGCATCCTATTTATCATTGTTCTGCGTGCATTCATATGTACCTCTTTCGCTCAAACTACGCTTGGTACGCCCGCTATTAGAAATTATACGCATAATGATTATAACGCAGGAAGCGAGATCTGGGATATTAAGCAGGACAAGAACGGGATCCTTTATTTTGCCAATGATGAAGGCTTGCTCACATTCGATGGCAGCTATTGGAAAACTTATCCGCTGCCCAATAAAAGCGCCATAAAATCTGTGGCTATTGATCCCTCGGGCCGCATTTACGTTGGCGGGCAGGATGAGGTCGGTTATTTTTTTCCGAACGATGCAGGGATCCTTAAATTTCATTCACTTAAACAACTCCTCCCCCAAAAAGCGAGACAGTTTGCCGACATCTGGGATATTGTTATTCATAACGGCGAGGTGTTTTTCCGTACCATAGAGTGCATCTTTGAATTAAAGAACAACGCTATGCGCACCTTTGATGCGCCCGGCGGATGGATCCTGCTGAGCCAGGCTGGCGGCAGACTATTTGCCCATGATAAAGCTATTGGCCTGGTTGTTTTTAAAGATTCACGCTGGCAAACCTGTGTACAGCAACCTACAAGCAACTTAAGCGTCACCGGTATTACTGAGTTCAGTAAAGACACCTTACTGGTAACTACCCGCAAAAACGGCCTCTTTATCATGACAGGCACCTCGCTGATAAAAAAAGCTACCGCAACCGATGGCATCCTGCTTACCGATCTTATAAACTTCGTTCAAAAAATTGGCATCGACAGATATGCTATTGGTACTTCAGCGAAGGGTTTAATTATTATTGACGGCAAGGGCAAACTGATTGAGCAATTCTCCAACAACCGGGGATTACAGAATAATAATGTTCATGGTGTATTGTTAGATAACAATCGCAATTTATGGCTTGGGCTGGAGAACGGGCTCGATTTCATTAACTATAACACTTCCGTCAAAAACATTTATCCCAATCGTGAAAACATGGTAAAGAGCAATGCGGTAAGTATATTTAACAACAGGCTGTTTATCGGAACATCAAATGGCTTATACTCCGCTCCGTTAAATGCACAGCAAAGGGACATCAGCATGGCTACCGGTACCTTTACCGAAGTAGCAAACACTAAAGGGCAGGTTTTAAGTCTTACGCAGATCAACGGACACTTATTAGCCGGTCATCAGGAGGGTGTTTTACAAATAGATAATAACCAGGCTAAGTTGATAACCCCGGGCCCGGGTGCCTGGATGATGAAGACTTTCCCAGCCTCGCAGGATATTGTAGCGGGCACCTATACAGGCTTTCAGCTTTTAAAATACAACAACACTGAATTTAGCTTTGAAGGGAGAATAGACGGCATTTATGAATCATTAGGAAACCTTGCGGTAGATAAGAGCAATTTTGTGTGGGCCACACATCCTTACCGGGGCATTTTTAAAGTGCAGCTATCTGCCGACAGGAAAAAGATACTTGGTTATACCCAATACACTCAAAAAAGCGGCTTACCATCGGCACTAAACAATCACGTGTATTTTATTAAAAATAAAATAATAGCTGCTACCGAAAAAGGTGTTTACGAGTATAATATCACCGAGGGAGACTTCACACGGTCGACTTTTTATAAACCTATATTTGATAAAGCCAAAATTGAGTTCCTTACCGAAGATAGTAAAGGCAACATCTGGTTTATCAGTAATCAGCGGGTTGGTGTCATTGATTTTGGTAAAAGATCAGCTAATTTACCTTATAAGGTGATCTATTTCCCAGAATTGGCCGGACAAACGGTAAAAGGCGCGGAATATATCTATCCCCACGATATGGAGAACATCTTTATCGGTTCAAATAACGGTGTATTCCATTTAAATTACCGCCAATACGTATCGTCAGAGAACAAACTCAATGTATTGCTGACCACAGTAAAAGCCATAGCCGAGAAGGACAGTCTGATTTTTGGAGGATATTTTGTTAAAAACAACCGGATCGTACCGGCACAAAACACCCAACAGATCGCTTCATTATCCAACCACTGGAACTCCTTTCATTTTGAATATACCTCTACCCTGTTCGCCCAAAAAAGCAATGAGGAATTTAGCTATAAGCTTATAGGGTTTGATAAAGAATGGTCGCAGTGGTCGGTAAAAACCGAAAAGGATTATACCAACCTTCCCTACGGCAAATACACCTTTTCGGTAAAAGCACGTAATAATTTAGGGGCGGCATCCGCACCAGTTAATTATACTTTCATTGTTGAGCCGGCATGGTATCAAACAGCTTGGGCTTACCTGGTTTATTTTCTGATCATAGCCTACGTGGTTTATATAGGCGTAAAGGCACAACAAAAACGTTTTGAACTGCATCAGCAACGCCATGAAGAAGAACAAAAAAGATTAAGCTACCTCCATAGTTTAGAGCTGGACCGAAATGATAAAGAGATCATCGCTCTTAAAAATGAAAAGCTTGAATCCGAACTAACCTATAAAAACAAGGAACTGGCAACCCTTACCATGCAAATGGTTGATAGGGGTAAATTATTGCTTAATATCAAGGATGAGCTAATGGTGCTCATCAAAAAGCTAAATATCCCCGATGCATCTTACCAGTTTAGAAGTGTATTTAAGCTATTAAGCGATACCGAAAAGAGCGACGATGACTGGGATAACTTTTCTATGTATTTTGACCAGGTACATAATAATTTTATAACCACCATGAAGGCTAAGTTCCCGGGCTTGAGCTCAACTGATTTAAAACTATGTGCTTATTTGCGGTTAAACCTGTCATCAAAAGAGATTGCCCAACTGCTTAATATCTCGCTAAAAGGTGTAGAGATCAGTCGTTACAGGGTACGCAAAAAACTGCAGTTATCAACCGAAACAAACCTTTATGATTTCTTGATAGAAGTGACTAAATGATATCAAAAAAGCCATATTCCTTACCGAAACATGGCTTTTTATATAGATGGATACCTAAATAAACTATTTTTTGGCAGCTACCCACAACAGGGCATCTTCAAACATCTGGTTTTGTTCGGGCGATGTAAATATCAGGTCGCCGTGGCCCATGTTCATGTAAAGCATTTTGTATTTGGTATTCGTCCACACTACGGGGATATCTCCATCGCGGATAATATCCTTTTTACCCAGCGGATAATTAGCAGGATCGAGTGTTACCAATACTTTGATGTCTTTATTATCGCGCGGGTTCGGTTTCCAGCCATACCATTCGTTTATCGGGGCTACGTAGCTTTTGCCCAGGCTTTTGGTTACAGGGTGGGTATTATCATCTACAATCATCTTAGCTGGCAGCGGCGGCCAGTTATTATTGTAAAAGGTAGCTCCTAAAAAATCAACAAACCAGGGCCATTTGGTATATTTATCATTATACCCCGATACGTGAAAGCCCAGCCATGCCCCACCATTAACCATAAATTTCTCAAATGCGCTTCGCTGTGCCTGGTTATGCGGAAATTCATTGAGCCAAACGACCACATGGTAATTCTTAAGTTTTTCGTCGTTCAAATCACCCCAGTTACTGGTAGTGTCAAATGCAAAGCCTTTCGCCTTAGCCATTTTGCTATAAAACTTCATGGCATCCATGGCAAAATCAACGTGATCGCTTTCTACATTAGTTGAGTATAAAGCCAGTACTTTAAATTGAGATTGCTGAGCAAAGCTGGTGGTAGCGACCAAAAACAGCAACAGGAAAAGCATTGTAGTATATATCAGTTTCTTCATTGTAATACTTTACCAGGGTTATTTATTCATTTCATTACCAAGCAAATCCAGCACATTATTTATAGCACCACTTATCCCTCTGAACAAGGGATCATCATCAGCCGACCAGGGCTTACCACGCCTGAAATCCCACCAGCGGTATTCAATTTTTGAATATTCGTTTGAGATGCCTTTTTCTATCGGCTTTTCATAAACATTATAAACCTTAATCTCATAAGTAGCATCATAAACTATCACATCAACCGCAAACCTTACAAAATAATAATTGCCGGTATTGCCTATGTTAATGCGGGTAGTGTAGGTACCTGTTACCTCGCCTTTCTTTTCGTTAGCCGTAGTTATCGTTTTTTCATCTCCTTTAAACCAGTTTAAAGCTTTGGCGTACAGATCGGCCTTTTTAAAAACCGGGTTCAGGGCGTAAACGTTATCAAAATAAACTTTACCGTTGCGCATTTGCAGCAATATGGGTGAGGTATTTCCTTGCGCACTGCCTATAAATGGCATCAGCAAAAGGACAATGAACGAGAGCTTTTTTATCATAATTGTGATATGTTTAACGGCTTGGTTTGCGGTTAAGTAAATATCAAAAACAAGTATTCAAATTGTTAATTTACGGGCACTACTTTAGCACTACAGGTTTAAAAATACATGTATAATTATTTAATTACCAACGAATAGCGATATTTCACCTCAACTTGCTTTGCGACACTATTTGCAAAATGGGCTACCGGGTATTAGTATCATTTTTAAACAGGAGGCACCTACGGAGCCATTTCCAGGCGTGATTTTTTCTACAAACATGGTACTCCCACGGAGTTGAAAAAAAATTCTTCATTATTAACTCCGTGGGAGTACCATGTTTATAGCACAAGCCCCGAATGAAGTCCCTGGCTCCGTAGGTGCCTCCTGTTCTTAAAGGCGATCTCCGTAAGCTTGGTATTAAGCCCTCATACAATTATCTATTTTCCAGCCGCCCAAAAAATGGCATTACTAAACAGTGTGGTATAATCTTTACTGTCAAAAAGCAAAGGCGAATGCCCCATAAAAATGTAAACGTTACGGGCTTTTTTTGCGGGATTAGTCCACACTACCGGGTGGTCGCCCATGGTGATTCCGTCTTTAGGTTCGTAGGTCGATTCATCTACAGATGCCAGCACATGCACATTAGGCCTCGGACTTTTATCGTAAGTATACCACTCCTCCTTCTGAACCAGGAAAGATGGCGATACACCTTTCATTACCGGGTGTTTTTTATCTTCGATATTAACCGTGCCTTTGGCAAAAGTGGCTATGTAATTTTTAAAACGGATGCCACCCATATAGTTCCAGAACCAGTTCCACATGGGGTAACCATCAAACTCTCCCAGCAGGGTTGCATGGTGAAAGCCTATCCAACCGCCCTTGCCCTCGTCAATGTATTTTTCAAATGCTTTTACAGCTTTTTCTTTCCAGGCATAGGGCGGGTAGTCCAGCTGAATAAATAATTGATAATTAGATAAAAAAGTATCATCAATTGAATCGGTACTTTGAATATAATCAATAGAAAAATTGCTGTCGGCAGCCAGTTTATCCAGCCAAACTTTGGCAACTTTTGAATACTCAATATGGTGACCGCCGTTTTCATACAGGGCAATGACCTTAAATCGCGGGGCCTTTTGCGCCCATGCGCTGATAACGGTTAGGAGACAAAAACTTAAGAGAAGAATTATTTTTTTCATATCGATTATTTTCAGGGTTGATGATTTATTTTGATCCGGCCCAAAGGATGGCATCCCGGAGCAGGGTTATGTAACTTTGATTGGCGAACGCCGATGGATCATGGCCTATCCCGATATAGATCATGCGGCGGTATTTTTCGTTAGTCCAGATGATGGGATGATCACCCATGGCTTTGTTTTGTTTATAACTCGATTCATCGGCGGTAGCCAAAACACGCACGTTTGGCCGGGGACTTTTATTAAACTCGTACCATTCATCCGAAATTTCAAATTGAGCAGGTAAGTTTTTAGTGGCCGGATGTTTCCTGTCTTCTACAATGACTGCCCCCTTTTGATAAGCCGGATGTGGTGAATACACCACCCCACCCATAAAATCCTCAAACCATTGCCAGTATTTGGTGCCTTTAGCTAAAAACTCCGTACCTGTTAAACCTGCGCCATGAATGCCAACCCATCCTTTCCCCTGCTCCACAAATTTCTGTAAAGCGGCTTGCTGACTGTACGAGATATCAAAAGGTGCTAATTGCAGCATCACAAATACCTCATAATTTTTCAGGTTTTCGTCATTGATCATACTCGAATCATCGGTGTAGTCAACTTTAAAATGATTGTCTTTGCCCAGCTTCTCAAAAAATGGCTTGGCAGCAGTCATCATTTTTATATGATCATCCGAACGGGAAATCACAACCAATGCCCTTAATTTGAACTGCTGTGCCCACGTGCCATCCGCCAATAACAGCGGAATTAACAAAGCAACAAGATATTTCAGCTTATTCATAAGCGTCGATTATTTGTAGATCCTGCCCATCATCGGGTTATTCCAGATCACTTTTTTAACTTCTTCAATATCGATAGCTCCCTGGTGACTGTACACCACTTTTCCCTCCGGATCAACCAGCATGGTATAAGGTAAAGCCCCATCCCATTTAGGATCAACAGCTTCTATCATTTTATACTTATCATCGCCTGTATAGATGTAATTTGTCCCGGATGACTGCTTTCGTTGTAAAAACTTCAGCGCCTTATCTTTATTAGCCGGATCATCGGCACTGATACTCACAAACTCAAGCCCTCTGTCGCGATAAAGCCGGTTCAGCGTAACAAGATCATCAAACTCGGCAACACAGGGGCCGCACCAGGTAGCCCAAAGGTTGATCATCCTCAACCTGTCCGAATGATTTTTCACGACGGTGGCTATTCCGGCTGCACTTATGGTATCGATTTTAACAGGCTCTTTAGCCCATTGAATTTGGGCTTTATCGATCCAGTCCTTTTTCTCGGCCCATTTAACCGAACAGCCAAAGGTTTTGGTAACAGGCACCGCTATTTCTTTACCTGCCAGCACCGCATCAATAGCATTACGCACATCCTGCGATTTTGGAGTTTTAGCTGGGTTCTCCATATCATCTATCCGGCCATTATATCGCAGTTTCCTGTCTTTATCAAAAACAAAAATATGAGGTGTAGCTACAGGGCCATATTTGTTTGATGCTATTTCAGTTTCGCCGTCATACAGATATGGAAAGTTGAAACCCTTATCTTTAGCACGCACTTTCATATCTTCAAATGAATCGCCTAAATCACTGTATCCCAATTCGTCATAACGTAACGAGGACGGATTATTAGGATTAATCGCTACTACACTAACGCCTTTGGAGGCATAGTCGCTGGTTAGTTTGATCACCCTGTCTTCATAGGCCTGCGATGTAGGGCAATGGTTACACATAAAAACTACCACCAATACTTTAGCGCTTTTAAATGATTGTAAAGTATAAGTTTTACCATCAATGCCCGGCAGACTAAAATCAGGTGCCTGTGCCCCTATTGCCAGCGTTTTATGCTCATCGGCAGCAAAGCAAAATACCGGGATGCACAACAACAGCGCAAGGATTAAACTTATATTGATCTTCAACTTCTTCATAACAGGGTATAATGATTTATAATTTAGTCGCTTGTTGAAACCGCCAGCAGGTACCAGGCCGTGTGTGGCAGCCACTGCTCGGCCCAGCGCCAGTCCGAGTCTTTGCCCGACACCGCATAAGGGATATTAAAGTCAATATCATCCTCGTTGTCAAAGCCCGATGTAATACCATTTACAATACCGCCCGGAGCGTTGGTATATTCAAACGTGCCAAAAAAGCCATAAGCAGGGTTATTATGCCCAGTACCCTGCAGCATACTGGCATCAAAGGGGTTAAGCCCCAGGATCCAGTTTAACTGATCAATCGCGAAGCCTGAAAGCTGATCGTGAAAGGCCTTGTCATCTTTAAACAGCTTAGCTGCCATTCGCGCTGCAGTAGCTATCGAACCAAGCCTTGCATTTTCGCCCTGCCACCACGGTGATGCATCGCTGCCATGCGGAAAAAAGAAAGCGCTGCGCCTGTTGCCTAAAGTATCCTGCACCAGTTCGCGGCTATAACCAAAGGGGTTATTCACCTCATGGGTAATGGCCAGCTCAAATTCCATTGATTTTCGTACTGCCGATTTGATCTTAGCCTGAAGTTCGGCAGAAGCATAGGGATAATAATACAGCAGGCTCACAACAGGCAAACCACCGTCCGAAGGATGAAAGAATGGCCTGTCTTTATCATCAGCCCGCCAGAAGTTCTGGTATTTATTCCATGAGGCTAACCTGTTCAACAGGTTATTAGCGCGTTTTTCGGCAGCAGTTTTATATACGTCTTTATGGGTTACTTTATAAAGTTCTGTAGCGGCGCTTAGTGCGCAATAATCATCAAGGATATTTTCCTTTTTATCATAATCCATTTGCGGGTTTTCTTTCTCCAAAAAGGCAAAGGCATTTTCAGCGGCTCTCAGGTAATCAGCATTGCTATACTCACCGGATGTTTGATAGGCCGAGGCCATAGCCAGCGCTGCAATAGAGATCCCCGCTCCTGAGCGATAGCTGGCCTGGTAACTGCGCCAGTTTTTACCGGTAGTAGTTTTGGTGAACGATTGGTCTTTAGTTTGTTTGATTCGGTAATTGCCCTCATCGGCTTGGATCACCCGGTCTTTAGGCAATTTCCCCGGCCCCGGCGAGGAAACAGAGCGGTAAAATGAACCATTTCTAGCCTGCATCCGCACTAAATAATCGGCACCATACATGGCTTCATCTAAGATCCTTCGGTTAAACTGGCGGAAATCATTACCCGATCGGGCAGTTAATAACTCGTAGGTTTTAAACAAACTAAAGGCCGTTAAAGAGATTTGTTGCGGGTTAAAATAATTGGAGAACGATAAATGCGAAAGATGTTTGCCATAATCGCCGGTGGCATCATACCAACCGCCGTGCGCGTCAACTGTATCTGTTGTGCCCGATAATACCAGGTGATGATCAGCTTTATCCAATAAGCCGGAGCTTCGCTGTCCTTTAAAATAATACACTACATCGGATATCGTAGCCTTTTCAAGCACATTTTTGCCTATAATAAAAGGATAAGATGAAATAACACCTTTTGGTGAATTGAACTGGATTTTATAAGTACCAACTGTTGTAAAACTACTGAAATCAAGTGTCCAGAACTCAAAGTTCTTCCATTTGGCTACCGGGCCACTGTAAGCGATTGGTCCTGAAAACACAGTATTACCTTTTTCAGCGTCTACCAAGCTAAAGTTGGTAAATGACTGATGACTGTCAGCCACGATAACGGCACGTTTGGCTTTGGTCTCCTCGTAACCCACATGATTGGTCACTACCTTAATACTTTGTGCCTGTGATAAAAACGGAAGGCTAATTAAAAACAAGCCAACAGACGAAAGAATAGCTATATGTTTTTTCAGGTTCATATATAAAGTTAAGGAATTATTAAATGGCAGCAGGAAACTGGGTTTGCATCCTGCTTCAAAGCTAAAAGATTAACTTCCCGATGGATATTTTCATGCCACTACATTAGCACTACTGTAAGTCGATAGTTCAAAGTCGCAAGTCAAAAGTCTTTTTACCCGATTTTTTTTCTTTCGATTTAAGACGTCAGACTTATGACTACGAACCTCTCCAATTACCCCGAATCAACGCAATAAATAATAGTAGTGGTGTTGTAGTGGCTTCAAAATAGCAATTGAACAAAGTTTGACAGATAATTGCAGAAGATTAAATTTCATATCTTGTATAAACCAGTTATGAAATCCCGCACCATAAAATGCGGACACAAAAACCTAACAATTAATGGAGAATACCAGAGGCACAAGAAAATTTCTGATAGCAACGCATGGCAAACTGGCGGGAGGTGTAAAATCATCGCTTGATCTTATTACCGGAGCAGCGGATAACACTTTTTTGATAGAAGCTTATGTTGACGAAAACCGCTCTTTAGAAGCTGATATTAAAGCGGTACTTGGCCAGGTTGGTGATAACGATGAACTGATCGTTTTCTCGGATATCATGGGCGGCAGCGTCACCAATCAAATACTTCAATATGCCCTTCAGGCTAATGTGCACGTTGTTTCGGGCTTTAACCTGCCGCTGGTAATAGAAATTATATTGGCCGATACCGATACACCCGCCGAAGAAGTAATTGCCGAGGCTATCGAAAACGCAAAACAACAAATGGTATACGTAAACAAACTTTTAACCTCGCAAAACCAGGAGGAAGCTCATGATTAAGCTAACCCGCATAGATGACAGGCTGGTACACGGACAGGTTGCTTTTACATGGACACCGGCCCTCAGCGCAGATTGCCTGCTGATCGCCAACGACAAGGTAGCCAAGGATGAATTTATGAAAATGACCCTCGGCCTGGCTAAACCGGCAGGGACTAAACTCCTGATCAAGTCGATAAAAGATGCGGCCGTTTTTTTGAATGATGAAAAAAGCAAAAACGTCAAAGTCCTGATATTGATAAACAGCGTTAAAGACGCCGCTGCGCTGGCTGCTGAAGTAACGGAGATAACAACCATAAACTTTGGCGGATTGCGCTCAAAAGAAGGATCAAAACTGATATCAAAAGCGATAGCGATTAATGACGATGATATAACTATCATTCGTGAGATGCTTGCAAAAGGCCTTGAACTGGAAGTGCGGCAGGTACCAACCGATAATAAACAGCTTGTAGCAAGCCTTATTTAACAAACAGATTTTCAACCAATACAAACAATCAATTAATCCTTGTCAGTATCATACTTGCTCATCGCGCTGATAGCGATGTTTGGACATTCGGAAGATTTTTTGGGCACTACCCTGCTCAGTCGCCCCCTTGTGCTTGGTCCGCTGGTTGGCCTGGTGCTTGGCGATGTAACGCAGGGTGTGATCATCGGCGCTACTTTAGAACTCATTTTTATGGGCAACATTAAAGTTGGCGCGGCCATTCCACCCGATGTGATTACCGGCGGGGTGTTGGGCACTGCTTTCGCCATTATCTCGGGCAAAGGGCCTGCTATAGCGTTAGCCATAGCCGTACCTGTTTCCATCCTTGCCGAAATGGTGATCAGCGGGTTGTTTGTATTGCGGGCCATGCTCAACAAAAAATTCAGCCAATATGCCGATGAGGGAGATTTTGCGGGGATTCAACGGCTACATATCACATCGGGCTTGTTAAGGCCTTTGCTGATGGGCATAATTATTATGCTCGCCCTACAATTAGGCGCGGGTGCAATGAAATCGTTTTTGGATCTGATACCGGCATGGGTACAAACAGGCCTACAGGTTGCCGGTAATATGCTGCCAGCTTTGGGCTTTGCCTTGTTAATGAACCTCATGTTCAACAAAAACATGGCTCCTTACTTTTTCCTGGGCTTTATGCTGGCAGCTTACTTAAAGCTTCCGGTAATAGCCATAGGAGGGCTTGGCGTGATCATAGCGCTGTTGGTAACGCAGGTTGCCCCTAAACCGGTTAAAGATGATGACGATGATTTTGGAACCAATGATGAACCGGCCGAACTGATAAAACCTAACCCAAAGCTCAGCAAAAGAGATATCCGTGCTTTATTCTTTCGCTCGATGGCATTGGAGGCTAATTTCAATTTCGAAACCTGGCAAAATACAGGCTTTGCTTTTTCCATCATCCCGGTTTTGAAAAAACTTTACAGTACCAAACAGGCCATGGCGGCAGCATTGAAAAGGCATCTGCAATTTTTCAATACCAGTCCGTACGGTTCAACATTAATATTAGGCATCACTGCTGCTATGGAAGAGCAAAACAGCAGTGATGAAGATTTAGATGAAGAATCCATTAACTCGGTAAAACTCGGTTTGATGGGGCCGCTGGCCGGCGTATTCGATTCCCTGTTTTGGGGAACTTTTAAAGTGATAGCCGCCGGGGTTGGCACTTCGCTGGCTATTAAAGGCAATGTTATGGGTCCGCTGCTATTCCTGCTGATCTTTAACGTGCCACATCTGTTACTTCGTTATAAACTAACATTTGTAGGCTACGATGCCGGTACGCGGTTCCTGCAAAACCTGGCTAAAAACAACGTGATGGACAGGCTCACCAAAGGCTCATCTATTTTAGGCCTAATGGTTGTTGGGGCTATGCCGGCTACGTTAATGAACATCAGTACGCCACTGCGCATCGGCACCGAAAAATCTGCGGTAGGGATCCAGGCTATTTTAGACCAGGTAGTACCTGCTATGATCCCGCTGGGGCTTACTTTTTTAGTGTACTATTTTGTTAAAAAGAATATTAAAACCACATACCTGTTATTAGGCCTGCTGTTGCTTGGTTTTGCAGGGAGTATTATCCACCTGTTTGCATAAAGAAAAGATATAAATGAAGGGAATTGGAGTTTCACCGGGCATAGCTATAGGCAGGGCGTTTGTGATCAAAAAGAACGCGCCGGCCACTAACGGTATTGTTTTGAAAAACCAGGTTGAGATAGTGGCAGAAATTGAGCGCTTTGATATCTCCGTTACTAACGCGCTCGCCGAGATCGATGCTATCAAAAACAGCTCGCAGCTGATGCTTAATGATGATGACATTGCCATACTGGAAACGCAGGTGGAGCTGATCAATGATCCGCAGATCCGCGAGGATGTGGTGGCTAAGATCGAAGCAGAAAAAAAAACCGCCAACGATGCCCTGATAGAAGTTACAGCCGGCATAGTGGCGTTATTTGAAAGCATGGACGATGAGTACATGCGCGCCCGATCTGCCGATTTTCAGGATATCGGCAACCGTATCCTCAAATACATTAACCGCACGGGTGATACCAATAACCGCTCGTTCGAGCCGGATACCATTGTTATTGCCGACGACCTCACCCCTTCCGACACGATCACATTAGACCTTAACCTCGTCACCGGTTTTGCAACACAGGCAGGCAGCCGAACTTCGCACGCGGCCATTATAGCCAAATCAAAAGGGCTGCCTGCCGTTGTAGCCTGCGGCGATGAGTTAATGACCATTAACCATAACGATTTTATTATCCTCGACGGCCTCAGCGGCTCGGTTTATGTTAACCCCGGCGAGGAGATTATCAGCCGTTACTCGGCCAAATCGGCATCATTCAGGCAGCAATCTGAAGTGTTGAAAAAAGTAAAGGATAAACCGGCTATCACCGCCGATGGCAAACAGGTAACCCTGCTGGCTAATATCTCCAGCGCCGACGACCTCGACATGGTTCACGATAACGGAGGCGAAGGCGTTGGCCTGTTCCGCACAGAAATGCTTTTTATGGATCGGGATACTTTCCCGGATGAGGAAGAGCAGTTTGAGTTTTATAAAAAAGCGGTTTTACAGGCCAAAGGCAAACCGGTAATTATCCGTACCATTGATATAGGCGGAGATAAACACCTTTCCTACTTTAACTTACCTGCCGAGCTTAATCCTTTCCTTGGTTACAGAGCCATCCGTATCTCTTTGGATCAGGAAGGTTTGTTCATGGTACAATTGAAAGCTATTTTACGGGCTTCGGCATTTGGTACGGTAAGTATCATGTTCCCGATGATCTCGAATGTGAAAGAGATCCGCGATGCCAAGCTCATCCTCAATAAAGCAAAAACCGAGCTTACCGAAGCCGGGATAGCTTTTAGTGATGATGTAAAAGTTGGTATTATGGTCGAGATCCCATCTGCTGCTGTTACCGCGGATATTCTGGCCAAGGAGGTTGATTTTTTTAGCATCGGCACAAACGATCTTTGCCAGTATACTTTGGCTGTGGACAGGATGAACGAAAAGATCACTCATCTATACGATCCATTTAATCCCGGTGTGTTACGCCTTATCCTGAATGTGATTGAACAGGGCCGCTTGCATAATATCCATGTAGGTATGTGCGGCGAAATGGCTTCCGATCCATTGGCTACCCTGTTATTGCTGGGCATTGGCCTGGAAGAATTTTCAATGAGTGCCGCTTCTATCCCGGCAATAAAAAGCATCATCATTAACAACAGTGAAGCTAAAGCCAAACAGATATGCCAGCAGGTAATGACCATGGACAGTTCGGAAAACATTATTGCTTATTTAAAAGAGATAACCCAATGATAACCAAAGATTATATCATCACATCGGCGCAGGGAATGCACGCACGGCCCGCAACCCAACTTGTAAAGCTGGCTAAGGGTTTTAAATCGGCCACCAGCTTAAAAAAGGGCGATAAAACTGTTAAACTCAATAGCCTGCTCAATATCCTTTCGCTTAGCATTAAAGGCGGCGAAACCATTTCGGTAATTATGGACGGTGAGGATGAAGTAACTGCAGCTGTTGTTATCGATGATTTCTTTACAAAACAGCTTAAAGAACTTTAAAATACATAAAACCGCTGTCCGAAGTCTCTGACTTCGGACGACTACGCATGTAGTCTGTGACTACATTGCATTCAAGTTTAACCCTGTAGTTGCAAACTACAGGCATACAGCATTCGAAGTCAGAGACTTCGAACAGCGAGAGAATCTGAAAAATTTTAAATCATAAATGAAAGTAACTATAACCAAAAGCGAACAGGAATTTGACGTAACCGCGGCGTGGCGTATTATAGCGCAGATGTTAAAGAAAAACACATCGGTAATCGGCCTTTCAACCGGGCAAACTACTATTGGTATGCACCGCATCGTATCCGAAATTTATGCCCAATACCCGTTTGATGTATCAAACATTACCTTATTTAATGTTGATGAACTTACCAATTTGGAGCGTGAATACGCAGGCAGTTGTTACACTATGATCCTGAACCAGATTGCCGGTCCACTGGGCATCCATGAGGAAAATTTTATTATGCCGCCTACCCTGTCAGATGATTTTGTGGCCGAAAGTATCCTGTTTGAAAAACGCCTTGCCGAACGTGGCGGGGCCGACCTCCAAATGCTGGGCATAGGCAGTAACGGTCATATCGGCATCAATCAACCCGGCACCCCTTTTGAAAGCGAAACCTGGGTATCGCCCATGGATTCTGATTTTGAGGCCCGCGTACGCCGCGAAACACAGGTACCGCCCGAAATTGAGCTTGGCGGATTAACCCGTGGTGTCAAAAACATTATGCACACCCGCAAGCTGATCCTGATAGCCAAAGGAAGCCACAAGGCAGAGATTGTAAAGCAAGCTATCCTTGGCCCGGTAAGTACCGATATTCCGGCATCGGTTGTGCAGCTGCATCCTAATTGTGAAATCCTGTTGGATGCAGATGCAGGGGCGCTGGTGGCTGACTACGCTAAGGAGCGTGGTTATAGCTGGTAAATAAATAATTGAAATTGGTTTATGATCCCGATGTAAGTCCACACACAAAGTGTAAACTTACATTGGGGTGTTGAAACAAGTTACCTATGACAGCTTAAAATGGGTGTCATATTGAGCCAGTCGAAGTATGGTGGGCGGGCCTCTCCGCACGTGTCTTCGACAGGCTCAGACTGACAGGCCCTCTTTTGTCATTTCACCTTAAAGTCCACCGGATTTAGACACCCAGCATGATGAACTTATTATTATATTAAATTAGACTTAGGTCTAATTTAAATGACTATTAGCCGCGTCAAGCAAGTACTCTTTCCTGTCATCCACATACTCCCAGAACATGACCCCGGCCATGCCATTCTTCTTTACATACCGGCATTTCTTTTTAATTGACCACTCGTCATCAAATGATAAAAACTGGCGGGTTGTGGGGTTGTACAAGTATGGTGCTTTGGCACTTTTATCACGATAATATTTGAAAGCATTATTGGTCAGCAGGCTGTCTTTTATAAAAGTATAGCCACCTCCGCGCATCCGCTCCAGGTTACGTGAGCCAAGCCCAGTTTTGGTACTGTCCGACACCCTTGTTGAGCGGCTGTAAAACGCCATACCTAAAACAAGCTTATTGCGGGGCACTCCCGCTTCTATAAAGACCTGTGTTCCGTTATCTGAGTTATTTTCTGTTTTAAGATATCTTGAAGCATATAGCCCCGTATGATGATTTGCTATTTCGGCACCGTAATCATAGGTCATCAAGTTGATATAATCCAGGCATACCCCTACTTTATCCATTTCGGTATTTTGTACAAAATGTTTAAAAGCGCCTACAGCCGCTGTGAGCAACAGCTTTTTGCCGGTTTCTTTCTCAAGATTATTTAACTGACTCCTTAATTCCAAAAATAGGCTGGTATAGTTTTCTTTGTCTTCAGGGCGGTGTACATTGCCGGCGCCTGTAGCATTAGGATATTCCCAGTCAATATCAATGCCATCCATTTTAAACTTGCGCACAATATCAACAGCACTGGCAGCAAAAGCTTTGCGAGAAGTATCGGCAAGCGCCATATCCGAAAAGTTTTTACTCCACAGCCATCCGCCTATCGAAATCAAAACCTTCAGATCCGGGTTCTTCTTTTTTAACCCGACCAGGTACCTGAAGTTGCTTGTATCCGTCCGGGGATGGGTAAGGAACGCCCTGTTGCCAATCACATTTACAAATGCATAATTGATATGTGTAAGCTTATTCGGATGAACCATACTGGTATCTATCAAACCACGAAAACCGCTTACATAGCCAATTATAACGTGCTTTTTATGCTTGTTTTTTTGCGCATAAGCTGAACAGGCCAAAAGTACAAAGCAAAGAAGGGTCATCAGCCTGGTTTTGTACTTGCCGGGCTGCAATAAGGATGAAATTTTTGTCATTAGAATTTAGGTATGTATAATATTTAAATTTTCAGGCGGAGCCTTTTCTTTTCGAGTAATCCAACAAATAAAATAATGATCACGGCTGTCAGGAATGAACGCAGCAGTCCCGGAAATCCGTTATTAATAACACTGGGGTAACTGATATGGAACAACTCCAGTATAAATACCTGGAAATACGGGATCAGGTAACAGGTAAGTGTGCTGGTACCCGCGGGCTTGATCCAATTAAAGGCGCTTATTTTCCCTTTAACATCAACCACATATATCAGCAGCAGGAATACCAATGTGGTAATGCCCGAGCAAATCAACACCCATGCCGGCGTTGAGCGGATCTTGGAGATCCCCTCGGTAGCAGGCCTTAAAGCAAAGCCTGCTACCAGGAACAAAACACCAATAATGGCCAAGGTAACCCACATGCGCTGTGTTTTACCCTGCTCAACCAGCTTAGCGTAAATTCCTGAGATAACCACACCACCCATAGTTAAAGTCATGGTTGATGCATCATGAATTATCCATAGCGGCTTTAAAAAGATAATTGCATTACCAAGCGAGCTTCCTGTAACATCGTTCCCGGCAATAGACACAATTGATTCATCGCGCATTACTTTTATCTTAAATACCGAGTGCGCTAAAATATTAATGACCGCAAGCACTATCCAGGCTACAATAAGACTGTTCAACTTGCCTTTAACCGCAAAAAATATCAATGCGCAAACTAAATATGCCCAGCCTATCAAACCGAGGATCCCCCACCAGGAAGGCTCCATACCCCTTACTTCACCGTCTTCTCCCCCTTTATAGATCACCGCCATAGCTATCAGCAGAACAATCCCTAATATTTGCAGGGAGTATTTTTTAGCTTTTGCCATAGTATCCGGGTAATCGAGCCAGATCAGGAAGAAGGCAGTGGTGATAACCAGCGCCCATACAGCTTTTGGAATTAATGCCGCAGATGAATTATAATCTTCAAGATTTACATGGAAGAAACCCATAATGAGCAATGCAGCGCTGCGTATCAAAATGTAAAACAAAACATCCCTGGCACTGTCTCCCTTTTTGATCCGGTTATTGATGGCAAGCGGCAACGACAAACCTACAATGAATAAAAACGCGGGGAAAATGGTGTCTGCAAAACCCATCCTATCCTCAAAACCTTTGGCATGATCAATCCATTCGGGGATATGCCTTACGCCGCTGGCATCGTTTACAAAGATCATAAGCAGCATGGTGATTGCACGAAGCACATCAATTGATAACAGGCGCTTGGGTAATTGTTGCATGTTTTTTATTTAGGGGTGTTTTATCTAATTTTTACGGAAAATAATGAATTATGGCTCGTGATATATAAAATATTGTTCCCTGCGCCGCCGAACGCTAAGCCGGTTGGCCGCTCAGGTACTTTTATCATATTGATCTGTTTGCCGAAACTGTCATATACATAGATCTGCCCATCGGCTATATAAACATTTCCTTTATCATCGGTGGCCGAGGCAAACTCACCCCGTTCGGCAAAGTATTTTAAATCGGTAATAGATCCATCTTTGTTTACCGCTGTGCTCACGGTACGCTTATCATACTCATCGCTGGTGTATAACGATTTTCCGGGATATGCAGCAGCCAAAGCGGTTGACCTTGCCAGGTCATACACAATAGGGATAATTGTAGCCCCATCAGGTGCTACGAAACATTCTGCCGGCTTGTTTACTGTCACCGTATTAAAGTCATGATAGTCGCGCCAGCGGTGCGCTGGGTACAACGCTTTATAAACCAGGTTCACCTGGCCCATCGGAATAGTTTTTAATTTCTGTATAGTTTCATCAGGATTGTTTGGATCAATAGCGTAGGCCCAGCTTGCAAAACCTGAATTGCCCCATCCACTAAAAGATGTACCTGCTGCATCGGCGGGGTTATCAAACTTTTCGGGTTTACCATTTACAAGATAGCCGGGCTTCGGCACGTACTTAAAAACAACCAGCAGGTTATCATTTTTGTCGCAGGCAAGAGATAGCGGTTCCCAGGGATAATCTGCCAGTAAACTGATCTGCTTATCAACCGCTGACCATTTATAGATCCGTTTCATCCGCTGCTCGCTGAAATAAATATTACCCTTGCTGTCGGCACATACCGCCGATGCAAATTCAAAACCGGTGGCCAGCTTATTGATTGTGCCCGGTTGTTGTTCAGCTACATTACGCTTGTCGTTTACATAAAGCCTTGCAAATTCCCATGGCCTTACTTCAAAAGCTGTATTTATATCATATAACGATGAAGTAGTTGTATATTTTATCTGGCTGTAATTGTGCACGTTCAACAACTCGATGTTTTTACCGCCCCATTTCCTGATAGAATATGGGGCAGGCTTATTAACCCGGATCACCCTAAACATATACAGGTTGGCAAATACCATATTGCTTGAATTTTCCAGTTCCATCGGCTGGCATTCGGTACTTTCGCGGCTCTCCTCTTCTAACTGCATAGCATATACCTTCCAGTTGGCAACGTTATTAAACCTCACTTCATTACGCACATGGTGCTCTATCGACATAGCATAAATGCGACCGGAAGTTTGAGTATTGGAGATATAAGTACCGGCAGTGGCGTATGTGTTGGCACTCCAGATATCTTTAAAGGTACCGCCGCCGCCATCTGTTACCCAAAGGCTCCAGTATTGTGTATCCCACGAGGCATCCATGCCGTTTTGAGCACGGTTATAAGCACCGCTGCCTGCTGTACTTTTGGGTGCTCCAACACGCTGCATCCCTCCGTGCCCGCCGACAAATTTCACATCATTCATATATGACTCGGCGCCCGCCATCCATTTACAGGCTACAGCACGCGGGTTATCCGTACTGGTACACAGCCCTATCCCGCTTAAAATATTACTCCCTCCTTTTGACGATTCCAGTAAAGGAACCGGACCGCCGAAACCGCCGAAAGCAGGTGTATTATCAGCAATTAAAAACTGCGTGGCTATAGGATTTAAGCCAATCAATTTGGTATTGGGCTTCAGTTTAATAGTTTGGCTAACGCGATACCAGCCCTGCGGTACATAAATGGTTTCGCATTTATCAATAGCGGCTTGTATGGCTTGTGTATCATCAGTAACACCATCACCTTTTGCACCGAGTGTTTTAAGATTAGCCCAGGTATCAATACCCGGAAAATCCGGAATATCTTTTTTGGCAGGCTCAGGGAACGCAGTTAACGGTTCCTGCTCGTTGGTGGTTTTATATTGCGGATCGGCGTCAAGGTCGTCCATCTGCAGGCCATAAGTGAAGTTTTTTACCCGGTAGATATTTCCTGCTCCCGGTGTTGTTTTACCACTGCGGCGATAGCTGGCCAATACGGGGACATTTCGGCAAACTATGTTACGCAGATTGATCTGGTTGAAAGCGTTATCCTCATTACTGATGATAATAGCAGGACCACTTACACCATCAAAACGGCAATCTTCCATAAATAGTTTTTCATGGTAGTTGGGATTGATACTGATCACGGTTGGTACATGCTTTACGTTCATGCGCACAATGGTAAGCCCTGCTTCCTGGGTACGAATAGCTGCTTCCCGCTGGCCTTCAAAATAGGTATCAACCATCATAAACTGCCAGCCCGGCGATGGTTTGGTGGTATAAATACCATACTGGCCGCCAAAAAAGCGAACATCTTCCATCTCATTGCCTACATCAAACATACCGGCCAATCCTTTGCCAATAGTTACATCTACATGCGCTATAAAACTATGCTGGGCAAAATGGGTGCGCATGGCTACCGCGTAGGGGTTACCTTCTTCTATTTTAAGATTAATGTTTGATATGGAGCTATAAAAAGTTGAAGCGCCGGCATCATGAACCTCATCGCCTGGTTTGGAAAGGTTGCTCACAAACCAAAACATATATTTGGCATGCCCTTTATCATTTTCATAAGCCGTTTGAAAACCGGGCGAGTTTTTTGCGAGGACTATTTGCGGGCGGCTTTTTCCGTAACCTATCAGCCTTACAGCCGTAGGTATAAATATAGTTTTGGAAATTAAGTATTTCCCTTCGGGGATAAAAAGTACACCGAAGTTATGCTCTGTTTTTACTTTAGTAATGGCTGCCTGCAGTTCGTCAGATACATCCGTTTTACCATCCGCCTTGATCTTGAAATTTTCGGGCGTGAAATAAACTGCGTCCGAATCCTGTAACCGGGATTGGTAAACGGACTTGCCTCCGGTGTCATTTTTTACAGGAGTTTTACTGCCGAAACAAAAAGATTGAATAAGAATAAATGCGGTGACTAACAGGGTTCCCTTTTTCACTTTTTTATAATATGGTTTATATGGTACTGGTATCAAGTATAATGTACATCATATATCAGCGGCAATTTTTAACACATCACGTAAAATTGCTGATATACGTGTACCGGATAGTCAGTGCACAAATCTATCTGATAGCACTATCTGATGCTATTATTACGGCACTACATCACCACTACCATAGGCAGGAATACAGCTAAACGAAAAATTAATAATGAAAAAGAGACGACGGGATGGCTTTGGAACCCGCCAGAAGAACCGGAAGCGGTTACTCAGAAATTAAAACAAGCAATAGAAACAGTATAAAACGAAAATGGGCAGCCAAAGGCCGCCCATTCATTAACTGGTTTTAATGTCCAATTATTTTGCAGTCTTTCTTGCAGGGGTTAATGGTACGATAATAACAGCTAAGAAAAGGGCAACTTCTAATACGGTTAACATAACTTTAATTTTTTAAATGTTTTAATTACTGAACTAACAATGTTTTAAGGAATTACAACCGTTCCTACAGGCATGCTGTTGCAGGGATGCAAGAACAATTGTATCATTCCTGGCAGGGAATCGACTAAAAATATGCCAGTAAAAAATCAACCCTAAAAATCAAGAATTTAGCTTCAAAGCATCATTTTTTAAAATCGCACTTTTTTTGAAATCAGCTTTAAAAATCATTTTTTTTCACATTTAAATCTGGATTTCACCCTTAGCATCAAAAAATCAGCCTTAAATCCGGCTATAAAAAATTGATTAACCGTTTTTGGCTAAATTATTTTGGTAAAAACAGTTAAACAGGCAGAGATTTATTTTTAGAGAAATTTATTTCGTACGCTGTTTTCGTGGGGCCCTTTGCAAAGCAAAAAATACAGCACCCGACATTTTTTTGTAAAAAAATCTACGCCTAATTTTTAGATAATATACCGCTTAGCAATTTGAAAAAAAATAACCGACAATTTGTCACCAGCATAACAAGTGTCAATTTTGGCAGGAAAAATCCACCTTAAAAACCTGACACACACTGACAAATCATGACACAAACATTACCAAAATCATCTAACTATAGCCATTTACCCCCTATGCCAAACTTTTAAAGCTTCGGAAGGCATTTAAGAATGGCCTTTTTCCAGATACTTACGGCCTGCTCCATTTCCTTTTCATTTAAAGACGCAAAACCTACCCGCACAAAGCTGTGTTTAAATGTTTTATCGTAATAATAATCATGGCCCGCGCCTATCGACAAGCCCAATTCATTAGCTTTTTCCGAAACAGTGGCAGTATCCAAATCATGAAGATATTTGATCCATATGGCAAAGCCTCCGTTTGGTATTTTAAATGACAGATAATCGCCCAGTTGCTCCTGCAGCAAGCGGCAAAGAATATCCCGCCGTTCATGATACAGCTTATTTGCCTTTTTCAGGTGACGGCCAATATCTCCGTTCTTTAAAAGGCTTGCCATGGCTTCTTCAAGCAAATGCTCTCCCTGCCGATCAATTAACCTCCGCAGCCGGTTTGCCTGAAGCAGAAAATTAGCCGGGGCAACCATAAAGCCAATGCGGATACCGGGCGCAATGGTTTTACAAAATGAGCCCACGTATATTACGTTACCATAGTAATCCGCGCTGGCCAGCGGTAAAATAGGACCGCTGGTATAGTGAAAGTCAAAGTCGTAGTCATCTTCAATGATAGCAAACTGGTATTTGGCAGCCAACTCCAGCAAATGCATGCGCCTTTCAGAACTCAGCGTTACGGTAGTAGGCTGATGATGATGGGGCACCACATACAACATACGCACCTTCTTAACTTTACAAATGGCTTCAACAGCATTAATATCAATTCCACAGTCATCAACCGGTACAAAAGCCAGCTGAGCTCCGGCTTGTTCAAACACCTCATTAGCGCCACTGTAGCCAGGATCTCCTACAATTACAATATCGTTTTTATTGATCAGTACCTGGGCGCACAGGTAAAGAGCCATTTGAACGCCTTTGGTTATTAAAATATCATTAGGGGTTACATGCAGGCCACGGGTTTCACCCAAAAAGCGGGCAAGCTCATTTCTTAAATTCTCCGAGCCCTGCTCCGGCCCGTACATCAGGTATTTATGTGTAAAGTGATAGCCTGCCATCCTCCTGTACTCACGCACCATTAAATCAACCGGTGCGATGCGGGTATCGGGGAAACCCTCGGTAAATGTCAGGTTACCATCGGGCATTGGCACAAACATGCGCAATGGGTTGATCTTGTTGTCATCAACTTTAAATGAGGTTTTAACTGCCAGGCTATGTTTCAGGACCGTTTTTTCGATAGGCCGCGGTGCAACATCAGGCAGGTTTTTAGCAACGTAAATACCTTTACGCGCAATCACATCAACCCAGCTTTGCGCATAGAGCTCGTCATAAGCGGCTACCACTGTTTTACGATGAACGTTTAACGATGCCGATAAAGCCCGGCTGGCGGGTAGCGCTGAACCAGGCTTTAAAGTACCCTGCCTGATATACGCAATTATACCATTGCTAATTTGCAGGTATACAGGAACCTGACTGCTTTTATCCACGCTTAATAAACTTTCGATGAGCATCATATTGGACTATCTTTAATCTATTTTCTGGACTACAAGTATAGTCCAAAAGCATGGTATTTTTGATCATCAAAAAAATAAAACCTATGCATATCAATCAAAAACTTTCATCTATATACCTTCGGTTAGCCATTGGAGTAAGCTACCTGTGGGAAGTGGCCGACCGTCTTGGTTTATTTGGCCCAAACGGTCACCCTCACGTTGGCTGGGGCGACTGGAAACATTTTATCGCCTATGCCAAACAGGTAATGAGCTTTCTCCCTGATGGCATTGTAAATCCGTTGGCAACTATTGCTACTATTGGCGAGGGTGGATTCGGACTGCTGCTGATCCTTGGTTTATTCACCCGCATGGCAGCTTTAGGCAGCGGCATACTGAGTTTATGTTTTGCTATCGCGATGGCAATTTCTTTCGGCATCGAATCGCCTTTAGGTTATTCCGTTTTTACGCTGAGCGCTGCAAGCTTCCTGCTGGCTGGCGCAACTCAATATTCCTGGAGTTTAGATAGCTGGTTTGCATCACGTATCGTGAACAAAAAGCTGGCGACTTACCAGGCACAAACCAACTGAAAGATATAAATATCTTAAACCAATAAGCATCATGACAACTACAGCAACTGCCAAAGCATCACCACTTTTAGTTATCGTAGCCTTCGCTACCGTGTATGTGGTATGGGGCTCAACTTATTTCTTTATACAAATGGCTGTACAGGGCTTCCCTCCTATGTTAATGGGTGCCCTGCGCTTCTTCTCCGCCGGTATCTTGTTACTTGGCTGGTGTTACATTAAAGGCGACAAAATATTTGTCAAGCGCGATATCATTACTTCGGGCATTTGCGGGTTACTCACCTTGTTTGTAGCAACTGGCATAGTGATCTGGGTTGAACGTAATATTCCCAGCGCTATGGTTGCCATTATGGTTTCGGTAAACCCAATTTGGTTTATTATATTGGATAAAGCTAACTGGCGTGTAAACCTGAAAAATAAATCGACCATACTGGGCCTCATCATCGGCTTTGCAGGGATCCTGCTGCTTTTTGGCGAAGCGTTCCTGAAATCAGTTACCGGGACTATGGATCATGCTAAATTTACCGGCTTATTATTACTGTTGGCAGGTCCTGTAGCATGGTCGGCAGGTTCATTGTATTCAAAAAAACGCGGTGGTACTGCTCCGGCAAGGGTAAATACATCATGGCAAATGATCATTGCAGGTTTGGCCTTTGTACCGGCAGCATTTATCCACCAGGAGTTTAAAGGATTTGACCTTACAGCTATTCCGGTGCAATCGTGGATGGCTATTGTTTACCTGATCATATTCGGATCAATCGGCGCATTCAGCGCATATGTTTGGTTGTTACAGGTAAGGCCTGCAACACAAGTTAGTACCCATTCATACGTAAACCCGGTTATCGCCGTACTGCTTGGTGTTCTCTTTGCACACGAAAGTATTTCGCTGGTTCAGATTTTTGGCTTAATTGTAATTTTATTTAGCGTATTGCTTGTTAATCTTTCAAAATACGGAAAACTTAAATTCAAAGCACCAGTGACCAAAACAATCGAAAACATTGATAGCTGCCAGCAGTTAAGCACTGTTTCTGATCTAAAACAGATCAAAGCTTTGGCAAAAATAGCTTACCGGATATAAAGCCATTTTGCAAAACAATACTTTATGACAACTACTAATAAAATGAACAAAACTATTATATGCAGTACATGCGGCACGCAGCTTTTAGCTCAACCTGATATCCCAGAATTTTGCCCAATCTGTACAGATGATCGCCAGTACGTTCCGGAGAGTGGTCAGCAATGGACTTTTCCTGCCCAGCTTGAACACAGCACCATTAAAATAACTCAATTAAATGCGCACCTGTACGCACTTAAAATAGTACCTGATTTTGCAATAGCTCAAAGGGCGTTATTACTTATTTCGCCGGGTGGCAATGTTTTATGGGATTGCATCCCGCATTTGGATAAACCTACAATAGATTTTATCCGGGCTAAAGGCGGATTAAAAGCAATAGCCTTTTCGCACCCGCATTATTACAGCAATATGAATGACTGGGCCAATGAGTTCGACTGTCCAATTTACATTCATCAAAATGACGCGGAATGGGTGCCATTTAAAACGCCTCATATCCGGTTATGGAACGGTGATAGAATGAATCTTTGGGACGGGATAAGTATAGTTCATATCGGCGGGCATTTTGCAGGCAGCTGCGTATTGCATGCGGCCGGGTTAACACCTCAGGGCACCATGCTTTGCGGCGATACTTTTAATATAGCCCACAGCAAACGGCACATGGCTATCATGTACAGCTATCCAAACATCATATTAGTCACTAAAACAGCGTTTGCCAAAGCGTATCAAAAAGCATCTCTGCTTAACTTCGACACGGTATATGGTGCATTTGAAAACCAGGATATCGAGGGTAACGCAATGGAGATATTTGAAGCGTCGATGCAACGGTATAAGGATAGCTATGGAATTTGAATTATAAAGGAGGATGGTGATCTTTAAGCTTAACTATGATCGTATCCACAGATATCTCTTTACTCCTGTAAATGATTTGGATCTTATTTTTACGAACCTTTTTGGCCAGCCCGCTAAAGCTTGTCAGTTCTTTCAATAATCGCTGGTTTGTAGTATCTGAATTTGTTATAGTAACCCCATCGATCTCGAAAAGGCCGTATTGATTGGAAGCTTCAGGCAGTTGCGGGAGCTGCCATTCCCATATCGGAAACCAATAGAGAGCAACCCATTTATTATTTTTATAGGTCATTATTGAGTATTCGTTTAAACTCGAAAAATCAGCATTGTTTCTCACTAAAGAAATTTCATCCGTTCCGCTGCCATCAAGGTCGCCTTCATTTTTCAAGTAAAGCAATCCAAAATTATTCCCTTTGGCTACATCCAGTTTATGAATAGCGGGATCATTGCAACTAATAAATAAATACGATTTTTGCCGGTGAGTCATTTCCCAATCGTAATCATAATCTGCATTATCATAAAACTTATTGGTTTCCTTATGAGTTATGCCGCTAAAATAATGCTCTGTAAGGGTATCCCTTTTACCATCCCCGTTAAAATCACCTGTAATAACAAAACGATACCCCCAAACCGGCACCGGCTTTTTCACTTCGCTGATTTTGGGCTTAACACTCGCCTTCAATTTTGTATAATTACCCGTTCTCTGCTTATCGGGATTAACATGGTTACAGGAACAAGCAAATAAAATCACCACGATAAAAAAAGGCAGGCTGCGGAACATGTACATCGAATTAACACTTTAAATTTAAGTGTTTTAAGGCTGATAAAAGCGAGCAGGCAGCATCATTAAATGCATTTTTATTTCCATTAAAATTTAAGGTAAAAAATCCGATATAAATTGCAATTACAAAACTCATTGTGTTATATTTACACAATAGCATCGATATTTACTTTTTTTGAGTATTATTGATTTGCTATACTTCTTCTTCCTTATCCCTCAAAAGTGCAGGGATACATTGCTTTAAACCAATTTAACCAAATACAATTATGAAAAAAAACAGTACCCTCATGCTGCTTTTACTCGTTTGCTTTTTACCTGTAACGGCATTTTGCCAAAACGGCAGCGAACCTGTTGTTGCCGGGAACGATGTGGCTGTAACATCAACCGAAAGCGGGAAAGTAAAAGGCTATCTCCACAATGGCATTTTTACATTTAAAGGTATTCCCTATGCCAAGGCCGACCGCTTTATGGCGCCCGAAAAGCCTACACCATGGACAGATGTACGCAGTTCAAAAACTTACGGCCCGGTATGCCCTACCGATCCCACTACCACCGTTAACGATGAGTTTGAATTTGCATTTCAGCATGACCTGGGTTATTCCAATGAACATTGCCAGTCGCTTAATGTATGGACACAGAAACTCAATGACGGCAAAAAGCGCCCGGTAATGGTTTGGCTGCATGGCGGCGGTTTTACTGCCGGTTCATCAATTGAACTTCCATCATATGACGGTGAAAACCTGGCAAAAAAAGGAGATGTGGTACTGGTATCTGTAAACCACCGGTTAAATATCCTTGGTTTTCTTGATCTGTCAGCTTATGGCGATAAATATAAAGGCTCAGCAAATGCAGGTCTGCTCGATTTGAAATTGGCGCTGGAATGGGTAAAGCAAAACATAGCGCAGTTTGGCGGCGATCCTGATAATGTGACCATCTTTGGCCAGTCGGGCGGTGGCGGCAAGGTTACCTCTTTAATGAACGCGCCTTCAGCAAAGGGTTTGTTTAAAAATGCGATAGTTGAAAGCGGAAGCTATATTACCAACTTCAACGAAAAACCTGTTACCCAAAAAGTAGCTGCTGCATTACTGGAAGAGCTTCACCTGCAACCATCGCAGGTTGATTCGCTTCAGAAACTACCTTATGATATCCTTAACGAAGCAGGTAAAAAGGCTATGCGCAAAGTTTCTGCCGAACTGAGAAAAGAAGGTAAGGGCCTGAACGGTTGGGGCCCGGCTTTAGATGGCGACTTTCTGCCTTACCAGCCTTCTGACCCCGCCGCTAAAGAATTGTCAAAAAATGTGCCGCTGCTGGTAGGCACCACCAAAAACGAATTTGCGCCATTTGTACCCGGTCCTAAAAGCCAGACGATGGACGAATTAAAGACTGCCTTGCAAAAGAAATACGGCGATAAAACCGATGCTTATATTGCTGCCGCTCAAAAAGCTTACCCCACAATTTCAAAACCGTCAGAATATACCGATATTGAATTTAACTTCCGTTCACTGGCAATTAAACAAGCTGATGAAAAAGTGGTAAGTGGCGCTGCCCCGGTTTATATGTATTTGTTTACCTGGCAATCGCCTGTAAATGGTGGTATGTACAAAGCTATGCACTGCATGGATATTGCTTTCCAGTTTAATAATATAGCCCGTTGCCAGGAAATGACCGGCGGTGGTAAAGAGGCCTATGTCCTTGCCGATAAAATAAGCAGCGCCTGGATAAATTTTGCCAAAACCGGCAATCCTAACACGCCATCATTGCCTAAATGGCCGGCTTACAGTGCCGAAAATGGTGCAACCATGATACTGGATAACCAATGCATAGTTAAAAACCATCCGGACGACGAGTTATTAAAAATAGTAGCTGCAACCGCGCCAAAACCATAAGCAAATGAAAAAACTAACTTTAAGTTTTATCCTGCTATTGTGTAGCGCATGGGTTTTAGCGGCAAGAGTTGATACGGTGCAGATCCCCAGCGCTGCGATGAACAAAATCTATAAAGCGGCCATCGCTTTCCCTAATAGTTACGCAAAAAGCAAAGCTAATTTTCCGGTGCTGTATCTGCTGCACGGAGGCTATGGTCACTTTGACGACTGGTTGCTGAAAACACCAGATAAATCACTGGTAAAAAATCTTGCCGATCAATACAATATCATTATTGTAATGCCCGAAGGCGAGACTTTCAGCTATTATGTTGACAGTCCGGTTGACCCTACCAGTAAGTTTGAAACTTATATTATCAGGGAGGTTATCCCGTTTATCGACAGTAAATACCGTACTGTAAACGATAAAAAAGGCAGGCTTATCACCGGTTTATCTATGGGAGGTTTTGGTTCGCTATATCTTTCTACACGGCATCCTGAATTGTTTGCTGCTGCCGGAAGCATGAGTGGCGCCCTCGACCCAAACATGACTAACTGGAAACTCCCTCCTGAAAGGTTTGAGATGCTTACCAAAATGCTTGATAAAATCTGGGGGCCTATGACGCCGGATACTTATCTGCCTTATTCCATAGTTAACATGGCCGATCAGATCAGGCGGAACGGCTTGCCTTTGGTTATCAATATAGGTGTTGATGACTTTTTGCTTGAACCAAACAGGGAACTACACAGCAGATTAGTTTATAATCACACGCCTCATGACTACAGTGAACAGCCGGGAGGCCATACCTGGGATTTTTGGCAAAACGCGTTGCCTGGGCATCTGTTGTTTTTCAGTAAGATATTGAAAGCTAATGGGACTTATGTTTTATAAGGGCTGAAGTGAATAAATAAAGTGGAAGGTTACTAAAAGTACCTTCCACTTTACGTTTATACCTGATTAGCAAGGAAAGATAAGCGCCGGGAGATGGGCATGTTCTTCATTCTCCATATTCTCCCAGTCCCAAAGACTGTTTAATTGCGAACTGCGATTACTCAACACAAAAAAGTCGACCTGCATTACGTTGGCCAAAACGTCAACAGTTTTCATAATGTCGCGTTCTTTAATACTTACAAGATTAAGCCTCGAATCGGAAAACAATTGTCTGAACACAGTTTCCGCATAACTTTCATTCATAAGTGGCAAGCCCGATTCCGTGATATTAAAAAGCGAAGCCTTTACATCCAAAGCCCCGCTCATTTTACTTAAAAAACTTACGATATCCTTTTTTGCATAACGCAGATCGGCGAGATAGCCCATGTTGGTAATATTAAAAGAAGCATCTTCAGGAACAGCGAGCAATGGGCAGCTCGAGTGGTTCAGAATAGGTGTAAGCTGTTCATTGATCTCTTTGGCTGTTCCGCTAACACCTTTAATGATCAAACCTATATCGTATTTAGACGTAATTGCATGAAGCGACATTCCCAAAGTATCCAGGTAGCTAAGGAAGAGTATATTTTCAGCGCCTTTATCCTGCCCTTTAATGATAAAATCTTCCCCATCAAATATGTCATGCACATCGGTATCGGATAATTGAACACTAAGTGGTTCGGGTACCGTGTTCATGACAATTACTTTAGTTTTTAGTTTTGTACCTAAATTACTGGCGTAGGTAAGCGCATAATTACTTTCCTTTTTGAGATTGTGAACTACTAAGATTGCTTTCATAGCTAATTGATATATGATGAGATGTGTTATGGTAAACAAGCGACAATTAAAGGTGTTTCTTAATTGGTAATTAAAAAAGTCATAAAAAAGTCAGTTTGACATGCCCATCAATTACCGATAAACTACAAACATTAACCTTTAACTAAAAACCTTATACTGTTTACCACTTGTTGCAATAAACGCGCATATTGATCAATCTTTTAAATAACTTATTTTAAATTACACTGATATTAAATAAGGTTACCGTTTGATGCCGTGGATAAATAGCATCAGGCAAGTTAATATGTGTGTGTTATGCTTTAAAGCTAACAACTGATTCACATTGGCTATCATACAAAAGCAAAGGCCACTCATATGAGCGGCCTTAGTAATTATGGCATATTAACAATTTCTATTAATACAATGTAAACTCAACCCTGCGGTTAGCCTGGCGGCCGGCAGCAGTTTTGTTTGTAGCAATTGGCTGTGTTTGGCCATAGCCTGTTGCTTCAATACGTGATGCATTGGCACCTTTGCTTACCAAATATGCTTTAACAGATTCGGCACGGTCTTTTGATAAACGCATGTTCAAATCAGCCGAACCGGTGTTGTCAGTATGACCAGCAAGTTTCAGGCTAAAGTTTTTATCAACCAATAGCTGAGCTACCCTATCCAAACTTGGGTATGAGTGATCACGAATGGTGGCTTTGCCCAAATCAAACTCCAGGTTTTTGATGGCATCTTTAACTACTTTTTTATCTTCCTCGGTAACATAAACTACCGGCTTAGCTAATGGGCAACCTGAACCGTCAACTTTTTGGCCTGCAGGTGTGTTAGGGCATTTGTCATTAACATCTACAACGCCGTCACCGTCACTATCGGTAGTTAACTTGGCAAGGTTAGCATTTGTTGCAGCAAGATCGCTGGCCAATTGTGCGTTCTTAGCTTTCTCGGCATCAATTTGTTGCTGTAACTCAGCACGGGTGCGTTGATTTTCCCACAGGTACTCGGTACGCATTGATGATACTGGGTTATGAACGGCCATTTGTGGTTTCTTCTTACTGCCTAATGCAAACTCTAAACCAACGTGAGCGTATGAAAACCTGTCATCGCTACTACCGAAATTATAACCGTCAAAATTATCCGATTGAACAAAGTTAACCTGGTAACCCAAATCAAGGTTAATACCCGGAGCAAGGTTGAATTTTAAACCTGCACCAATTGGAATGAATACTTCATTAATGTGCCCGTTATCGGTTTTCTTGAAGTTTTCCTGCTGACCTCCAGCCGGTGTAATCCTCGGGGTATAATTCATATAGCCGGCACCTGCAGTTAAGTACGGTTGAATGAAAGGCCTGTCATGTCGCCAGTTAATATTTGCCAATGTAAAGTTTGCGCTTAAAGCAGCCGACCAATTTAGTTTTGTAGAGTAAGAATCATAAGTAGAAACACCTGAGTTTACATGGCTGTTTGATGATGACACCTCACCACGAAGGAAATCGGCCTGTAAGCCCAATGAAGGCAATATTTGTTTTTTAATGTAAGCGCCATATCCAAATTGTTCAGTTGGCCTTGTAAAATCCTGCCTGTCGTTACGGCCAAATATGGTAAATGGGGTTAATAGGCCTCCATGTACGCCTATCGACCAGGTACGTAATTCGCCGCCACCAGAGAATGGCTTTACATAATCTTTTGCTGTAGTTGAAGTATCTGCTGATTGAGCGAATAATTTACTTCCAATCATAACTCCGGTAAGAAGTAGCGAAGCTTTTTTTAAATTTGTTTTCATATTTATAAGTTTAATTATACGTTTAACTTTCAAGAGAAACGTACAAAGGGTTATCCAACATTGATGCCATCAACATTTGCCAACCTGAAAACCAGCTGCTAAATACTTCGAAAACAAATCGAAAAAAATCAATAGAAATTTAATATAAAACCCTGATTAACTAAGCCAAACACCAGTGTTTTCATGATGCAATTCAGGTTAACTAAAACAGGCAATTCTCGCCCGTTTGCTAACTTTTTGTACCAAATGGTTAATGAGTTAAAAAGAATACAGTTTTGTACAGATATGGAGTAATAAACAAAACAGTTGCTAAGCCATTACAGCAACCATATTAAACAGATTTTCGCCAAGGTTAATATTTCCGCTGATCTCTGATGATTCTAATGCAGTTTGCGGATCAATGCCTTTGGTAAATACTTTCCAGGCGATATCGGTAGATAAAGTAACTATTGTATCCGGGATTGAACCTGCATTTTTAGTGAGTGTCCAGCCCTCAGTCATCTTAAGCAGGAACCAGTTTCCACCTGCTTCACCGGTTATTTTAATTTGAACAAGGGCGCCTGTATTAGCTATAACAGTGCGGTAGGCATGTGGCAGTCCACACATAAAAGTATCTATACATGGATAAAACAATTCGGCAGTGATAATGCCTTGTTTGCCTACAGCTTCGCGGATCTGTTGCTGATGATGAAACTTTTCGGTGTATTCCCTGGCGATATGAAACCAGTTAACGGAATGCTCCTCTCCTGCCCAGGCTACAGAAAATGGTGCAGGCGCAAACAGGTCAGCCTTAGCCATTATCTCGCTGTATTGCTTGCCTGTTGTTTCCAATAATTCAGTAAGTAACTGCGGGCTCATACGGCTCATGGCCTTTACCCATGTGGCATTTAATCCATTCAAAAAATCTACTAAATCACTATAGCCGTTAATGGGAATGGACGGAGGATCTCCGGCAAATTGATGAGATGAAGAAATAACCCTGACATTACCATCAAGCAAATGAGCGGCAATATCTTTTACCGTCCAAAGTTTTGCCAGGGTAGGTTTGTTCCAATCGTCAGCTGATAAAGATTTAAGCAGCTCTATCAGCTTTTGATCCAAAATGGGGAACAGGTGAACTGTTTTAATAGGGACTTCCTGTTCCGCCATTTGATATTTTAATGAGTAATAGAATCTATTATTCGGCAGGGTGAACAATCACCTTCCACTTAATTTCGGCACCGGCTTTTGAAAGCGTTGCGGCAACCGAGCAATATTTGTTAATAGAAAGTTCGGCAGCACGTACGGCTTTATCTTCGTCAACGTTTCCGTAGATGTGAAATTCAATATCCACGTCTTCCCATAGCGAAGGCTCTTTACCGGCCTCGCGTTCGCCGTTAACCACCATTTTGTAATCTGTAATGTCCTGACGTTGTTTCTTCAGGATGCTGATCACGTCAATTGCCGAGCAACCGGCCAGGCCCATTAAAAGCATCTGCATTGGGCGGATCCCAAAATCCTGGCCGCCACTTTCCGGACTGCTGTCCATTTTTACGGTGTGCCCATTGGCATCAACGGCTTCAAAGCCAAAATCGCCATGTACACGTTTTAAATTAATCTGAGCCATATTATCAGGTATTATTGTGCTAAGTTATACAATTAAGCGCTTATGCTAAAACGCACTACTGTTGTTTAATCAGTTTTCAATAAAAATGACCTATGGCATATATTTTCTGTCTTTAACCGGTATTACCAGCTTTAAACCCGACCAAACTTCATCAACTGCGCAAACCTTAATATCAACCAGGCCTATTTGCAAAGCGAAGTTCCTGATCAGGTCTTCTGTAATATCAGTAGTTACTTTTGATGCCTTTTTGGGCCAGGAGATCCAGATCATGCCATCCTGTTTTATCTGCTTCATTAGTTCGGGTAGCTTAACCCGATATTCATCAGCACTTTTGCTAAAGAAATGGATCACATCATTTTCATGCGAAACATTATCTGTAAAACAAACATCGGGTGGCAGATCGGTAAACAGATCAAGATAATGATCAGGCGCATTGATCAGCATAACTTTAGCCCCTGCCTTTATACCGAGCTTCATCGCCAATGGTGTACCTGAATAGCCAGCCATTACAAAATACCTTTTAAGTGATGCAACATATGGTCAACATAGTCGGCAGCAAGCCACTCAACGGTTTGCAGGTTGGGTTCCTGTTTACTGTTATCGCAACGTATACCTAATCTATTGGAAGGATAGTTTGTTAAAACCCTTACAATTTGCAGGTTTAATAGCGCCCAAAGCTCAATCAGTTCATTAACGTCAGCATCCTGGTAATGCGCAGCCGCCACCCATTCAACCTGCTCATAGGTAAGCCTGAAGTTTTCTTCATAGGTACAACGCACAAAACGCTGCAAATTAATCTGTGCGCTGTCAATCAAATGCCCGATGACCTCTTTCTTTGACCATTTGGCGGGAGAGGCTTTATAAGCCCAATCAATATCATGGCCTTTCAGTTCCCTTACGTTATCTATAATTCCGGTGAGTTTGCTGGTTACCTCGTTCATTTATTAGCAGTATAAAAATATAAGCATTTCATATTAAACAGCAAAAGCACTAACTTCAAAGCCTTAAACATTACTATGGCGCTTAACTATATCTGGATAGCTTTTTTTGTAATTGCATTTGTAGTTTCACTCATAAAATTAGTTTTTTTCGGCGATACCGAAGCTTTCAAATTATTGGTTGAAGGATTATTTAATTCGTCAAAATCATCAGTTATGGATATCGCTTTACCATTGGCCGGCAACATGGCTTTTTGGCTTGGCATCTTAAATATTGGTGAAAAAGCCGGAGCCATTAACTTTTTATCGCGGATAGTAGGGCCATTCTTCAGTCGCTTGTTTCCTGGTGTTCCTAAAGACCACCCAGCTACGGGGCAGATGATGATGAATTTTTCGGCCAATTTAATGGGACTTGATAATGCCGCTACACCACTTGGCTTGAAAGCCATGGATAGTTTGCAGGAGCTTAATCCTGATAAAGAAACTGCGTCAAATGCCCAGATCATGTTCCTGGTGCTGCATACATCCGGCTTACAATTATTACCGGTTACCATTATAGCGCAAAGGGCCATTCTAAACTCAAAGGATCCGGCCGAGGTATTTTTACCCTGCATTATCGCCACATATGTAGCTACTGTAGTGGGACTTATAGCAGTTGCTATCAAGCAAAAGATCAACCTTTTCGACAGGGTTGTTATTGGCTGGCTTGGCGGTGTTACAGCTTTCATTACATTGGTGGTATGGTACTTCACTACCCAATTAACCAAAGAACAGATCAGCACGGTATCATCCGTTATCAGCAATGTGATGCTGTTTACCATTCCGGTAATATTTATAGTTGGCGGACTTATAAAAAAGGTAAATGTATTTGAAGTTTTTGTAGAAGGAGCTAAAGGCGGCTTTGAAACATCTGTTAAAATAATCCCATACCTGGTGGCTATGCTGGTTGGGATAAGCGTCTTCAGAAGTTGCGGCGCGCTTGATTACATGAACGAAGGATTGCGCTGGATCTGCGCTCAATTTAGTTTAGATACCCGTTTTGTGGATGCAATGCCGGTAGCTTACCTTAAACCCCTTAGTGGTTCAGGCTCTAAAGCTATGATGATCAGCGTAATGCAGACTTTCGGGGTTGATAAATTTGCCGGGCGGCTGGCAGGGATCTTCAACGGTTCGGCAGATACAACTTTTTATATCGTGGCTTTATATTTTGGTTCGGTAGGCATTAAAAAATCCCGCTATGCTATCCCTGCCGGGCTTATAGCAGATTTAGCAGGTGTTATTGCTGCTATATTCATCGCCTATTTATTCTTTGGCCATCAGCCGTAAATACTGCAAAAAGGGAGCGGCTTTTATTCATCAATTTAATTAGTATTTTTATCGCACCCTTTGTAAACTAATGACACAAACTTATCTTAAGGAAAAGCAGCACAAAAAAAAGCGTGCTATGAAAGGTGTATATGCCATAATTATCATAGGCATTGCATTTGTTTTTATCATGATAAAATTTGCCACATCAGGCGGCGTTTCAGAAGTATTATCGTTTAGTAAAATGCCCAATGCCGATGATGCCTATAAAATTGCAACGGAATTTGTAACACCAACTATCCGCGATGGAAACATATCCTTTCCTGACGATAAATACCAGTTTGGTAAAAAGACCGACTCTGTTTTTATCATCAAATCGTATGTGCTTTCAAAGGATAACAGAGGCCAAACAAACCGTACAAATTTTGAAGTGATCCTGAAATATAATGGTGGCCCCAAATTCCTGAAAAAGAACTGGGACCTTGTTGATATTAACGAAACTGCTGAATAAATAAGTCAGAAGTATTGAGTCGGAAGTCAAAAGTCGGGCTTCTCTCCTTTCTGAGCTTAGCACTTATGACTTTAGACTAAAGACTAATAACAAACACTACACTATAGGCCTTATGGAGGGAACAGGAATTGAGCTGATAGAAAGTGCTACTGCACTGATAGGGCGCACCCAATACCAAACAGTAGTTAACAGCGGCGGCCACGGTTTAATAACCGACGAGCCACTAAAAGCCGACGGCAGCGATACCGGCATGAACCCATTTAGTTTATTACTGGCCAGCCTTGCAAGCTGTACTGTTATTACCCTGCGCATGTACATCAATCGTAAAATGTGGCCTATAGAAGAAATAAAAGCCGATGTTGAGATGTTTAAGACTTTAGGCGGTACACGTATTGAAACTAAACTTAGCTTTAAAGGAGAAGTAAATGACGAACAGCGGGACCGGTTACTTAAAATAGCCAATGCCTGCCCGGTTCATAAAATATTGATCGGCAATATTGAGATTAATACAAACATCAGCGTATAAAAAAGCCCGCATGGCTAAAAGCTATGCAGGCTAAATCACTCTAAAACAATCACCTCTTAAAAAAGAAGTATTTATAAATAAATGAACAGGAAGGTAATTACCTGGCTATTAAATTATTTGTAAGTACAAATGTACCCATAAATAACAGGCATAGTGGCCGATAGCCCATTCATTTGACGACTAACTGACAGTACAGGCTATTTATACCTTCAGATGACTTTAGTACATTAAGCCCTTGATAAAAATATCAAGCAGGAGCAGTTTTTTGGTATGGATCTCTTCCAGGTGTTCCTTACGGGGGAAGTTGGTTTTCTTTTGGGATATGGCCCCTACTCTGATTCCATGCAGTGCATCCATCAATACATCAACAATCTCTTCAGGATTTTCTACAGGCTTAATTGCCCCTCTTTCAACTTCTGTTTTAATAGCGTTACTCAGCAGACTCAATTCGGCGCTATGCACCTCGCCAACTATCTGCCAGATGGTTTCAGGGAGGTTTTGCTCGTTAAGCCTGAAAAAATCAAAGAAATTATAATTGTTAACTATGAATTCGTGATGGGTGTTTACCTGGAAAGTAAAAGCTTCTTTTAAATTAGTAAAAGTATTTAAGCGGTTTTCGAGCGTTTTAAGATAATCAGTAGCAAGCTTACGCATCACAGCAATGTACAGCTGACTTTTATCCGGAAAATAGTAATAAAGCAGTGCCTTTGACATGGAGAGGTCGCCGGCTATTTCATTCATGGTAGTTTTTGAATAGCCGTAATGTAAAAAGCGTTGATGTGAGGCCTCTAAAATTTTCTCTCTTTTAATATCCTGCTGGTCATTCACTGCTGCCATGTGGGTCCTTAAGTTTTATTTAAACAGGTAAATAAAAAGTCAACACAATCGATTTCCTGACTTTTTTAACAAAACTATCAAAAATTCATTAAACATGTATAACAACACCCATTACAGCGGCATTTGCTAAAACAATTTTACATTCCAACTATTTTACTGTAGAAAAACATTTGCCTTTGCTATGAATATAGAAAACAGCTTACCACCCGACCTGCTCGAATTTTCACAGCGGATCCCGTCCTTTGCATGGAACCTGATCATTGCTCTGGTAGCCGTACTTGTTGGCCTTGTTATAAAATTCATCATAACCCGGCTTTTTAAATTGTATGCAAAAAAAGCAGATACCTCCTACTCTATACTAAGATCGATATTGGTGAACCTGGGGCCGGCGGTAGCTTATTTCATTCCGTTGTTTCTATTCAATATACTGTCGCCATTAATGCGAATGAACCCGGTTTATTATAAACCTATTGATAAAATCTTTGAGATCTTGCTTACGATATCTTTCGCAGGCTTGCTTGTACGTTCGGTGCGGATCCTGGAAGATTACATCTATCACACTTACGACCTCAATAAAGTAGATAACCTGAAAGAGCGTAAAGTGCGAACGCAGATCCAGTTTATCCGTAAGATCATTGTGGTAACCATCATCTTTTTAACTATCGCCATCATATTGCTCAGTTTTGAAAGTATGCGCAAGATAGGCACAGGTTTACTTACCGGTGTAGGTATAGGCGGTATCATAGTTGGTTTTGCAGCACAGAGTTCACTGGGCAATTTACTGGCAGGTTTCCAGATAGCGTTTACGCAACCTATCCGTATTGATGATGTTTTGGTTGTAGAAGGCGAATGGGGACGTGTGGAAGAGATCACCCTCACTTACGTAGTTTTAAAGATCTGGGACGAACGGAGGCTGATACTCCCAATCAATTATTTTATCCAAAAACCTTTCCAAAACTGGACGCGGACATCGGCAGATATCCTGGGTACGGTGTTCTTATATATGGATCATACCGTTCCCATTGATGCCATTCGCGATGAATTTGAGCGGCTGATAGTTAAATCAAACCTTTGGGATAAACGGGTTAAAGTAGTACAGGTAACTGACGTTCGGGAGCATACCATAGAGATCAGGGTCCTCATGAGTTCCAGCACATCGTCAAATGCCTTTGATCTGCGTTGTTATATCCGAGAAAACCTGATCACTTTTATCCAAAAGAACTTTCCGGGCAGCCTGCCGCGTTCACGCAATGAGATCAGCAACCTGGGCGAGCTCGAAAAGTATGTTCAGCCCGCTACCGGAGCTTAAGCCAGTTTATTCAGGCCAATACCTGCTCCAATTACCAAAGCATCTTCAGCGGCGCCTATCCATGGATCGGCAATGTGGTTTGCTTTGACTATGTTTTTGCGCAAATAATAGCTTCCATAAGTCGTGGCTATTGCTGTGGCCCCTCCTATCAATGCTCCTGTCAATGCTTTACCTCCAACAGCTTTGTAAATACTTGCACCAGCCAAAGCCCCCGATAAGCACCTGCCTGCCACTCCTCCCGGCTCAATACGGTTTGGGGTTGAAGGCAACTTATCTGCAATAAGCTCCGTAACAGATAAAACCTTCAAAACAGCAGCCACCGTTGTTGACTGCATGAACCGTAATGGTGATTTTTCCAATTTTTTTGAAGGATTATTGCTTAAGATATGAGTAGTTATAACTGGCGCTGATAAAGTACGCATCCCGGCTAATGCGCCGAGGCTTATCACTTGCCAAACTGGGTTTAATGGTTTAAGTTTCATTCTGCTTTAAAACTATTGATTTAACAACCCAAAATGCCCCTTTATGTTTGTGATTAAAAATCTATAAATACAAAAACGGCCGTACTTTATGTAGCACGGCCGTTTTCACAAACATTAGTTTTATTTTAAACTGCTTCTGTTTCTAATACCTCAACATGTTTAGGTTCAACTGATTTCTTGCCGAACAACCTCGCTTTAAGGTTATAGCGGATCAGGTATAAACATGGCACAAGTATCAATGTAATAATGGTAGCGAAGCCTAAACCGAAGATCATTGTCCAGGCCAGCGGGCCCCAGAAAGCCACGTTATCACCACCAAAGTGGATATGCGGTTGGAAATGGGTAAACAAACCGACGAAATCAATATTGAAACCAACCGCCAACGGTATTAAACCTAAAATAGCAGCGGTAGCGGTTAACAGTACCGGTGTCATACGGGTATGACCGGCCTCGACCACGGCATCATGGATACTAACGCCCTGCTCAAGCAACATATCGGTAAACTCAACCAGTAAGATCCCGTTACGAACAACCACACCGGCGAGTGCAATGATACCGATACCGGTCATTACTATAGACATGGTCATGCCGAATATGGTAACGCCCAGCAATACACCAATTATACTAAAGAGTATCTCGCTGATAATGATAAGCGTTTTGCCAATTGAGTTAAACTGGATCATTAAAATAATGAGAATAAGCCCGAATGACACACCAAGTGCAGAAAGCAGGAAAGTCATGGCTTCCATTTGGTCTTCCTGGCCACCACCCTGGCGTATGATCACGTTATCCGGTTTCTTGAAGTTGTTTATCGCCTTTAAAATATTGGCGTTCACTTCATTGGGATTGTAAGGCTTGATAACGTTTGAACCCAGTGTCAATACCCTGCGTTGCTGTTTACGCTTGATATTACTGTAAGTAGTTGTGTAACGTACATCAGTAAAAGCAGAGATAGGCACCTGGCGTATGGCCCCGCCCATTGCCAAATCACGATACGTTATCTTGAGGTTTTTAATCTCATCAATATTGCTTCGCTGACTTGGCAGTGTCCTCACCATAATTTTGTAATCATCTTCACGGGTATTGCGGAAATCAGCCGCTTTCCAGCCATAGATAGCCGTAAATAGATTTTGGTTTATTTGTTGGGAAGATACACCCTCACGGTTGGCACGCTCACGGTCCACATCAAACACAATTTCTGGTTTATCGCTTTGCACATCGGCAATAAGGTTTTCAATGCCAGCTATATTTTGCTTGGCAAGATAGCTTTTAAGCCTGTTACCCGTAGCAACAAGGGAATCAAGGTTATCGCCAACAATTTCAATACTAATATCCTTTTGTACCGGCGGGCCGCTATTTTCCTGGGCTACTGCTATTTTTGCACCAGGAATACCTTGTACCGCCGCGCGGATATTGGCTAATACTTTTTTGGTATCCTTACCATTACGTTTGCCAAATTCTACAAAGGCAACGGTAACCTTACCTTTATTTTGATAATCACCCTGATCTTCATCGGTAGGATCTGTTACACCTTTAGTTACGTTTGATATTACAGACGATACAATATCCTTGTCAGGTTCAACAACCTGGGCAACACGTTTTTCTATCTGCCGGGTAACTTCGTTAGTATAAGCCTGATCGGTACCTATAGGCAGGGTAATATATACATAGGCAAAGTTAGGGTCGCCCGATGGGAAAAACTCCGGCGTTTTGCCTCGCACAGCCATAAAGAAAATAGCAAAAACAAACAAGCCAACGGTTCCGACCAAAACTGTAACCGGACGGTGTACCGCACGTTCGAGCCATTTTGCATACCAATTTTGAAATTTAGGCCATGCATTTTTCTGAAACCTGTCAATAACCCGCAACAGGAAGAAGTGATTGATCAGGTATAACACCATGATGAGCACAACCAGGTTACCAACCCCAACGTTCATCAGGTAACCGATAACAGCGGCTATCGCCAAAAATATCATGGCCCTTTTTGTTGGCCTGTCAAACTTGGGATTATCATGTTCTCCGTCATGATGAGGCCTCATAAAATCAACCGCAAATACCGGGTTAAAGATATACGCTACTACCAGGGAGGCCAGTAATGTAATGATGAGCGTTATAGGCAGGAAGAACATAAAATGCCCAATCAAGCTATTCCAGAATGCCAAAGGTATAAAGGGGGCCAAAGTGGTCATGGTGCCTGAAAACACAGGCAAAAACACTTCGCCAGCGGCCATTTTTGCTGCTTCCTTGATCGGAACCTTACCGTTGGCAAAAATACGGTGCGTATTTTCTATAACCACAATGGCATCATCCACCACAATACCCAATGCCAGCAAGAACGAGAATAACACGATCATATTAAGCGTGAAGCCAATTGCAGGCATTACCAAAAAGGCGATAAAGCACGATAATGGCACAGATAGCGCGACGAAAATAGCGTTGGTAGTGCCCATGAAAAACATCAGGATCACAGTAACTAAAAGGAAACCGATAACGATGGTATTGATCAGGTCATTCAACGTAGTACGCGTTTTGTCTGACTGATCTCCGGTCACAACAATATCCAATCCTTTAGGAAAAACCGTTTTCTGTTTAAGTTTGATCAACTCATTGATCTTATCCGATGCCTCGATCAGATTTTCCCCTGCTCTTTTACTTACATTAAGCGTAATTACATTCTTAAAGTTGGGGTTATCGTTAGTTTTCAACCTCGCATAACTTTCCTGCTCCAAAAACGAATCTTTTACTTCGGCAATATCCCTTAGGTAAACAGCCTGCCCCTTAGGGTTACGGATCACCATGGCTGCTACTTCATCAGCATTTTTAAAGTCTTGCTTAATATCAATAGTCCTCCGAACGCCATCGGTTTTAACAGTACCGGTTGATGATAATATATTCTCGTAACCAATAGCATTACTGATATCCGGCAAACTAAGCTGCGCTGCAGCCATCTTATTCATATCAACATTGACCTGAATTTCCGGTGTTAAAGCACCTACTTCGTCAACCTTTGATATTTCCTTATAGCTTTCAATTTCGTCTTTCAATATATCCGCATATTCCTTTAGCTTCTTCAGGTCATAATTACCTGAAATATTGATGTATAAGATAGGCAGATCGGCAACGTTGATATCAGATACAGCTGGATCGGTATAATTATTATCATTTTGCGGAAGATCCTTTTTTGCCTTATCTATTGCATCCTTCACATCGATTTTAGCATCCTTAATATTCACGTTCGCTTGAAATTCGGCCGTGATAATCGAAACATTCTGTACCGAGTTTGAAGTCACCTTTTTTAAGCCCTTTAACGACTTAAGTTGCTTTTCGATCTGGCGCGTCACCAGGTTCTCGATATTTTGAGGCGACTGGCCGGCAAAGGTTGTTGTTATAAACACTTTCGATTGCGCTATGTCCGGAAAGTTTTCCTTGGGCAAGCGGTTATAACTTATAAGACCAAGAGCTGTGATCAGGAACATGAGCACATAAATGGCCGTTTTGTTATCGATAGCCCAGCTTGACGGGCCAAATTTTTTTTCTACATCTTTCATAATGAACAGATCTATTGGTTAATAACTAATTGGCCGACTGAACAACTTTGATCTTATCGCCGTCCTCAATTTCAGTTGCACCTTCAACAACCAGCTGGTCGCCAGCTTTCAAGCCCGATAATATTTCTGTTTGGCCGCCATAGGTAACGCCCGATTTTACATTCACCTGTTTTGCTATACCATTCTGATTAACAAAAACATGATCACCGTTTTCCGATTTCTGGATAGCCTTAACCGGAACTGCTATAGTATTTGTTTTGGCGTAATCAGCTATTTTCAAAATAGCAGTCATATTAGGGCGAAGTGTACTGCGTACAGGTAGTTTGATCTCCACACCAAAACTGCGTGATGTAGGGTCGATAGCTTTGGCAGCAAAGGTCACTTTGGTAACTAATGAATCGTTAGCATCCGGAATCAATATTTTAACATCATTACCGGTGTTCACGCTGCTTGCATATGACTCAGGAACATCGGCCTTAACTTTTAAAACGTCTGCATTAACAATACGAATACCAGTTTGACCAGGTGCGGCACCCTGACCAAGTTTAAGATCCATTTGATCTACAGTACCGTTAATTGGTGATATGATGCGATATAAAGCCGATTGCTTTTTTAATGATGCTAAAGCTTTCTGGCTGCTTTGCAAAGTGGTTTGAGCCTGCAGGTATTGCACTTCGGTGCCAATTTTCTGATCCCAAAGATTTTTCTGACGATCAAATAACTGTTGATTTAAACTTACCTGAGCTTCGCTTTGTGCAATATTTTGCTGCATAACGCTGTTATCCAGTTGTGCTAATACCTGGCCTTTACTCACATGCTGACCTGGTTTTACATAAATAGCGGTAATAATTGCCTGCGCCTGCGGATAGGCGGTAACGTTATCCTGCGCATCTATCTTACCCTGTATTTGTACATAATTGGTAAAGCTACCGGTCTTAACTTCAGTAACACTTACGTCAGTACTTTTGGCCGAATCGGTAGTACCTATCTCCGCCTGCAGCTTCTCAATTTTTGAGTTAATATCCGATTGCTGCTTTTTCAGATCGGCCAGCTCGGCGTTTTTATCTTTAGGCTTACTTGAGCAGGCTGCCAGTAAAACCAGGAACGGTATGTATATAAATTTTTTCATTTTCATTGTTATATAGTGAGTTTAGCGTTGTTGTTATTATTTAATTCGTCCGTAAGCTTTATCAAGGTCAACTTTACTAACCAGGGCATCATAAAGACCTTGTATGTATTTGTTATCGGCATCTTCAAGCGATGTTTGTGCCTGGGTAACTTCAATACTTGAGCCTACTCCCTGCTGATATTTCACTTTTGATACACGCAGCACTTCCTGGGCAAGCGTCTGGTTACGTTTTTGGTTATTAAGCGATTGCAAACCATTTACATAAGTAATATGAGCCTGGTTAGCCTGGAGCTTCAAACCGTTTTTTGCATTTTCCAGGTCATTCTGCGATTTCACTACAGCAATTTTGTACTGTTTTATTTGATTGGTACGCTGAAGACCGCTAAATATTGGTACGTTTAAAGTTAACCCTACATAACTTGATGGGAAACTCATTTTATACAGGTTACTAAAATTATTGTTCTGATATGATGAGGTATAAGCCGCATTAGCTTTAAGCGATGGAAGTGAAAGCGATTTTTGACGTTTCAAATCCAATTGCTTCAGGTCTACAGCTGTTTCAGCCAAATTATATTCGATACGGTTATGATAAAATGAGGTATCGGCCGCAAGCTCGGCCGTGTTGTCATCCAGCCTGATATCTTCAAGCTTATCTTTCAGGCTAAGCGCATATTCAATAGGCATACCCATCTGAAACTTAAGTACCTGGTAATTTAAGGCTAATAAACGGATTGTATTTTCGCGGGAAGTAACTAAATTATTGTATTGAACAGTGATCCGGTCTACATCAATTTTTTCTACAACGCCTTGTTTATTTTGCTGTACTGTTTCATCCATCTGCTGCTTTAGCTGGGCAATATTTGCATTTAATAGTCTTAACTGCTCGTTACTTACCAAAACCTGGTAATAAGCTTTGGTAACGTTAACATTGGCCTGAATTTTTGAACGAATATGATTTCTGATTGAAAGTTCTTTATACGTCTTTGATGCCTTTAAGCCAACAAGATAGCTACCATCAAACAAGATCTGATCTGCGTTTACGCCAACGCTCGACTGGTATTTAACCCCAAACTGAATGGGGACAAAAGTACCGGCAGGCTGCCCAAAAAATTCTCCGGGCAATAAAGTTGTAGGGATCTTCAGGTAGTCCTGGAATGATGCTGTTCCGCTTACTTGGGGCAAACCGATACCGGTGGTTTCCTTAACTTTATACTCAGCGCTTTTGATATCAAGGTTGGCGTTAACTACAGAATCCTGGTGCTCATACGCATAATTAACACAATCCTGAACCGTAAAGTTGTACGTTTGGGTGTTTGGCGCTGTCTCCTGCGCATAGCCCTTAAAGGCGATGGCACAAAATACAGTTGCCGTGTAAAATAGATATTTCATTATATATGTTGTGGTTGAGTGATTTGATTTCATTTAAGCTAACACAAATTTCATGCTGTTAATGACAACTGTGTGTCAGCATGTTATTCATTATTAATATTCTTATACTCATTAAGCAGTTTGTAGCCTTCAAGTGTACAAATGCCATAATTAAAATGATCTAAAAACTGAACTTGCACCTTCCAGGGGCTAAACTCGGTTACCGGGAATATGGATGTATTAAAACCCAGCTCCACCTGGTTAACCCGCATACGCGCCATTATCTTTACGTCAATATCCTTACGAATGTAACCCTGCCCCATTCCTTTAATTAAAAGCTCCTCCATTTTTTGGATCAACACTTCGGCCTTGAATTTTTGAAAATCCTCCCAGGCTTCAGAATGGTATTTTTGCAGGTCGTGAATAACAATTGGGTTGATCCTTGAAAAGATTTCTTCCGAGCATTTGGTCATGTTGATCATCTCTTCAATTACATTAGCCGATTTGCTGATGATCTCATTCATTTGCTCCTCATCCTCCTTCAGCTTTTTTGCAGTTAAGGCTACAACCAATTCATTCTTATCTTTAAAAAACTGGTAGATGGTTTTTTTCGACATTCCAAGATGCCTCGCAATATCATCCATGGTGATACTTTTGATCCCTGCTGTTAAAAACAGGTCCTCGGCTCCCTTTATAATTCTTTCTGTTTGACTCATTGACTTTCCGGGTCAAAACTAAGGAAACATTTTTTGAATAAAAAGTTTCCATTCATTTTTACTTTCTTATTACAAATACTTGTTCATTTTTAAAATCAGTTTAATTATTGCTTATTATCCTGCGGTTTATTTGCGAAGCTTTTAATCTGCCGATGGCACATCAAAAATGATTACCTTTGCAAAAATTTATTACCCACTCTTTTTAATATGACGCTTACTTCACTTTCAGCGATCTCGCCTATTGACGGCCGTTATAGAAACACCTCTGCCGAACTTGCCGGATACTTTTCAGAATATGCACTTATTAAGTACCGCGTATTTGTCGAGATCGAATATTTTATCGCACTTGTTGAATACCCACTCCCTCAGTTACAAGCTTTTGATAAAAATATATCAGAAAAGTTACGCGACATTTACAGGAATTTTTCGGAAGATGACGCTGAAAGCATTAAAGTGATTGAAAAAACGACAAATCATGATGTTAAAGCCGTTGAATATTTCATTAAAAAAGAGTTTGATAAATTAGGACTGGAACCATACAAAGAGTTTATCCATTTTGGCCTTACCTCGCAGGATATCAACAACACCGCTATCCCCTATACTTTTAAACTGGCACTAAACAATAGCTATTACCCTGCTATTAATGACTTGGTTAGTATCCTGAAAGCTTTTGCTGCCGAATGGGAGAATGTTCCTTTGTTAGCGCATACCCATGGTCAGCCTGCTTCGCCGACCCGTTTAGGCAAAGAGATCCTGGTTTTTGTTGAGCGTTTGGAAGCCCAATTGGAGTTACTGAAACCTATCCCTAATTCGGCTAAGTTTGGCGGCGCTACGGGTAATTTTAATGCCCACTTTATTGCCTACCCTGATAAAGACTGGAAAGCGTTCGGTAATCATTTTGTAAATGGGATCCTGGGATTAAAACGTTCACAGTTCACCACTCAGATTGAGCATTATGACAACTTTGCCGCGCAATGCGATGCATTAAAACGCATTAACAATATCCTGATCGATCTTGACCGCGATATGTGGACCTACATATCCATGAACTATTTCAAGCAAAAGATCAAAGCCGGCGAAATCGGCTCTTCGGCCATGCCGCATAAGGTTAACCCTATCGATTTTGAAAATTCGGAAGGTAACCTGGGCATAGCCAACGCGTTATTTGAACACCTTGCAGCTAAACTGCCAATATCAAGGTTACAGCGCGATTTGACCGATTCTACCGTGTTAAGAAATATCGGCGTACCTTTTGCGCATACGCTTATCGCCATCAAATCAACAGTAAGAGGCTTAAACAAGCTGTTACTGAATACCGATGCTATCAATGCCGATCTGGAAGCTAACTGGCCGGTGGTTGCTGAAGCCATTCAAACCATATTAAGGCGCGAAGGCTATCCAAACCCTTACGAAGCCCTTAAAGACCTTACCCGTACCAACCAACAAATCAACGCTGGCACAATAGCAGAGTTTGTTGATACGTTAAATGTAAGTGACGCGATTAAGGAAGAGATCAAAAAGATAACACCTTTAAACTACACCGGAATTTGATTTTATTATTTGCAAAAATCAAAAATCATCCGCATGTCATAACAAAGTAAGGGGTAGCTTTTAATGAAAAAGGTCACTAAATTTGTTAATTAAGATTTTAAAACACGAAACGATGAACATCAACGTATATACCGAATTAACGCCTAACCCGGCAACTATGAAATTCATAGTTAACAAACTGCTGATTAATGGCAGTGTTGACTTTCCCACAAAGGAAAGTGCCGAACATTCACCCTTTGCAAAGGAACTGTATAAGTTTTCGTTTGTAAACGGCGTTTTCTTTGCCAGCAACTTTGTAACCATTACAAAAACTGAGGGCAGCGACTGGGCAGATGTTGAGCCGATAATGAAAGAGTTTGTTAAAGGCGCTATCGAATCTGAATTGAAGATCCAGTTAGAGGAAGAAGCTGAAGCCGGAAATTTTGAAGGCACTGAAACTGAAGTTAAAATTCAGCAGATCCTGCATGATTACGTTCGCCCGGCTGTTGAGCAGGACGGCGGCGCTATCTCTTACCGTTCATTTAACGAAGGCGTTGTAACTGTTGAGCTTCGCGGTTCATGCAGCGGCTGCCCTTCATCAACCGTAACCCTTAAAGCCGGTATCGAAAACCTGCTTAAACGCATGGTACCTGAAGTTACCGAGGTGGTTTCTGAAGCGTTATAATATTAAATTAAAGAAAGTTTGATTTCTGGAATAGAGACGGCTGTTATTTAGTCAAAAAAAGGAGATAGTCATGTTGAGTATCTCCTTTTTTATTTTGCGAGTAAAATTTAACCATTGCTTTTCTTGACTTTGGAAAGCCAACTTAAGTTAGCAATTGTAGAATATTACGCCATCTCTATACTTCGTTGAATAAATCTGGTTGCTTAGTCCTCAAATCTTCAATTTTAATCAGGTCGATATTACTCTCGCTTATACCAAGATTAACCAACGTCCTTGTTCGTTCTTCCTTTTCTGTATCTCCAAAATAGGAAACTGTCCATTTTGTATCAGGATGTACAGATCTAATCACTTCTAAAAAATATGGTTGATCAATCTTTGAAATAGAATGACCAAGAATTATAACCTTCCTCACCGTTGCTATTGAAGTGAAAAACTGTTTGTTTTTGACTTTAATCTCACCCGTTGACTTGTGCGATGTTTTAAAATATCCGATCGCAGTATCTCGGCCAGTATCATACGCATAATCATGGTTATCGGACATCTCTTGCCTCCATTCATAGTACTCTTCTTCATTGAGCCCCGCAGGAGGCTCGGTAGGTTTATCCCTGAATTCTTCAGGATTTATGCCATGCCCAAGTATCGTCTGTTCAGCATCAGTTTTTGCTCGACCATGTATATAGGTAATTTTCTTCCTTTCTACACCATAATAATGTTCAAGCGTATCTGTGTAATTAAAATTCAAAAAAACCGAATCTCGTTCCAGGTTGATTAGGTTAGATGGCAAGTGTTCGAACTCCACGTCCAAAATGAATTCTTTAAATTCAGCATAAAGTTCTTTTGTTAATCTATCAATCATCCTTCCAATTTCCTGATCGAAGGTGTGGTAGTCGCGACTCCTAAATTCGTCGCTGCTATAGTCTGGTAGATAATCTCTAAAGTCGTCCAAAAGAGCCTCAAAATCCATTTCAGCTAATTTGTTTTCGAAATCACCCCAAAGCTCATCCCGAAGACTATTTTCTTCGTCTTCAGGATCCAAATCTGTAAGCCAATAGTATTTTACCATTAGCTCATATAATTCCGAGTTGTTTTTTTGTAAAAACAGTGCAAAATGTTGATACTTAGTTTTTAACTTATGGAAAAGATCAAATCCATTTCCAATTATATAAAGTGTATTCATAATTGGGCAATATCTGATTTAATAATGATATCCTGACTCTTTTGCCTTTTAAATGTTTTCAAAAGTCGAATCTCATCCATGTAAAGTTTTCTTGTCAAAAAAGTATATACCCTTGATGAAGAAATTCTATATGTGAGAGCAAAATACTAACTACTTAAAATACTTCTGCACCACCTGCAGCATCTCCCCTGTTATCTTACCATTAGTAGCCAATAACTCACGGGTATTCAACACTTCAGAGCCACCTTTAAAGTTCACCACTTCCCCCCCGGCTTGTTTAACAATAACAATACCGGCAGCAACATCCCAGGCGTTCAGGTTATATTCATAAAAAGCATCAAAACGGCCGCAAGCGGTATAAGCCAGATCAACAGCGGCAGAACCTAAACGGCGCAAGCCATGACTGCTGCGCATCAGTTCGGTAAACAATTCAATATAAGCAGCCTGCTTCGTAAAATCGTAATATGGGAAACCGGTTGCCAGCAAACTCGTACCAATTGTGCTGTTTTTACTTACGCTGATCTCTTTGCCGTTAAGGTAGGCGGGTGCATCCTTCCAGGCATAGAAGCATTCATCAAGATTTATTTCGTACACCACACCGGCTATCAGCTCGTCATATTCTTTTAATGCTATACTTACAGAAAAAGCAGGTACGCCATGAATAAAATTAGTTGTACCATCAAGCGGGTCGATGATCCAGTTGTAGCGCTCGCCAATTTTGGTGGTTGTTTTTTCTTCGGTAATGAAACCTGCTTCAGGTAAAATTTTGCTCAGGCCTTTTACAATAATTTCTTCAGCGGTTTTATCAACGTATGATACCATATCGTTGAGGCCTTTATATTCTATCTTATCCGGGTCAAATGCTTTACGCTCCTGCCTGATGAAATCACCTGCCTGTTTTGAAACTTCAATTACCTGGTTTATGATGTTCGCTGTTTGCATGGTTACGTTTTAATGATAGGCTAAATGAAAAAACTTTATGAATAAAAAAGCTCGCGAAGAACAGGCTCAGCGCTGCCGAAATCCGCGCTACTGTTGGATTAAAGCTGCAGGCCTGGATCAATATTTTCACAACGGATAAATTGGCGAAGAAGCCAATAATGGCCACCGTTACAAAACGGAAAAACTGCTTTCGTGGTGCCGATTTTGACTCGTTGAATACCATGTAACGGGTGATTAAAAAATTAACCAGTACACCCATAAAAAATGACAATGCCAACGACACGGTATAATTACGAACGGAAAGTCCGAAAACATGATAAGTATGTTGTGTGAGCAGATTATGGTAAAAAAGGTAAAATGCCGAAACATCTACCAAAAAACCGGCCCCGGCCGAAAGTACAAATCTAAATACCTGGTTATCTACTAATTTACCTTTTGATTTGTTATCAGCCATTTGTTTTGCCCAGCGCTTTCTTTTCTTTGTTTAATCCTGTTACAATAAGTGTAATACCGCCTAAAACCATGATCACCGAGATCATCTCGGCCTGGGTAAATGAAACACCTGCAACTACATACTTGGTATTAACCCTGATGAGTTCGATAATGAAACGCTCAACGCCGGCTAATATCATATATACACCAAACAAAACGCCGGGAGCTTTAAAATTGTGCCTTATTTTCCATAAAACAAAGAATAGTAATAAACAAATTACAGACTCATAAAACGAGGTTGGATAAACCGGATACGGCAATTCATGGCAAAATTTACCTACGCAGTTAACCATCTGCACACCTTCATCGTTTACGTTGTGTGGGAATTTAAAGCTCCACATCCAGTTGGGAGCCCAGCTTAACCAGTGAGGTTTAGGTGCCAGGTTAACAATTCCCCAATCGCCGTCTCCACTCATTTGGCAGCCAATACGCCCCAAGGCATAAGCCAGCATCACACCAGGCCCACCAATATCAAGCATATCCAGCGGTTTAATACCGTGTTTGTTGGCAATATAAAGTACCGCAGCGCCGCCACAGATCAGGCCTCCATAAAAGGTTAAACCGCTAAAGCCTATCAGCATACCAACCGGGTCTTTCATAAAATCGCCCCAGTTTTCCAGTGCATTAAACAGCTTGGCACCGGCAAAGCCAAATACGGCTGCCCATAATAATATGTTACCCATCAGCTCGTATGGATGTACATCTATATCTTTAGTTTCGGGTTTATCGCGGCGTTGTTTCTGAGCTTCATGCCAGGCCCAGTATGCAAAAGCTGCCGCTCCGAGTATACCGCCTATCCAGTTGCCTCTTAAGGATAATAAAAAATCCTGCGGATTATCTAACAGCGCATGGTAATTAAGGGCACAATCAACAATTTTATAGCCCAATACAAAGCCAAAAACGCCATTACCTGCAAGCTCACTGTTTGAAGCCGGCAAACCGATAGTAATTGTTTTTTTAAAGGAATGGATAACGCCCAATGCTTCTTTGCGTTTAAATTCCTGGGCAAAAGCCCAATATGCGCCAACAAAAGCTATAGCTACAAAAAAGCCAAAAGTTTGTACAGGCAAAGGAAGATTAAAACCAAAAAGATATTGCAATAACGATGTGAGCGTTGGAAACATAGGTTATATTTTAAGGCGAATATAGAATTTAATGCACTAATATTTCTTCGCCTTCTGTTATTTCAACATCACCATCAGGTGAAATATTTGTTAGATGTACCGTTTTTAATTCGTTAACCAGCACAGGATCGTACTTGGTACGTACCTTTACATAGTTACGGGTAAAACCATGCATAAAGCCATCCTTAATATCGCCCTCAAATAAAACCTCCTCATTTTTATTGAGTTGGCTTTCGTAAAAAGCACGGCGCTTTTTGTCGGAAAGGATATGCAGCATTTTGCTCCGCTCTCCACGTGCTGAACCCGGAACGGCACCCGTCATCTGGGCGGCCAGGGTATTTTCTCTTTCCGAATAGGTGAATACGTGCAGGTACGATATATTAAGTTCGTTCAGGAAATTATAAGTATCGATAAAATCTTCCCTTGTTTCGCCGGGGAAGCCAACAATAACATCCACACCGATACAGCAATCGGGCATCAGTTCTTTTATTTTGGTAACGCGGTCGACATAAAGATCGCGCTTGTAACGGCGGCGCATCAATCCCAGGATCTTGTCCGAACCTGATTGCAGCGGAATATGAAAATGCGGTACAAAACGTTTTGAAGCAGCCACAAAAGCAATGATCTCGTCGGTAAGCAAGTTAGGCTCGATAGATGAGATCCTGAAACGGTCGATACCTTCTACCTCATCCAATGCTTTAACGAGGTCAAAAAACTTGTCCTCACGTTTGCCGTTACGGATCCCGAAATCGCCAAGATTTACACCGGTGAGCACAATTTCTTTTACACCTGATTCTGCAATTTGCTTTGCCTGCGCTACCACGTTTTCAATGGTATCGCTCCTGCTTGCGCCGCGGGCCAACGGAATAGTACAGAAGGTACATGAATAATCGCAACCATCCTGCACTTTCAGGAAAGTACGAGTACGATCGCCAAAAGAATATGCGGGCACAAACTCGTTAGCTTCAGATACGGGCTGATTAAGCACCAGTGCCTTTGGTCTTTTGGTTAAGTCGGTAATATGATCAACTATCTGGAACTTTTCGGCAGCGCCAAGCACCATATCAACACCAGGAATTTCGGCAATTTCCTGTGGTTTTAACTGTGCATAGCAACCTACTATGGTTACATAGGCATTGGGTGAAATTTTAAGCGCTTCCTTAACTATCTTCTTACACTTCTTATCGGCATTGTCGGTTACCGAGCAGGTATTGATCACAAAAACATCCGGTGTTTCGATAAAATTCACCGTGTCATAACCGGCCTGGTTAAACAGCCGACCTATAGATGAGGTCTCTGAATAATTCAGCTTGCAGCCTAAAGTGTAAAAAGCGACTTTCTTGTTCATTTCAATCAGCAAAGATAGTGTTTTTTAAAGAAATGCCTATTTCTGTAATTTCATGTTACGGTAAAAGTAATTGTAAAATTGTGGGTGTCTCAAAATCGCCATTCCCGAAAAAAAATCACTCTTTGCTTTTGGCGTTTTTTAAAGTGTTCCATTTTTTGAGAGTGAAACGCGAAACGGTATTTTCATGAAACATACTGATAATAAACAGCTTAAGATCTCAACAGAAACATATTTAAATAACTGGTTATCAAATAATAAAACTTTAAGGAGTATAAAATCAGCATTTCACGACACGTGGTTATTTCCACTATTTTTAAATGATTTTTTGAGTTTTTTTGAAATATGAATGGCCATACCAATATGTACTGACAAAACAATGCCACCATTATTGCTTCATTTTTTCCATAGACCTTCATTTTTATAATACTGGTAATTTGCCTATTTTCAGTGCGGATAAAATGTAGATCCTAAACCAGCAACATCATGATTGTATACGGCACCAAAGCCAAACTCCTAAGAGCTGAAATAACAAGCGACAACTACCCAAACTGCAATACGGCCAACAGTATACAGGCGTAGGCTAAATCTTAAATCACATGACATTTTCAGACGGCGTAAATATCACCAACTGTTGCTTAACACTTTTATGGATGCTTATAGCATATGTATTATTCAAGCTTCAGGCTAAAACTTTTCAAATTCAGGCAGACACGTTTAAGGAGCAACAAAAAATTTCATTATTAGAAAATAAGAAGTTCCTACTAAGCATTAGGCCACAGTTTATAATAGCATCAAACAGTTATGTACAATATCCAATTGTGTTTAATGATGGGGTTTTATTCACAGTAGTTATAAAAATAAGGTTAGAATCAAATTCAGCTACCGAAATAACATTTGCAAGTAACAGTCGCTTTTTAATCGATGCTTTTAAGAATGTTGACATAGAATACATGCAGGTCGGAAAAGAAAATTTGATTGTAGATGGATTAGTTAAGCGAGATTATCTTGTTCATGTGATCGATGCAGAAATTTACTTTTCAGATGAAATTGGCACAAAGTACGTGCAGAAACTTACAGGAACATTCACCCATCCACAAATTTCCCCTCCTACAACATTAAAATGACAACTCCAATAGTTAACCACATAAACATTGCAAGTGATTACCTTTACTAAAATAAACCTTGCACAATGACGTCCTTTCAATTTTACTTTTCACTAATTACTGGTACTATTTTGATTTTAATACCAGCCTGGTTTTCTTACATCAAAGAACGGAGCAGGCCGGATGCAGTAATTTTTGGAGCCGCATTAGTGGGTGCTGCCCTCAGCTTTGGTACAGGATACAACGCCCGTCAAGAATCAATCAGAAGCGCGGATTCAGCAAAAGAATGGAATAACCGATTTGTAAAACTGCAATCACAGAACTTGAAGTCTGCAAAAAAAATCATTGATTCGCTTGAGATAGCGGTCAATAATTCGAGAAGTTTAATTAACGGTAACAACCAGCTTTTAGCGGGTCAAAATACGAACCTTCAGATGTTAAATGCTCAATTAAACCTAAGTACGAAAATTCACAAATCAGTTGTAAAGTCAGGCGATGAATTATTAAAAACAATTTCTGGTGCCGAAAAAAACATCAATGATAATTTCACTGGTGGGGACGCTTTCGCAACAATTGAAATGGAATCAAAAAACCAAAAAGAATATTTTACAGTAGTCAACCTTTTTCCGATTGATATTCCCAATGTTAGAATAGCAATATCTGATGTAACCGAGTACATGGACTGTTCAACAGGAGACTGTGGAAAATTGAATACTTATGAAATTCCGGAAATGACATTTTATAAAAAAACTGTTTTGGAATTAAATAATTTGACTTACAAATTTGATGAATCAGGCAAGATTCATTATTTAAATATTTCAATTTGGTCTCGCAATAAATATTATGAGGAGCAATTTCGATATCAGTATGTTAAAGAAAAGATATATGTCGTCTACCGGATTCGGAAATACATCAACCATAAGTTAACTTTCTTTCATTATTCAGGGCTCTTTGATAAGGTTAAAGACTCTAAAGATTTTGATGATTTTTTCATAAAAAAGGCAAAATTAAATTAACAAAAATACCCCTCGGCCTCGTGCCTTCGCGATAAACTTATTACTGTCGGCTTTAACCAGGGCATTAACTATCGGAACCGTAACAGTGTAAGCGAAAAACAGAAAGCTAAAAAATTAAACCAGTGGGTTTTATCCCACAAAAACGATGTCTTTCACCTCAAACTTAAAAACAACCACTACACCCTATGCAAAGTAAATAAAGTATCCGGCGACTCCGTTTACCTGGCCCTTAATAAATATGAGGTTGACCGCGAAGACGGACTTGACGACATCGCGGCAAAAGGAGATACCGCCTATGACAGCCCCCAGGAAGGTATTGCCAAACCATTCCTTATTGAAATGGCAAAAGAAGGAACTATTTTGGATATTGAGCGGAAATAAACTGCATTAAAGAATAAAATACCTATAATCAAACATTTCCCCAGCCCAAAGCCAATACATCAGCAATGTGCATGGTTTGAATAGGAAGATTGTTTTTGCCGATATACCCCTGCATGTGCATTAAACAGGAAGTATCGGTAGATATAATGTATTCGGCACCGGCATCAAGGGCATTGTTCACTTTTTGCTGGGCCATGGCGGTTGAGATCCCATCAAACTTAACAGCGAAGGTGCCTCCAAAACCGCAGCAGGTTTCGCCGTCTTTCAGATCAAGCAATTCAAGGCCGAGCACTTTGGAGAGCAATTGACGAGGCTCATCTTTTATCTTGCATTCGCGCAAACCGGCGCAGCTATCATGATAAACAGCCTTGCCATCAAGCTCAGCACCGAAATAATCAAACTCCAGGATATTCACCAGAAAGTCTGATAGTTCATAGATGTTACCCTGTATAGCCCTGCATTTATTGTGCACGGCGGTATTGGTAAATAAGTCATTATAATAATTCTTTACCATGCCCGTACATGAGGCAGAGGGCGAAACAATTACGCTATCTTCCGAAAAATCGCTCAGAAATTTATTGCCTACCTCTTTGGCGTCGTCCCAAAAACCGGCGTTAAAAGCCGGCTGACCGCAACAGGTTTGCGCCGGGTTGTAACTAACCTTGCAACCTGCCTTCTCCAGCAACTTTACTGTGTTAAAAGCTGTCGCAGGAAACAACTGATCTATAAAACAGGGTATGAACAACTCAACCTTCATCGGCGCAAAATAGTTAACGGTTGCTAAAATCCGAATTTTTATTAATGTTTTGTTCGGTCTTCAGCAAAGAAAACAATAAAATCAAGCCGACAATGAAAAATACGCCCAATACTAAAACTGAATTTCGCGGACTTCCGGTTATTTCTTCAAAAAAACCAAAGCTAAACACCCCGCCTACGATGGCCAGTTTTTCGGTAACATCATAAAAGCTAAAGAAAGAAGCCGTATCAGGAATATTTTCGGGCAGATATTTGGAGTAGGTTGAGCGCGACATGGACTGAATGCCGCCCATTACTAAACCTACGACTACCGCTATAATATAAAACTGCGTTTGCGTATAGGTAAAGTAGGCAGCAATACAAACGGCAATCCAGAGGATCACCACCCCTATTAAAACCCGTACGTTACCGTATTTACCTGACAGGCGCGACATCAAAGTTGCACCCAAAATAGCCACCAGTTGTATTATCAAAATAATAGTGATCAACTGCGGAGTTTCCATTTTCAGCTCTTTTGCAGCAAAACCTGTTGCCACCAGCATAATGGTTTGCACACCCATTGAATAGAAAAAGAACGACGGCAAAAACCTTTTTAACAACGGCATTTCCTTAACTTTTTTCCAAACATGCCCCAGCTCAATAAAACCACCTTTTATGATGTTATGGCTATGGCTTACAGCGTTGGGGCTGCCCTTAGGCAAAACACTAAAAGGGATCATGGCAAAACCTATCCACCACAGGCCGACCAACAAAAACGACAATCGCGGGGCAAAGGTTTTGTCAACAATACCGAACCATTCACCTTTCAGTACAAATAAAAAGCAAATAAGCTGCAACAGCACACTGCCTATATAGCCATAGGTAAAACCTTTGGCGCTTACATTATCCTGCATATCAACCGTAGCAATTTCGGGCAGGTATGAATTGTAAAATACAAAGCCTCCGCTATAGCCAATAGCCGCCAGCGCAAAGCAGATGATCCCCATCTCCAGGTGATCTTTATCAAAATTGAACAACGCGCAACATGCTGCCGAACCAAGGAGCGTAAAAAACAACATAAAGATCTTTTTATTACCCTTATAATCGGCTATGGATGACAGTATAGGCAACAGCAGTACCATGACGAGATAAGCGGCTGATAAAGCATAATCTGAAAGTGCCGTATTTACAAAGCTTTTTCCAAAAAAGTTAACCCTATCCCCATTGGCATGATTGGTAGTAATGGCTACATAATAAGCCGGAAAAATAGTTGATGTGATAACCAGGTTGTACGCAGAGTTGGCCCAATCAAAGAAAGCCCAGGCCCTTATGGTTTTTTTGTTGTTTTTGTTTTCCATTTGCTCACTAAATGTATGCAAATTTTAGAAACTCCAAAAAATGTCTGTAAACAAGTAAATTTAAAAAACGATAGATGAAAAATTTTTACACGAATTTTTACGTATTAATCGAATTGCACGAATTTTAAATTCACATCTGCTAAAAATTAGTGTAATTCGATTAATTGCAGACAGTTTGAAAGTATTCGTGTGGAAATTTCTCGTTACAAAGCTCGACCAAACAAATTGAATTATTAAAACACAATCCCATGCAGAACACACCTGCTCTATTATCAATTGTCACTCAATGCCCGCGAGGCGCATAAACAATAACACAAGCACCTATCAGTGCAATCAAAGCACCTATAATATCATAACGGTCGGGCTTAAAGCCATCAACTTTCCATGCCCAGATCAATGACATCACAATAAAAATACCGCCGTAAGCAGCGTACACCCTCCCGAAATTAGCTGTTTGCCAGGTTGCTACGATACCATAAAGCGCCAGGATCACACCGCCCATTATTCCAAACCAAAGCGGCTTCCCCTCTTTTAGCCATAACCAAACGAGATAACCGCCACCTATTTCAAATAAACCTGCCAATAAAAAAAGAGCAAAAGAGCGGATGATAGCCATTACTAAAACTTTGATATGAGAACCTTGCTAAAGATATCAAAATAGCACCAATAGCCCTAAATCCTCATAAAAAAGGCTTCCCTTTTCGGAAAGCCTTTGGTTGTTCTTATAGGTAAATTTAACTTCTGTCATAAAATGCCGGCGGCTCAATTCCTAAAGAACGAAGATAAACATAAGCCTGTCCGCGGTGATGTATTTCGTTATCGATAATGTACTGGATAATGCTGTTAGCCACACCCTCGTATTGACCGAAAGCTAAAACTGTTTCCTGAAACCGTTCTACCGGGATCTGCGCCCAATAGGTGGTAATATCTTCAGTGGCATTGTCCCATAACCTTAACAGGTCATTTTTTGAATGTGCCTCAATTTTACCGGTATGGTGGTCAAGGCCTGCTATTGGCGTCCAATCGTTGCTTACAAGCCCTTTAACGCCGGGGCTGCTCATGCTGATGATCTCTTTCACCATTTCAGAAAAAGGGCGCATCCCGCCTATCGAATAGTTAAAAAGGGCCTCCTGCGGAAAGGCTTCAATAAGGCGACGGGTAACACGGCGCTGACCAAGCCAGCTTTGTAAAAATTGATCAGGTGTATAAACAGATGCTGCTACAGTTTCTGTTGGTTGTTGAATTGCGTTAGTTTCCATTGTATTGGTGGTTTTGTTTTTGATTACAATACAAAGTAACCTGTCGGTGGTGACAGCCCTATGTCAACAGGAAAAAAGAAAAATTAACTATTTTGTATTTTGAATAAAATCTACCACCTGTTGCTGTTCATAATGTGAAAGCTGCCCTTCCGAATAATGCCATTTTGAATCAGTATCAAACAAGATCTGTCCTAAATAGTCCGGGTTCTTTTTGTCATCAAGCAGGGGTTTGCTTTCGCCAATTTCAGGAGCTATTTCCTGGATCTCAAAAAGGATAGCTTCACCATCGGCATTTCCATTATAAAGCTTATACAAACCGGTGGCGTTTAGCTCATGGGTTACGGATTGATGCAGCACCGGTTCAATGATGATATTTCTATGCACGCCGTTGTCGCCGGTTACATCGTGGTTTACTGTGTGTATCATGGCTTATACTATTTATTTGTTAGTACAAGTTTACAGCTAAATTGTTTAGGCCGAAACGGTAGCAGGCTGTTTTATAACTTTATTTTCTGCAACCAGTAAAACTATCAGCAAAATCAAGCCTACGGCAAAAAAACAATCTAACGCCAGGGCCGAATCACGCATTTCATGGGTCATAGATTCAACAAAGCCAAAACAAAATAAGCCGACTACTATAGATAGTTTTTCGGTAACGTCATAAAAACTAAAGTATGATGCGGTATCGGGAATATTTTCGGGCAGGTATTTGGAATAAGTTGAACGTGATAATGATTGCACCCCTCCCATTACAACGCCAACAACAACGGCAGCTATCGCAAATTGCCACTCATTGGTTACAAAATACACACTGCAACAAACCATTGTCCAAACCGCCACCAGGCCAACCAGCGCTTTAGTGTTACCGTATTTTGCCGATGCTTTGGACGCTATGACCGCGCCTAATACGGCAACAACCTGTATTATCAGGATAATGGTAATTAGGTCGTCATCGGGCATATGAAGCTCTTTCGCGGCAAAGTTGGCAGCTACCAGCATAATGGTTTGCACCCCTACCGAATAGAAAAAGAAAGCAGAAAGAAAACGTTTTAACAAGGGCATCTTTTTGATTTTGCCAAATACCTTTGCCAGTTCCTTAAAACCACCCGTTAACACATTATAATTATGAGAGCCCGCATTTGGCGTGCCCTTAGGTAAAATACGGAAAGCAATAAAGCTAAACCCTATCCACCAGAAAAACACGATCAGGAAAGAGATCCGCGCAGGCAGATAATTGACTTCCTTAATGCCAAAGTATTCGGGTTTTAACACTACTAAAAAGCAAATTAGTTGTACCACAATACTACCTACATAACCGTAAATAAACCCTTTGGCGCTCACGGCGTCCTGCTGATCAACAGTGGCGATTTGCGGCAGGTACGAATTGTAAAACACAAACCCTCCGCAATAGCCTATAGAGGCTAAACCAAAACAAATCATCGGTATTTCGAGCGGGCTTTCCTGCCTGAAAAAATACAGGCCGGCACAAGCCAAACTTCCAAGCCATGTAAATAACTGTAGGTAAAGGCGCTTATTCCCCCGGTAATCGGCAATAGAAGTAAGTATAGGCAGCAGCACCGCTACGATCAGGTATGAAAGACCGAGTATGTAGTTTGATAGTACCGTATTAACATATTTATGACCGAAAAAGCTTACGATATCGGTCTTTTGCGGATTGTTGGTAGTTACGTAAACAAAATACGCGGGGAATATGGTTGAGGTAATAACCATATTATATGATTGATTGGCCCAGTCAAACATGCACCAGGCCCAAATGGTTTTCTTGTTATTTTTTGCTTCCATTGCGGGCTTAAAAGTATGGAAATTTAGGGGAGGATGATTACAGAAATGCTAAACAAATACGTTAAAATTATATAGGCGGGCAATAATGCTAACTATGTTTTGCCCGCAAATAAATTGCACTGAAGGTTATTATCCAAATCAATATCATTAATAAGATCCTCAAATTGAATTCTTTTTGCTTTTTAGGAGTATCTATACAAATTTTGTATTCCCATTCAACGCCATATTTATTTTTAAGGATGTTTGCAATATGCTCTGCTAATTTGTAGCAACCCGTTTTGCGAAGATCGTTTAACTCTTCAAACACCACGAAACTGCATAGCAACTGAAGTTCGTCGCCATTCTTAATATAGATTTCTGACGATGTGATTGGGTTTTGTCCCCGAGTTATTCCCTGACTTGATGTTATAAATACCTGACAACCTTTATTTACCGGGATTGTCTTGTTTTTTTTCATATCATGAAACACTATATTATCAACATTCAATCGCAATCTTATTTCAAAACTCCGTTCTGAAGAATGAGAAGTGATTACCAATAGATTTGGCTCTTCTTCTCTGAAAAATAAACCGGCAAACCTTGTAAACATACAGCGAAAGTAAAAAACATAGTTTAGCTTTATTTTGATTTATTGTAGTTTTATCTGGCAAACCTTATCAATCAATAAAATTGAAAAAACTACTTATCCTTTTACTTACTTTAGCTGTTACTCCTATCATTGCCGGTTGCTACGGCATTATTCACGACCAGTTTACGTACACAATCAGCCATGAGTATTTTACAAAATTTAAGTTTCACCAATTTGGTTTTATTGAGCCAGGCTACGAAACCATTTTACCTAACCCAAGGTTGTATGTAGCAATAGTAGGTTTTTTAGCCACCTAGTGGGTAGGGTTGATTATTGGTATAGGTAACGGATTGATGGGTTTGATACAAAAAGATCATAAGCTAATGTTCAAAACAATTAGCTACGCCGTATTTATCACTTTAATTGCAACTTCAATCAGCGGGCTTATCGGCTTGGCTTATGGCTGGTTTTATCTTTCGGGTACCCAGGTCAACTGGTATTTACCAAAGACACTTATTGACAAAAAGAGCTTCATAGCCGTTGGCTCAATGCACAACTTTGGCTACCTTGGTGGCCTTACAGGCTTAGTTTTAGGGATGATATACCAGGTAGGTTGTAAAAGCCTCAAAAAACCGAACAGTAAGAAAAACTCTTCATTAAAAATTTCGACATGTTCAACTACCTCCATTTTACAGATCAATTCGGCTCTTATCTATATGATGATAAATTCCAGGTATTTTTAGCAGATACTTTTACCGATCTCAGCTCTTACAATATTCTGAAAAGCGATTATATGCGATCTGAAATATTCCATGTTGATCTGGGTTTCACCAACGATGACGCGGTTATTGATGAAGATGAACTTATAGTTTTAGAGCCCGGACAGCCAATATTTTCCCACCTAAATATTTACCCTAACCCGGATATGCTATACGTGCTGCCATTTGAAATATCATTTACCGATATCCGTACAGAAGTCTTCAAAAAAGCAGGCGAACCTACACAAACTAAAAACGGAGATTCGCCGGTATTGGATAAACCTTTCCTGATTGACCATTACAAAATAGGTGACCTGGTATTAAGCATCGATTATGATCCACAGAATGAACATATCAACTTTATACAGATCAGGGATAATAATATTATTGCGCATCTGAAATTGTAAAGTTTTACACTAATTCCTCTAATTAAATCGAATTACACGAATTTGATTTGGGGATTAATTCGTGTAATTCGATTCAATTGTGTTGACTTTGCAAAGTATTCGTGCAAGAATTTAATCGAATATTTCCGGCAGATGCTTATAGTTGCCTTTCACAGTTGCTAAAACTTCATCAAACTTACCGCCAAGCATCATCTTGGTCATGGATACGGCCATACCTTTAACCATTTTAAGTTCGATATGCGGCGGCATGGCGAGGGCTGTTCCATCGGTATAAACATTCACTAAAACAGGGCCGGTATGAGCAAATGCCTCAGCAATACCCAGTTCAAGGTCCTGCGGATCATTGATGGTAATCCCCTTGATCCCCATTGACTCGGCAACCATGGTAAAATCAGGGTTGTGCATGTCAACTTCAAAATCGGGCAGGCCCATTACTTCCATTTCCAGCTTAACCATGCCAAGGGCCCGGTTATTAAATACAATGATCTTGATAGGTAAGTTATATTGCTTAATAGTAGCCAGGTCGCCCAGCAACATAGAGATGCCCCCATCGCCGCACATGGCCACAACCTGCCTTTCGGGGCAAGCCAAAGCGGCGCCTATAGCATGCGGCATAGCGTTAGCCATGGAGCCATGAACAAATGAGCCTATCATTGAACGCCGGCCATTGGCGCTGATATGCCTGGCACTCCAAACGTTACACATCCCCGTATCGCAGGTAAAAATGGCATCGGCAGATGCATTTTCATTTACGATAGCAGCCAAAGCCTCGGGGTGAATGGCATCATGTTTACCATAATCCTGAATATAGGCTTGCTGCTGTTCTTTCACCTTAGCATGTACATGAAGTTGCGCATCTAAAAAGCTGCGGTCGTCTTTTTCCCTGATCAAAGGGATCAACGCTTTAATGGTAGATTTGATATCGCCATAAAGCCCCATCGTTAATTTAGCCCGCCGGCCAAGATTTTCAGGCTTGATATCAATCTGCACTATCTTCTTATCCTGCGGATAAAACGGGGTATAAGGAAAATCTGTACCCAAAAGAATAACCAGATCACTTTCGTGCATGCTATGATAAGCTGCAGGTAAACCAAGCAAACCAGTCATGCCAACCTCGTAAGGATTATCATGCTCCAAAAACATCTTACCCCTAAACGAATAACCAACCGGTGCTTTGATCAATGCTGCCAGCTCAACCACTTCATCGTGGGCGTCGGCACAACCAATGCCTCCAAAAATGCAAACTTTAGGGTGGCGATTGATCAGATCGGCCAGTTTCACTAATTCTTCCCATACCGGGGTGATATTGGCTTTGCAAAAAAAGTTATTTACCGACGAGTCAATTTCTACTGCATCCTCCCCTGCCACATCGCCCGGAAAACCTAACACACCAACTCCCTTTCGTTGAATAGCAGTTTGAATGGCGGCCTGCGTCATGCGGGGCACCTGCTTGTTATTAGCCGCCACCTGGTTGTAATAACTACAATCGTCAAAAAGCTTGATAACATTGGTCTCCTGGAAATAATTGCTGCCAAACTCTTTTGTGGCACAGGTGGATGCTATAGCCAAAACCGGCGCTCCCGAACGATGGGCATCATAAAGCCCGTTTACCAGATGCACATGTCCGGGACCGCTGCTGCCTGCACAACAGGCAAGGCCGCTCAGTTGTGCATCGGCCGAGGCTGCAAATGCACCGGCTTCTTCATTACGTACATGGATCCATTTTAATTCGGGAGTTTTGCGTACCGCATCATTAAGTTCGTTCAGGCTGTCGCCGGTAATGGCGTAAATGCGTTTTATGCCAGCTTGTATCAGCATTTCTACAAGCTGCTCGGCTACTTTTTTTGACATGTTAATTTGTTTAGCGTTAGCGATGTTTTGAGTTTCGTACTGATAACACCAAACGCATGCCATTTGTTAAGAAATTAACAGTCAAATATTTGTAATAACGAGATTATTTTAAGCTTTTGATATGTCGTGATTTTACGATAATTGATGATATATCGAAAAGATCAATTTGCAGGTACCGTAATCTATCTGCTTCTATCTCACCCTTTTCCAAACCTCGTCATAACCGTTCCCTTTCAGGTATAACAACGAATCTTTTAGCCGGTAATTAAATGTCCCTATTTTTCCATCCATGTATTGGGCATATCCCGGGCCGCCAATAGCTTCAATCAATACAGAGTAAGTTTTATTTTGGGTATCTAAAGTATACGAGCCTGAAAATGCGGCGTAAATTTGCTTTTTTGAGTACTGTATATCAGTAACCATAAATCTGTTACTGGTAATCGTCTGATACCTAATTTGCCCCGGCTGGCCGCCGTAAGTGGTATCAGGTGCGCCGTTACTCATTATTTGCCAGGTGCCAAGCAAAGCTTTTTGATCGCTAATTACTTTCCTGGAGCTTAGGCACGCTGAAAAGATCAATGCGCAAAACGTTAAAGAGAAGATGGATAGAATTGTTAGTTTTTTCATTGCGTTTGTTTTTAGGTTAAATAGATCGAGTATGTAACTATAAACTTTACGGATAATATCGCGAATCATATCCGTTGAATTACTTAACCAATCAGCCGCACCGGATGGCGAATTGTAAACCTCGTGATCAAGGGCGGTGAAGATCAGTTTTATAGTATAACTTCTCGGCGTTACTTCTCCTGCTTCTATTCTTTGAAGTGTACGCACGTTTAGGTTACATTTTTCTACAAGTTCTTCCTGTGTTAGTCCCCTGGCTTTTCTAAGTTTCGCAATCTTTTTGCCTAAGTCTGGTTGTTGCATGGTCATGTAAAATTCTGGAGCAATGTTAAAATTAACAGTGTCAAGATACAATAAATGGAAGTGTATTTATCACCGACATTAACCCGGCATTTCGATATTTTCTTAGTAACAAGCCCGTATTTATATAACCTCTTATACTGCATTCCTCATAAAACGCTATTCATTACTCTCCGTTCACCATCATATAAGCCCCGTTTATCGATAATATTTATTGCCCGGAAAAATTGGAGATACTTTCGATCAAAGAAAAAAAACAAATATTAAACACCCTTAGATCATGAAAAAGTTAATACTCTTATCCGGTGCAGGCTTACTGATAACGGTCTGCATTTTGGTAGCTTGTAAAAAGAGCAGTGAAAAAACAACTACCACCACAACCACGACAACTACTACCACTGCTTCGGTTTCGGCTTTAACCTGTGGTTCGGCAGTAGTGTCATCAACTGCAACCGTTAATACAGTATTCAGCGGCAGCGCAACAATACCGTATACTGGCGGCAACGGCGCTACTTATACCGCAGGTACCGCTATATCTTCAACAGGGGTTACCGGGCTAACGGCAACTTTAGCTGCGGGGACATTAGCCAGCGGCGCGGGTAACATCACTTACGCCATTGCCGGTACGCCAACAACAACAGGTACCGCCTCGTTTTCCATTACCTTCGGCGGCCAAACTTGTAGTTTCACAGTTACTGTAGATGCCGCAAGTACCTCAACCGGCTGCTCTACTTCAACAACCATTGCATCAAAAGTAGTGTGTTTAGCCAACGCGTTTTTAGCAACGCTAAGTACCAGCCAACAAGCCTCTGTGGTTTTAACCTTAAATAAAACCAATGCTTTAAGATGGTCAAATCTCCCCTGCGGCCTTTCCTGCAGAAATGGCTTGGCCTTTAGTAGTTTGACCAGCACACAATTAACAGCTGCAAAAGCCGTGGCAGCAGCTGCCATGGGCACTACCACCGGAGAAGGCTATGACGAATTCACCCAGATCATGGCGGCAGACGATTACCTGGGAACAATGGCCTCAGGATATTCATCGGGCAACTATATAATTGCATTTTTAGGAACACCTACCACCACCGGTAAATGGATGTTGCAATTTGGTGGTCACCACTATGCGCAAAATATCACGTACGATGCAGGAGTTGTTACCAGTATCACACCGTTACACCAGGGCGTTGAGCCAAAAGGATCATTTACTACGGGAGGCGTAACCTATACAGGGCCAATTGAATCTGAGCATACTGCTATGCAAAATATGCTGGGGTCTTTCACAAGTACAGAATTGGCATCAGCAAAAATATCAGGAACTTTTTCAGACTGTCTGATGGTTCCGGGGTCTACCACCAATACAATGCCGACTACCAAACAAGGTGTTCAGGTAAGCACATTGAGCACAGCAGCTCAGGCCAAAGTTTTAGCGGCAATGATGCCATGGATCAATGATCTTGACGCTACTTCGGCGGCAGCGTTTACCACAATTTATCAAAATGAATTAGCTAATACTTATGTGTGTTATGCAAGCAATACCTCAGGTGTTGCGGGTTCTGCAAGTTCATTTTTAACAACCAATACCGATTATGTAAGGATAGACGGGCCAAGTGTTTGGATAGAGTTTATCTGTCAGACCGGCGTGGTTATTAGTAATCAAATACACTATCACACCGTAATGAGAGATCATACCCGTGATTACATAGGCTTATAAAAAATCAACAGAAATTATGTTTTACATTTTTTCAATAAACAGTTGCCGGATAAACAGCCGGCGACTGTTTATCATTGCTGCTATTTTTGTTGTGATGGCATTAAGGCCAACCATTGCCGCTGCACATCAAACACCCAATACGCTTGTCTTTTTAGATGCAAGCCCAAACAAGATCGCGCTGGAACTGCAAATGCCACTATCAGAGCTTGAGCTTGCCTTTGGCAACGATATTTCTAAAAATCCGGAAACGCTTATTGAACGGTTTGGACCACAGTTAAAAGAATACCTCAGGGCGCATATGCATGCCTACCTGAAAAAAAGCGCCCCTTGGGAAGTTGAAATAGAGGCGTTGAGGATGGATAAAGGGAAATACATTGAAAACGGCATGGATTATAAGGAAGTAATTGCCAATGTGGTTATTATACCGCAACCGGGTGAAAGTACCCGGAAGTTTATGCTTGATTATGATGTGATCATGCACCAGGTGATTAACCACGCAGCCCTTGTTTCCATCCGTAGCGATTGGGAAACCGGAAATTTAAGCCCTACTGCCGATGCGATGGTGATCAGCCGGAGTACCCAAGATAATGTGATCTATCCCTTGGAAATAAATTTGCAGCAGGGAAGCTGGTTTAAAGGGTTCAACAGTATGCTTGCTTTAGGCATGCAGCACATTAAAGAAGGAACCGATCATTTGCTGTTTTTAATTGTGCTTTTATTACCGGCCATGCTTTTAATAAATGGCAGGCGTTGGGGGAAGTTTGGCGGTACAAAATACAGTATCCTGAGATTATTAAAAATTGTCACCTCGTTTACAATTGGTCATTCCATTACCCTGTTGATCGGTGCTTTGGGCTGGTTAAGACTGCCTGCACAACCGGTAGAAATACTGATCGCATTTTCTATTTTGGTTTCAGCAGTTCATGCCATAAAGCCAATTTTTCCGGGGAAAGAAATGTATGTAGCGGCGGGTTTTGGGTTGATCCATGGCCTGGCATTTGCATCCATATTGGCCAACCTTAAATTAAATGCAGGCACTATGGCGTTAAGTATTTTAGGCTTTAACCTGGGCATTGAGGTTATGCAGCTTTTTGTTGTACTCATCACTATCCCCTGGTTGATTTTATCAAGCCAAACACCCATCTACAAATATGTAAGGATTGGGGGGGCCATCATTTCCGGCATAGTAGCTATTGCATGGATCATGGAACGTGCCACCCAAACGCCTAATTTTGTTTCGGCGTTTGTAAATAAGATGGCCGAACAAGCGCACTGGGCAATCGTGATACTGGCAGTTTTGGCGTTGGTAAGCATTTTGTTAAAAAAGCGGGGTTCCCATTCGCCGGGGTTAAACACCTAAATTCTATAGCTTATTTGAATGGAAAGGCATTATTTAACTTGATTTTAAATTAGTCAAAGCTTCAGAAATGAAAAGCCGTCTCTTAACAAGGAAACGGCTTTTATTGTTACCTCGCTTCTCAGATACCTGAGAACCAGCGAATAATGGCCTTTTGGAGTTCACCAAAATCCAGGTTATTGTCAGAAGCCCAGGCAATGATCCCGTCGGGACGAATTAGCACGGCGCTCAAACCTAATTGTTCCTTCGCCCTGCCTGAAACATACTTTACCTGGTTGCCCAATTCCGCAGCCAGAGTTTGAAGTGAGGCGTTCGTATCGAAGTCAAGTAGTACTCCCTGGCCATCGTGCATTAAATCGCCAATAGTTGAACCATCTTCCAGCTCAAAGTTGGGAACGCTGCGCCCTGCCAAAGGGTGATTGCCACCGAGATCATAATGTGTATTAACACCCCATACCCTTCCCGCAATATAGGTAGCCCCATCACGTGTATTCATAAGGTCGCGAACAATTTCATACAGCGCGCGGGCATCCGGGTCGGGTTTCATAATTGCAACCTGCGCACGCGACAAGTCTAAAACCTGTGCACCAATTGAGTACCGTTCGGTATAATAACTATCCAGCAAACCTTCCGGTGCTTTGTTTTGAATAGTCGCGGCGAGTTTCCAGCCCAGGTTCATAGCATCGCCGAGTCCAAGGTTAAGCCCCTGCCCTCCCAGCGGTGCATGAATATGTGCAGCATCGCCGGCTAAAAGCACCCGCCCGTTGCGGTAGGTTGTGGACTGTCGTGCCCGGTCAGTCCAGGTGGTTGCGATATGCAGGGCGCTGATAGTAACATCGGTGTCCGAGATGCGGCGCAACACCTCCTGTACATGTTCAAGCGTAATTGGTTCGCCCGAACCGTGAAATGCCCCGCCGTCAAAATCCTGTATGGCCAGGTACCCCGGTTGCGATTGCATATACATACCTCTTGATGTAACATTCCGGCCGGGTTTAAGCTTCTCCGGATCTGCTATATCGGCCCGGATAGAGTAGCCGGTAAATTCCGGTTCGGTACCGGCAAATTCAAAACCACCTGCTTTGCGAACCACACTACGGCTCCCATCGCAACCAACAAGCCATTTACTTTGAAAAGAGAGGTCGTCGGAATAGACAGTTACTTCATCCTCATTTTGATGAAAGCCGGTGATAGCAAACCCGCGCCTGATCTCGACACCAAGTGATTCTGCACGGCGGATCAGTACCGTTTCAATCTCCTCCATTTCAGAAATTAAGCTGGTTTCGGTAGAGCTTGACAGGCGATACAGCCACTGTGAAGTATCAACATTGCCTTCAAGAAACGGAATGCCGGCGAAGTGCCCCACCTGGCGCTGGGCACCTTGCTTGGCATTTTGATGGGGATTTTTAATATGTTTATGGATCTCGAGCTCGTCTAACAAGCCTCGACGGTAAAGCATTTCAATAGTGGGTGCAGAGAGCCCCCGGATCCCGAAGGGCATTCGCTTCAACGGCGAGTGCGGATCTTTTGCCTTTTCCAGTACCAGGACCGAACATTTGGCCAGGGCAAGTTCGCAGGCAAGGAACAGGCCTACAGGCCCTGCCCCGGAGATGATCACATCATAAATAGCATGATTTTGTAAGGCTTTATTGCTTTCGATTGTTGGTTTCATATATATTAATTGAAACACAAAATTCCGGAATGCAACCGTGTCAGGCTTGTACAAATGCGACAAAATCAGTGCTTACAGCCTGTTTTCTTTTCTTTGCTTTTCGTGCAAATGCTGCCGGCGTACTGCCACTGTAACGTTTAAATTCCCTACTCAGGTGGGATTGATCGGTATAACCCAACTCATGCGCCAAACCAGCAAGATTGGTATCGGGATAATGCCATAACCGGTTTCGTACCTGCTCAAAGCGGATCAAACCTGACACATCCTTAACAGTATAGCCGGAAGATTGCTTAAAGTTCCGTTCCAGTGTCCGGACTGTAGCATGGGCCGCAGCAGCTACCTGGCTTACCGGCATGGTGCCATTGGCCTCCCGCATAGCAACCCCGGCTTTGAATAACATATTGCCAGGCGCTATATGTGATCGTATATCCAGGAAATACTGCTTTAATTCCGCCAGCGCTTCTTCTATTTGGCCGGCCTCAATCCATTTGTTCAAGTTGGATTGAAGCCGGGCTATAGGATGTTCAAATATGCGTACCCCATCTTTACCGGACGGTATCCCCAACAAGTCAAATACCGTCCATGGGAAGCACCTGATACCAATGATCTCTAAACGGTTTTTCGTGTAAAAAACTACAGGCTGGTCAAGCAGTCCCATCATAAAGGGTGATGGCAATGGTTGCAAACCTTCGTGGTATGAACTATTAAAAATATTACCGAAATAAAAAATAATCTCAGCATAACCATCAGGTTGCACCTCAAAGCCGGATAGTTGTTCGCCAAAATCTCCCTCATTGTACCAAAAGCACTTTATTGTATCCCTTAACTCTTCAGGAGGTTCAAATTCGCGGTGCTGCATTTTGAAAGATAATATATTTATATGTTTTGTAAATAAAGATATGAAATACGTCGATATAGGCCCGGTAGTCGACACATAACCCCTCCTTGTCTACTCCATTTGTCGTTCTGCCTGATATGTGGTTGCTTTGATACGTTTTAATCCTGCTGCAGGCATTGTTTTATCCCAGGATAAATACAATGCCACAGGTAGTACACTACTAAAAAACATGAAAAAAATCATTTTAACTTCCGCAATTTTCCTGGCAACTTTAACTGCCAGCCGCTCCGCGAGCGCACAGATCAGTATCAATGTCAATATCGGCTCACAACCGGCATGGGGACCTACCGGTTACGACCACGTAGACTATTACTACATCCCGGCTATTGATGCTTATTACTATGTGCCTTCTGCCCAGTATGTTTACATGGAGAACAACAAATGGATAAGGAACGCGGCATTGCCATCGCGCTATTCAGGGTTTGATTTATATAACGCTTACAAGGTGGTAATGAACAGCCCTAAGCCTTACCTGCAGCATCAGTCGCATATTGCTAAATATAGCAAATATAAAACCTACACGGCCAAGCAGCCGGTGATCTGGGACAGCCGTGATGCCAAATACACCCAGGCACGGAACAACCAGGGTCATAACCAGCCGCAAAAGCAACAGAGCCCAAAACAATCACCTAAAAACAAACCTGACAACAAAAGGGATGATCAGCACCAGGCCCCATCGCAAAAAAATGACAGGCAAGATAAACGCGACAACAAAAGCCGCCCAAATAATCATTAAACAGTAACATAGCTTTAAGTTCAACGATTCAATCGAAGTGGAGTCGTTGAACTTAAGTTACTGTTGTAGAAATAACTAAAGGGACCTACTCTTCGGTGTTACTTTCCCGATCCTTTTATCCCTGTGCGAAATGAGTTCGCAGATATTTATCGCCGCGGTTTCAAAGTCATCATGAGCGTCACTGAGCAGCAGCCAGGCCGAATCGAAAGCTTCTCCTTCATCAAACACAAAATTGGCAAGTGCCGGTATAGTTGTTTTAAGACTGGCATGGTCTTCCCTGCTGGTAGCTACCCACAAACCGTTGTACCTGCTATTTTTGCTAAGCTTACGCAGTATCAATACTATCTTTTTCTCCCAGTAAATATAATACATACCGACAGCCGGTTTGATGATCACGTTTGCAGGCAAATAATCCAGCAGGAAGTCGAAAGGCATCATTTTTTTCATAGAATACTTATTGATTTGGGCATTTGCGCTGGCTTCTGTAACACCGTCAAAAACAACGATTAAGTTCAGCAGAATCATTTTATGCTAATAATTCGTAGGATTCCCTCAGGTACCGAAACAAAGCCGGCCGCAGGTCATCCAGCAGTGCTATCCTGATATGGTTCTCGAATTTATTGATTGAAGCCACACTTTTGAGTACCGGTTTCTCCGGGTGCGCCACTTTAGAATAGAATTTCAGGTCAAGCTCTTTTTTCATCGGCCGGATCACCAGGAAGGTTAACCGCCTGGTAAAGACAATGCAGTTAGGTGTGGTACCAACCAGTACACCATCCCAGTCCGCAACCTCCGCCAGCAGCTTATCAAATACCAGCATCAGTTCGGGCGGCCGCCCCTCGAATAAGCTATCCAGGCTCACCCGCGCGCAATAATGACTTTGCTCGGGCCTTGGAAGCTCCCGCTCACATTTAGGACAGATCCAGCTCATTTAAGTTAACATTCGGTTTTTAAAGGTACGATCTCAATAAACTAACAATTTCGTGATGGCCTTTTCTTTCGGTCCAGGCTAATGGTGTCGACCAATCGGCACCGGCATAATTAAAATTAGGGAAATGAATTGATTATATTTAGGCTTTAAATTTTTAAAGTGATGAAGAAATTTCTGTTGGCGATAGCGTTTATGGTTACTTTTCTGTTAGGTTTTGGCTTTAGCCGCTTAACAACTTCTGTTAACAATGGCCCGCGTGTAACGGGGATCGGCGGCATCTTCTTTAAGGCCAAAGATCCGGCTGCACTCAAAATCTGGTACGAAAAAAACCTTGGCATGCGCATGGTGCAAACCGGTACAACCTTCGAATGGCACCAGGGCATGGACAGCACCAAAAAAGGTTTTACGGCATGGGCACCTTTTAAAGAAACGACTAAATATTTTCAGCCCTCTGATAAGCAATTCATGATCAATTACCGGGTCGAACAATTAGATGCGCTGCTGGTTAAGCTAAAAGCCGCCGGGATCCAGCCAACCGATAGCGTGGAAAGAGTAAGCTACGGCAACTTCGTGCACCTGATGGACCCTGAAGGCAATAAGATAGAACTATGGGAACCCAATGATGTAGAATACGCTAAAATGGGTACGATCACGACGAAATAGGTTACCCCTGCCTTTTTACCATTTCGTTTATCCAAATCGGCGCAAAAGGCGATGTACAACCTTTGGATACCGGGTAATCACGATAAATACCCAGTCGTTCCCCGATAGCGAGGGCCCGCTCACGGTAAACCGGGTGATGGATCCCGATCTGCGCCAGGGTGCTGTTCATGGTCCATTGTATTTCGGGTGCAGCTAACGGCATTTCGGTTTCCAGGTGGTCGAGTATGCCAGGGAGATTCAGCCCCTCGGGATTTCTGGATACCCTGCCGCTGGTAAGGCTCCAACCCAGGCGAGCGGCCATCGGATCGTCGGCTATCAGCCATTGCTCACGCAGTTGTTCCTTATCCGCACGTTCTTTGATCACGTAAGCATAAAGCCAGTCAATCACATCTGCAAACCGCTCGGATCGAACCATACTATCCAACTCTTCAATGGACAAGCGCTTTGAGTCAATGATCAATACGGCCAGGAACCGTGCGTCGATATTGCCGGTGGCCCATAGTGCCCTGGCAAGTTCATGATCTGTTTTGATCTTATTTGCGAGTGTCCGGGCATCTCCGCGCTTTACTCCAAACTGTTGTCCATGTGCACCACGTTTGGTATTTTGGAGGCGCATTCTCTCGCTGCCCATTGCTTCCAGCCTGGTCATAACTTCATTAACTGTCATCGATCTTCCCTTTTTTTGGTTATCCCGAATTTAACAAGATAATCCTATAAATAGCTATACTTATTTGTCTTATCGCATCGACTTAAGCTCTATTTCCCCTCAAAGAGAGAGTTGAACCCCTCTGGGGTTCGGCTAAGGGAGGGCAACGTTATTTCTACAAACCTTTTCCCCCTCTGGGGGATTTTTATGACTTAATAAACAGGTATGAATTAAGGTGCGCCTAAAGACAGGTGCACCAGAGGTGCAAAAGGTAGTAGCAAAAAATCATAGAAACCCTTTGCCCCAGAGGAGTAAAACGCCTTACTGATTAAACGACAAAACAATTTTGAGGGTTAACTAAATGACGGAAACCCTGATGGCACATTAAGATACCCCGAAAATACACCTTAGATTTTGCCGATAACACCATGATATTCAAAAACAAAAGTGGGGAAACTTCTTTAAAAGGTTCCCCATTTTTCGGAGTGACAAATCCAATTTAACACCCTAATTATTCAAGAGTTTTGACACCCTTAATAGTAGTTGCCGATTCCTGGTGTAAGTCAAATACCGTAACGTTGTTCTCTCCTTTTTGAAGCCAGTTAGCAGGACAATATAAATGAAACTGCGGGCCTACATTCCAGTAACGGCCAAGATTGTGGCCGTTAACCCAAATCACACCTTTTTTGAAGTTGCTCAAATCGAGATAGGTATCTGCTACCGCCTTCAAATCAAATTTCCCTTTAAAAAATGTACCGTCATGAAAATCTTTCACATCTGTAGATTTAAGCGAGGTTATGAACTGATCGTCCATGGGCAGTTTATAAATTTCCCAGTTGGTAAGCGTCATACCCTCTAACGTAACCCTATCGGTTATGCCTTTACGGTCTATCATATACTGTGCAAAATTGATATGCCCCATGTTTTCAACCAGGATATCAAGCTGCGGATCTTTCACGTCCGAAGCAGGCAATTTAACCGTCCATTTGCCGCCGTCGCGATAAACGGTATCCACCAGTTTGCCATTTAGCAGTACCAGGGCATAATCATGCGGTTCTGTAATGGTAAGGGTACCGCTTTTGCGGCCTATTAGTTTTGTCCGGTATAAAATGAAGCCACTGTACTGCCCAAGGGCCTCCATTGGTACGGGCTGGGCCGATTTAACAGCTGCAGGCAATTCGTTCCAGATGGTATTAACCGGCTTCACATCAAAAGCAGCAACTTCTGTTACCTGTGTTGGCTTCGGAACGTTTGGAATTTTATACTTTACATATTTGGCAATGAGGCTACGCAAAGCATAGTATTTTGATGTGGCTTCACCACGCTCGTTAACCGGCGCATCATAATCATAGCTGGTAACATCCGGCTGAAACTGTACAGGGCTAAAGGCATTGGCACCGGCATTAAACCCGAAGTTAGTACCGCCATGTATCACATATAAATTGAATGATTTTTTATGCTCAAGCAGGTAAGTAACTTCTTTTAATATGCCGTCATTACCCGGCTTTTGCCATTTTTCTTTCCAATGGGTTAACCAACCTGGATAACTCTCACTGCTGAACGATGGTACATTTGGATTTTGCTTTGTTGCCTGATCAAAATCGGCATCGCTTGAGCCGCTGTCCAGTCCTATCGCCGCGCCATCCACGCCGCCTGCTTCCAGCATAAACGCTGTCGGGCCATCAGCAGTATAAAAAGGCACATTAATACCATTTTCAACCCAAAGGTTCTTTAGTTTAGTTATATATTCACGATCATTAGCGTAGCTTCCGTATTCATTTTCAACCTGTACCATCAGTATAGGGCCACCGTTTGTACATTGCAGGTCACGTACCTGCCCTGATAACACATTTACATACCTTGTAACCTCGGCCATATAACGCGGGTCCATACACCTCAGTTTAATATCCGGTATGGTTAACAGGTATGGAGGCAAACCTCCAAAATCCCATTCGGCACAAACGTAGGGACCGGGACGAAGTAAAACCCACATCCCCTCTTCCTTACAAATGCTTATAAATTCGGCGATATTCCTGTTTTCTGTTTTAAAATCAAATACGCCTTTTTGCTGCTCATGATAATTCCAGAAAACATAAGCGGCTATCGTGTTACATCCCATAGCTTTAGCCATCTGGATGCGCTGCCTCCAATACATTTTAGGTATCCGGGCGGGGTGCATCTCACCGCTAATGATCTGAAAGGGTTTACCATCAAGCAAAAAATCACTTTTACCTAATGAGAATACATGCTTTTGCTGCGCACCGGCTATACCGGATGTTAAAATTACAAGAAAGAACAGGAGGATCTTTTTCATTATGAGTGCAATATAAATTAATCAGTATACTTAAACGGGAAGAGCAATATAGCCCTTCCCGTTCAATTTTTTATTTACCAGCCCGGATTTTGTACCAGCTGTTTGTTCAGATCGACCTCATTTTGAGGGATAGGCCACAGATAATCACGGTTTGCATTAAACTGCCTTTTTTCAACAAGGATATGCTGCCCGTAATCAGCCCTTGACGAATTAAAATAATTAAGGATACCGTAGGCATTGCCGGGCATTACAGTTTCGGCTGTTTTCCACCTGCGGATATCAAACAAACGGTTATCCTCCATCGGAAATTCAACATGCCTTTCACGCCTTACAGCGGCACGCAGCTGCGCTTGTGTTGCTGCCTTTGCGGCTGTTAATGCAGGCATATTAACACCAGCCCTTTGCCTTACTTTGTTAATGGCGTCATAAACCGACTGATCTATTGTACCGGCCTCTATCATGGCTTCCGCATAATTCAGTAATACTTCGGCATATCTTATCAAAACAATATCGTTTGATGAATTGGCATCATAACTTCCGGATATTACCGTCGGGATGTATTTTTTATAATAATAGCCGCTAAACGAAGCATTGTTTTTACCCAAAGCATCAATTGAATTTGTGTTGGTGATATCAATAGTATTACCATTAACTACTGAACCAGGAACAACCACTGTCAATTTAAGCCTTGGATCGCGGTTATCAAATGGTTTTGCCGCATTGTACAACGGTGAATTATCAATGGTGTTACCATCTGTACATTCATAATCATCAACCAGTTTTTGCAGCGGCACCACCTGCGACCATCCGCCTACGGTAGGTCCGCCAACCCAGGTGGCAGTTCCATTGGCATAGGTATTAGCAATGTATTGTCCGGCAAGGATTATCTCTGGACTATTTTTATTGGTACCGTTAAATAAGCTAAGGTAATCGCCATCTATGCTGTACTGGCTTAAATCCATCACTGCTTTTGCAGCGGCGGCGGCTTCTGTGTATTGCGCGTTATAAAGCAATACCCTGGCTTTTAAAGCTAAAGCCGCACCACGGGTTATCCGGCCCTGATCGGCAGCGGCATAAGTAAGCGGCAGGTAACCGGCAACGGTATCCAGTTCGGCGACTATAAATTTAGCTACCGAGGCTTTAGGCGTACGGGCCACATCAAATTCGCTGATCGCCTGTACGTGAGTAACCAATGGTACATCGCCATACATACCTATCAACTGCTGATAAGCGTAGGCCCTTAAAAAGCGCGATTCACCGATGAGGCGCTTACGCATATCATCGCTCATGCCGGTTACTTTATTGATATTATCAAGCACGTTATTAGCCGCACCGATCATGGTATAAAAGTTTGACCAGTAGTGACTGAACACCCCGTTACTTGCAGTACCGGTTCCGTTGCCCGCATATTGTATATCATCGGGCCAGTTACTCCATGAATAACTATCGTCTGTACCGCATGACAGGAAGATCCTGTCGGTAAAATCGCCAAGATAACGGTATATATTGTTCACCGCCTGTACGGCGTTGGTTTCGGTTTTCCAGTATGTTGTACCTGATGAAGCATCTAATGGTTGTTTATCAAGCAGGTCTTTTTTACAGGCCGAAAACGCCACAGCTACAACAACCAGCATTAATATTATATGTTGAATCTTTTTCATCTCTGTTCCTTTAAAAATTTGCGTTTATACCAAAGGTGTAAGTTTTAACCTGCGGATAGTAGCGGTTATCATTTGGCGATTCAGGGTCGATATCGCTTGGCAGGTTACTGAAGGTGAATATGTTTTGTCCTGATACATATAACCTTAGTTTTGATAAGCCCAGTTTGCTGATGAGCGCCGGTTTAAGGCTGTAACCTAACTGCATACTTTTAACCCTTAAATAAGAACCGCTTTTGATCCAGAATGAAGAGGCCTGGTAGTTTTGAGTTGAAGTAGTTAACCTTGGATAAGCAGCATCGGTATTTGTAGGTGTCCAGCTATCTTCCTGAATGGCTTTGAAGTTACCATCAGTACTTGTTGGCGCCCTTTGCATTACCAGGGTACTTACATCAACTTTACCAACACCTTGTAATAAGGTTGAAAAGTCGAAGCCTTTATAGCTTGCGCTTAAATTGAAAGCATAAGTATAACGCGGGATATTGCTACCCAAATAAACGCGGTCTTTTGAATCAATAACACCATCGCCGTTCTGATCTTTATAGATCAAATCGCCGGCCGAAGTACCCGCGGTTTGGGTTGCATGCGAAGCTACCTGGGCAGTCGACTGGAAGATCCCCTCCACCTGGTAACCGTAGTAAGAGCCAATAGGTTTTCCTGTGATGTATCCAAAAGTGTTGTTGTTATTATCTGTTGTCAAATAATCAGTACCCTTCAGGTCGGTGATCTTATTTTTTACATCAGAAATATTGCCGCCTACCGAGTATTTAAAATCAGACCCGATAGTGCCTTTATAATTTACACTAAACTCATAACCCTTATTGTTCATGCTGCCCGCGTTTTGGTAAGAGGCAGTAAAACCTACTGTTGACGGGATAGGAAGAGCGTATAAGATGTTATCGGTAGTTTTGTTATAGTAGTCGAAAGTAAAGGTCAACTTGTTATCCAAAACACCTAAATCAAAACCGATATCGGCCATTTTGGTGGTTTCCCAGGTAAGGCCATTGTTTACGTAAACACTTTGGCTGGCTGCTGTATTCAGTGTACCGCCAAATGGATAGCTATTATTGTAGCTGAAGGTTGACTGATATGGGTAGTTAACCACCGCGCTTGTTGTTGAAAGCGGGTTATCGTTACCTAACTTACCCCAAGAACCCTTTCCAGCACAGTGGGATCCGAAGCTTGGAATTCACGTGACTTGAAGTCGCGGC